>Ga0308160_10002706_pt1 | contig 20895 bp, 20 predicted proteins | sample PhyFR1_FD_201036 | JGI IMG/M metagenome (GOLD analysis project Ga0308160, IMG submission 201036) | Phyllosphere microbial communities from UC Gill Tract Community Farm, Albany, California, United States - DLSLF.R1 | ecosystem: Host-associated > Plants > Phyllosphere > Unclassified | place: USA...
GTCAGGCGGAGGGCTGGACCCCGTGTCGCAGCTCCTTCGCGAGCGAGCTCACGACCGCCTGCAGGCTGCCGCCGTTCGCGTGGGCGACGGCGAGCTGTCGCTGGTAGCTCGCGCCGTGCTCGATGATCGTGGCGATGCTCGCCAGTTCGTCCGCACAGCCGAGCCGGCGAGCGACCGGCGCGAGGGTGTCGAGCAGGTCGTGCAGGTCGTCGGTCACGAGGCGCTCGTGGCCCGAGGAGTCGAGGATGATCTCGGCGTCCAGGCCGTACCGCGCCGCACGCCACTTGTTCTCGCGGACGTACCACGGCTGCAGGGTCTGCAGGCGCTCTCCGGCGTCGAGGCGGTCGGACAGGTGCTCGGTGAGGCAGTGGATGAGCGAGGCGAGGGCGCCGAACTCCGCGACGGTCGACGCTCCGTCGCACGCGCGCATCTCCACCGTGCCCCACTGCGGCGACGGTCGAACGTCCCAGCGGACCTCGGTGTGGTCCTCGATGATGCCGGTCACCGTCATGTCGTCGACGTAGGCCTCGAACTGCTCCCAGTCCGAGAGCTGGTAGGGGAGGCCCGCCGTCGGGAGCTGCTGGAACATGAGCGCGCGGTTCGACGCGTACCCGGTGTCGACCCCGCCCCAGTAGGGGCTGGACGCCGACAGCGCCTGGAGGTGGGGCAGATAGGTCAGCAGTCCGTTCATGATCGGGAGGACCTTGTCGACCGTCTCGACGCCGACGTGCGCGTGCACGCCCCAGATCATCATGTTGCGGCCCCACCACTGGGTGCGGTCGATGAGCTTGTGGTAGCGGGGCTTGTCGGTGACCTGCTGGTCGTACCACTGGCCGAACGGGTGCGAACCGCTGCAGATGAGTTCGACGCCCATCGGATCCGTGATCGCCCGCACCTCGGCCAGCTGGCCCTCGAGGTCCGCGATCGCCTCGGGGACCGTGTGGTGCACACCCGAGACGAGTTCGACGGTGTTGAGCAGCAGCTCGTTGGTGATCTGCGGATGATCGGAACCGTCGCTCGTGCGAAGTTCCGACAGGACGGTGTCCGCTGCGCCGACGAGATCGCCGGTGTCGCGGTCGACGAGGGCGACCTCCCATTCGAGGCCGACGGTCGAACGCTCGGATCTGGCGAACTCGATGGGCATTGGCGTCGACCTCCCGCAGGGCGCGGCCGGATGCCACGCGCCAGCCCATCTTCACACGGGGTGGAGGGGTCATCCGGTATCGGTGTCGCCGGATTACCCAGATCGCCCGATGTCTGGCAGAATAGAGAGTTGAGTCTGCGCGGAGTTCGACCCTCTATCCGACGCCCGCAGCAACCACAGTTTTCGCGTCGAGCGTGTGGCCCCACCTTTCGGCAGCGAGCACATCAAACATCACATCATTCAGGAGAATCGTGGCTGTCAAAATCCGTCTCAAGCGTCTCGGCAAGATCCGTGCGCCGTACTACCGCATCGTCGTCGCAGACTCGCGCACGAAGCGCGACGGTCGTGTCATCGAGGAGATCGGCAAGTACCACCCCACCGAGGAGCCCTCGTTCATCGAGGTCGACTCCGAGCGTGCGCAGTACTGGCTCAGCGTCGGCGCCCAGCCGACCGAGCAGGTCGCAGCACTCCTCAAGCTCACCGGTGACTGGGGCAAGTTCAAGGGCGACAAGGACGCCGTGAGCACCGTCCGCGTCAAGGAGCCGAAGGCCGCCTTCGTCGCCGACGAGAAGAAGAAGCCCGTCCTCAAGCCGAAGGCTGAGGCCCCCGCGGCCAAGGCTGCTCCGGCCGAGGCCGAGGCGCCCGCTGCCGACGCCGCTGAAGCAGAGCAGGCGTAGTCTTGCTCGCTCCCGCGCTCGAACATCTCGTCAAGGGGATCGTCGATCACCCGGATGACGTTCGCGTCACGGCACAGAACTCCGCCCGTGGCGAGGTCCTCGAGGTTCGTGTGAACCCCGAGGACCTCGGCCGGGTCATCGGTCGTGCCGGCCGGACGGCCAAAGCCCTGCGCACCCTCGTGGCAGCGCTGGCAGACGGTCGGCGGGTCCGAGTCGACGTGGTCGACACGGACGCCTCCGGCGCCAGCGCGTAGGTGGCGGACGAGACGGAGCCGAAGACCCAGTTGCGGGTCGGTCGGCTCACGAAAGCCCATGGCCTGAAGGGCGCCCTGAAGGTCGAGCTCTACACGGATGAGCCGGAGCACCGGTTCACCCCGGGCGCGACGTTCACGCTCCAGGTCCCCGCAGGATCGAAGTGGCGCGGCAAGACGCTCGAGCTCATCGAACTGCGCTGGTACAACAGCCAGCCGGTCGCCTTCTTCGTCGGCATCTCCGATCGCAGTGAGGCGGAGACCCTCGTGAAGGCGATCCTCTGGGTCGAGCAGGACCCCACCGAGCTACCGGTCGACGACGACGCGTGGTACGACCACCAGCTCGTCGGGTTGGCCGTGCACCGCGACGGCGTCGCCGTCGGTACCGTCGCTCGCGTCGACCACTTCCCGGCTCAGGACCTCCTGATCGTGAAGACCGGCGACGGCGAGGTCATGGTCCCGTTCGTGAAGGCGATCGTCCCCACGGTCGACATCGCTGCCGGGATCGTCACGGTCACGCCGCCAACCGGTTTGTTCGAGGAACTCCCGGAGGCCGACGACGCCCCCGAGACGACGACGGCCGGCCCAGCCGAATCCGAGGCCTCCGACGAGGCTCAGGACGACACCGGAGCGTCGCAGCCGGAGCAGTAGATCGCGTTCCGAGTCGGTTCTCCCGGCTCGGAACACCCACGACGGAGGCGTCGGTTGCGTGCAACCGGCGCCTCCGTCGTCGTCTCCGGCAGATCACGCCGGTACCGGCTCGCTCTGACGATCACCGTCCGCGACCCGCTCGAGGACCGCGGCGATCCGGCCGGTGCACCCACCGCAGCCGGTACCGGCGCGGGTCGCCTTGCCGATGCAGGCGACCGTGGTACTGCCCGATTGCGCGGCATCCATGATCCTGCCGACCGTCACGCCGTTGCACGTGCAGACGGTCGTCGAGGGGGCGAACGCATCGGCGGAGGCACCACCGATCGCGTCCGGCCCGTCGAGCCGGAGGAGGACCGAGCGATCCGCCGGCAGTTCGCCGCCCCCGTCGTACAGGAGCGTCAGCTCGGCCGCAGTTCGCGGCATACCGATGCAGACGAAGGCGGTCAGGACCCCGGCGCGGGTGATCATCTTGACGTAGCGGCCGTGGTCGGGGTCCGCCCACACCGAGACGCTGCGCGGAGCGGCCGGATGCACGCTGCACCCGTCAGCGGTCGTCGACTCGACGTCCCAGGGCTCGGCCTGGACGTCGCCGACCGCGACGACGTCGACCCGCTCGGCCTTGAGTGCGACGGTGCTCGCCCGCTCGACCGGTGGTGGACCCAGCTCGAGCGGTGGTCCGCCGGCCGCGGCCTCGATCAGGAATCGAGCGGCGAGCCACTCGGCCTGCCGCCATCCTGGGCCGATGAGCCCCGACGGGCCGCCGGGGACGATGCGCTCGCTGCGCAGCTCCGGTGTCGGCGCCAGCACGTGCGCGCAGTCGCCGATGGCGAAGATCCGTTCGTCCGACCAGCTGCTGAGGTCTTCGCCGACGAGCACGCCGGAGCCGACACGGACCCCGGCGAGGATCGCCAGATCGGAGCGTGCGCTCACCCCGCACGACAGGACGAGCAGATCGCCGGTGATCCGTTTCCCGTCAGCGGTGATCAGCGCGTCGAAGTGCCTCCCGCCCGCGGGGTCGTCCCGATGACCGACCGCCTCGGCGCGGCTGTGTGCGATGACCTCCACTCCCGCTGCCCGGAGCGCCGCGGCGAGCACGGAGCCGCCGCCGCGGTCGAGGTTCCGCGGCATCGGGGTGGGGCCGTGGTGGACGACGACCACGTCGGCGCCGGCGCGCGCGGCGGAGAGCGCGAGCTCCAGTCCCAGGACACCGGCACCCAGGACGACGATCCGGCCGCCCGATCGGACGACCTCGGCGACGGCGTCGGCGTCCGCGAGGTCACGCAGGGTGCAGACGCCGCGGGGGAGGTCGTGGTCGGACAGCAGCAACGACCGTCCGTACTTCTCGAGCGCCGGGAGGTCCCGCTTCCGTCGATCGACGCCGTCGAGTGTCGGAACGTTCGCGCGCGCACCCGTCGCCAAGACGAGGCGGTCGTAGGGGAGCGTCTCCCCGGTGTCGAGTTCGACGGTCCGCGTCTCGCGATCGATCTGCATCGCGGTCGTGCCGCGCAGGACACGGATACCGTCCAGGGCGAGGTCCTCGGCACTGACGAGCGTCATGTCGGCGAGTCCGGTCGAGCCGACCGCGTGATCGGCGACCAGCACCCGGTTGTACGCGTCGACCGGTTCCTGCCCGACCACGGTCACGTGGATCGAGCCGTTCCGCACGCCAGGGGCGACCTCCTCGGCGAATCGCGCACCGACCGGGCCGAATCCGACCACGACGATGCGGAGTGCGCGACCTGGTCGCGGACTCATCGGAGGGCTCCGGTCGCTGTGGCTTCCGGCAGCGGTGCGCCAGCGGCCGGGCGCAGCCGCACCGCCGCGCGCTTGAAGTCCGGCATCCCCGAGATCGGATCGACCGCGTCCTGCGTCAGGAGGTTCGCCGACGCGTCGCCCGGGTAGTGGAACGGCAGGAAGACGGTGTCGTGACGGATGTCGCCGTCGACACTGGCTCGAGCCGTCAGCGTGCCCCGACGGTTCGAGACCTCGACCAGTCCGCCTTCGACGATCCCGAGTCGTGCCGCCGTCGCGGGGTGGACCTGGACGAAGACTTCGGGACGGGCGTCGTCGAGCTCGGGGACGCGGCGGGTCTGGGTGCCCGACTGGTAGTGCTCGAGGAGGCGTCCGGTCGTCAGGGTGAGTTCCTCCCCGGTCTCCGGTGACTCCGAGACCGTCGCGGGGCGGACCGGGATGATCCGGGCGAGACCGTCGTCGTGTGCGAACCGTTCCGTGAACAGCCGGGGCGTGCCGCCGCTGCCGACGGGGAACGGCCAGTGCGCGGCGAGCCCGGTGTCGAGGAGGGCGTGGCTCAGTCCCGAGTAGTCGGCGAGGCCTCCGGCGGATGCGGCCGCCAACTCGTCGAACACGATCGACGGGTCCAGCTCGAATCGGCCCGGAGCATCGAGACGACGGGCGAGTTCGTGCATGATCCAGAGCTCGCTGCGGACGCCGACCGGAGCATCGAGCGCCCGCCGGCGGCGGATCACGCGCCCCTCCAGCGAGGTCATGGTGCCCTCCTCCTCCGCCCACTGCGTCGTCGGGAGGACGACGTCTGCGAGCGCGGCGGTCTCAGACAGGAAGAAGTCGCAGACGACGAGCAGCTCGAGGCGGCCGAGTCCGTCCCGGACCGTCTGCACGTTCGGAGCGGATACGACGACGTTCGAGCCGTGGACCAGGAGGGCGTGCACACCGTCTGGTTCACCGAGGCGGTTGAGGAGGGCGACGGCCGGCAGCCCGGGACCCGGGATCGACTCGACCGGTACACCCCATACCTCGGCGACGTGACGGCGGGCTTCCGGATCGGTGATCTTGCGGTACCCGGGCAGTTGGTCGCACTTCTGACCGTGTTCGCGACCGCCCTGGCCGTTGCCCTGGCCGGTGAGCGTGCCGTAGCCCGATCCCGGCCGGCCCGGTAGTCCGAGCACGAGTGCGAGGTTGATGGCGGCGGTGGCCGTGTCGGTGCCGTCGACATGCTGCTCGACGCCGCGACCGGTGAGGATGTAGGTGCCGTCCGAGGCGGCGAGCCGACGAGCCACGTCTCGGAGGACCGGCGCCGGCACGCCGGTCACGGATTGGACGCGTTCCGGCCACCACGCGCTCACGCTGCGGCGCAGGCCGTCCAGCCCGGTCGTGCGCTCGGCCAGGTAGGCCTCGTCTGCGAGCCCTTCGGCGAGGACGATGTGCGTGAGCCCCAGGAGCAGGACCAGATCCGTCCCGGGCGCGGGCTGCACGTGGAGTCCACGACCGGTCTCGGTGAGTCGCGCGGTGGCCGAGCGGCGCGGATCGACCACGATGAGGCCACCGGAGGCCTGAGCACCGACGAGATGACCGATGAACGGGGGCATCGTCTCCGCGACGTTGGATCCGAGGAGGAGGACGGTCGACGCACCGTCGAGGTCCTCCAGTGGGAACGGCAGCCCCCGGTCGATCCCGAACGCACGGTTGCCCGCTGCCGCGGCGGAGGACATGCAGAACCGGCCGTTGTAGTCGATCCGGCTCGTCCCGATCGCGATCCTGGCGAACTTGCCCAGCTGGTAGGCCTTCTCGTTCGTGAGGCCACCGCCTCCGAAGACTCCGATCGCGTCCGCCCCGCGCTCACCACGGATGCGGAGGATGGTCGATGCGACGAGGTCGAGGGCCGCATCCCAGCTCGTCTCGACCAGCTCACCGGTGGCGTCGCGCACCAAGGGGGTCGTGAGGCGATCGCCCCGCGCGAGGAGCTCGGCCGACGTCCACCCCTTCTTGCAGAGGCCGCCCCGGTTCGTCGGGAAGTCCCGCCCGGCGACGTCGACCGGGAGCCTCGGAGCGACCCCGTCCACCGCCGTCGTTCGGGTGAGGGACATCGCGCACTGCAACGCGCAGTACGGGCAGTGGGTGTCGGTCACCGGGGCGGTGGGACGAGGCATGCGTGGTCCTTCGGTCAGGAGCGGGTGGAGCGACGGCTCACAGTCGTTGGCCGGCGAGTGACGCGTTCTTGCGGAAGTAGACGAGGAAGGTGACCGCGAACAGGACGACATACGCGCCGATGAAGCCGATGAACGCGGCCGAGTAGCTACCGGTCGCGCCGTGCGAGAGCCCGAGGATCTGTGGGATGACGAAGCCGCCGTAGGCACCGATCGCGGAGATGAGCCCGAGCGCGGCGGCGGCCTTGCGCTGCGTCCCGACGTCGCCGCTGCGGTGGTGGGCGTCGCGCAGGCCGGATCGCGCCGCGAAGACGCTCGGGATCATGCGGTACGTCGAGCCGTTCCCGACACCGGCGGCGACGAACAGGAGCAGGAAGCAGCCGAGGAACAGCCAGAAGTTCGCCAGCGGCAGGGTCCACAGCACCGCGAGCGCTCCCAGGGCCATGACGGCGAACGCACTCATCGTGACGACGGCCCCACCGAAGCGGTCGGCGAGACGCCCACCGAAGGGGCGTGCCAGCGAACCGATCAGGGCTCCGAGGAACGCGAGCGAGATCGACGCGGAACCGACGGCGAAGGAGGAGAAGTCGGGGAACTGGTCCGCGATGAGCTTGGGGAACACACTCGCGAAGCCGATGAACGAGCCGAAGGTGCCGATGTACAGGAGTGCGAGGAGCCAGAGGTGCGGTTCCCGCAGCGCGGCGGCGGATCCGCGGAGGTCCGCCTTCGCTGACGACAGGTTGTCCATGTAGCGGTAGGCACCGAACATCGCGAGGAGGATGAAGGGGACCCAGATCCATCCGGCGAGACTCAGGTTGAGGGTGGCGGCGGCTCCGACGGTGACCGCGATGGGGACGACGAACTGTGCGACCGCTGCTCCGAGGTTGCCGCCCGCCGCGTTCAGCCCGAGCGCCCAGCCCTTCTCCCGCTGCGGGTAGAAGTAGGTGATGTTCGACATGGAGCTGGCGAAGTTGCCACCGCCGAACCCGGCGAGTCCGGCGACGACGAGCATGACGCCGAACGGGGTGTCCGGATTGCCCACACACAGCGCGAGCGCGATGGACGGGATGAGGAGCAGCCCCGCCGAGATGATCGTCCAGTTCCGCCCGCCGAAGCGCGGGACCATGAACGAGTACGGGAACCTGAGGGTCGCACCGACGAGGCTCGGCATCGAGATGAGCCAGAAGGTCTCGGCCGTGGAGAACGAGAACCCGGCCGTCGGGAGCATGACGACGACGATGCTCCAGAGCTGCCAGACCACGAAGCCGAGGAACTCCGCGAAGATCGACCACCGGAGGTTCCGCCCGGCGATGCCGCGGCCCTCCCGGTCCCAGAACGCGCTGTCCTCGGGGTTCCACCCGTCGATCCAACGACCGGGGCGGTGGGTCAGTGCGACCGGGGTGACGGTCGGTGTCGCCGTGGTCGGTGGGGCGTCGGCTGCTTCGAGGTTCGTGGTCATGGCTGCTCCGAGCGTTCGGTGAAGCGGGACGGGACGTGTGCTGTCTCCGAAGCTACCGACGCCGTGTTTCGGGGCCCCACCCGCGAGGTAACACCTGGATCACCGCCTGCTCACAGGCACTCATCACCCCGGTGAGGCGGATGACCGCCCGCGGTCCAGGAGCCGGACCGGCCGCCGTCAGACGTCGAGGCGGTAGCCGCGCTTGACGATCGTGTTGATGAGTCCGGGGACGCCGAGCGTCTGGCGGAGGCGGCTCATCTGTACTTCGAGCGCGTGGTGGTCCGCGGCTGCGGGCAGCGCGTCGGCCAGCGCGGAGCGCGAGAGGACGGCTCCGTTCGCACGGACGAGGGCGCGGAGGAGCGCGAGGGAGTTCGGGGGGAGCCGGACCCGCGAGCCGGGCAGCTCCACGATGGCGCCACGGATGGCGATCGGGCCGTGCAGCGTCTCGGCTCGGAGGATCGCGTGCTGTTCGAGATGCTCGCACAGCAGCCGGATGAGTGCCCCCATGCGGAACCGCTCGGGGACGATGGGCTCGATGTCCTGGGCGAGCAGTGGCGCCGCCGTGACCGGGCCGACGGCCGCGCACAGCACGTCGCGACGGAAGGCGTCGACGACGGCGTCCTCCTGACCGAGTGCCTCCGCGGCCGTGAACAGGGCGACGACCGACGGGGCGCTCGTGAAGGTGACCGCGTCGAGCGAGCCACTGACGATCGCCTCGACGAGTCGCCGCACGCGCTCGTCGGTCGCATCGGGGTCCGTCCACCGGTAGGGGGCGACCGTGTGCACCTCCTGGTGGACGGCACGGAGCCGTTCGAGCTGGCGCTCGTCGGTGTACCCGTGGAGCTGGACGGCGACGCGGAGACCGGCCGGGTAGTCGGCGACGACCTTGTCGACGAGGGAGGCGGTGGTCTCGCGGTCGCTCATGCCCACGTCGTTCAGACCGGCTGCTCGGATGGCACCGCGTGCCTTGGGACCACGGACGAGGATGGCCGTCTCGGCGAGCGCCTCGAGGAGTTCGTCGCCGAGTCCAGCGGCGTCGGCGACCTCGAACCACCGTCGGATGCCGTACGAGGTCGTGGCGAGCAGGACGTCGGGGCGTGCGGCGATGATGTCGCGCGTGTCGTCGATGAGCGGTTCGTCGTGCTGTGCGTGTGCGATCCGCAGCGTCGGTGCGTGCACGACGGTGGCGCCGCGCCGCTCGAAGGCGTCGATGAGGTCCTGCGATCGACGGTCGCTCGTCACGCCGATCCGGAAGCCCTCGAGCTGGTCCGCCCGGAATCCCGGGACCGGGGTCGTGACGTCCGGGCCGGCGTCAGCGGCCGGCGGGGTGGTGTCGGTCACGCCGATGCCCCCAGACGTTCGGCCCGCGCCAGCAGTTCCGAGGCCTCGGCGTCACCGTCGAAGGCGAAGGCGACGACGTGGCCGATCACGATGACGGCCGGTGACCGCACGCCGGCGGCCGCGGCGACGTGGAGGATCGTCCCGAGGTCGGCCACGGTGGTGCGCTGGGTCTCGCTGTAGCCGCGCTCGATGATCGCGACGGGTGTGTCGGCGGCGAGCCCCGAGGTGAGGAGCCCGTGGGAGATGGAGGGCAGCGTGCCGACACCCATGAGGACGACGATCGTCCCACCGAGGCCGGCGAGGTGACGATGTTCCTCGTCGGAGAGCGGCGCATGACCGCTGACCACGGTGAAGAGATGACTCAGGTTCCGGTGCGTGAGGGGGATCCCGGCAGCCGCGGGCACAGCGACGGAACTCGAGACGCCCGGGATCACGCGGACGGGGACGCCCGCGCGGTGGCAGGCCAGGACTTCCTCGCTGCCGCGCCCGAAGACGTACGGGTCGCCTCCCTTGAGGCGGACGACCGCCGCGCCGTCGAGCGCGTGTTGCACCATGACGGTCTCGATACCGTCCTGTCCGATCGGGTGATGGCCAGGGCGCTTGCCGACGTCGACGAGGAGCGCGTTCGGGGCGAGCTCGGGGAGGGTGTCGTGGGGTGCGAGCCGGTCGTAGAGGACCACGTCCGCGTCTCGGAGGGCCTCGACGGCAGCGACGGTCAGCAGCGCGGGATCGCCCGGTCCGCCGCCGACGAGCGTGACCCTGCCTGGACCCGACATCTATGCCCCTTCCCTCACTGGAATGGTAGGCCCTGCGAGATAGACGGCCTCGCCGCGCTCGATCTCCTCCGTCGTCGCGGGCCGGTACTGGCCTCGCTCCGCGACCCGCGCGAGTCGCGGTTCGGCATCGCCCGGCTCGTTGACGAAGGAACGGAACCGGCGGAGGCGCTCCGGGTCGGCGAGGGTCGCCGCCCACTCGTCCTCATACCCGTCCACATGTGCGGCCATGGCCTGTTCGAGTTCGGCGGCGAGTCCGAGCGAGTCCTCGACGACGACCTCCCGCACGTGGTCGAGTCCGCCGTCGAGGTCCTCCATCCACCTGGCGGTGCGCTGCAGTCGGTCCGCCGTCCGGATGTAGTACATGAGGTAACGGTCGATGTACCGGATGAGCGTCTCGTCGTCGAGGTCTCCGGCGAGGAGCTGCGCGTGGGTCGGCTGGAACCCTCCGTTGCCGCCCACATACAGGTTCCAGCCCTGCTCGGTGGCGATGATCCCCACGTCCTTGCCACGTGCTTCAGCGCACTCGCGCGCGCACCCCGACACCCCGAACTTGAACTTGTGCGGTGCCCGGAGGCCGCGGTACCGGAGTTCGAGGTGGACCGCCATGCCCACGGAGTCCTGCACACCGAAGCGGCACCAGCTGGACCCGACACAGCTCTTCACGTTGCGGAGCGACTTCCCGTACGCCTGTCCGGACTCGAAGCCGGCGTCGACGAGGATGCGCCAGATGTCGGGCAGCTGTTCGAGGCGGGCGCCGAACAGGTCGATGCGTTGACCGCCCGTGATCTTCGTGTAGAGCCCGTAGTCGGTGGCGACCTGTGCGATCACCGCGAGCTTCTGCGGTGTGATCTCGCCACCGGGGATCCGGGGGACCACGGAGTAGGTGCCGTCCTTCTGCATGTTCGCGAGCGCCCGGTCGTTCGTGTCCTGCAGCGTCCCCCGGCCGCCGTCGAGGATGTACCCACCCTGCTGGCTGGCCAGGATGGAACCGATCACCGGCTTGCACACGTCGCAGCCGCGTCCGGTGCCGTAGCGAGCGAGGATCTCGTCGAAGGAGGTGAGACCGAGCACCCGGATGGTCTCGAACAGCTCCTGCCGAGACAGCTCGAAGTGTTCGCAGAGTGCGCGCGAGACGGCGATGCCGGACTTGGTCAGCTCCGTCTCGAGGATCTTCTTCACGAGCGGGACGCAGGAGCCGCACTGGGTACCGGCGCGGGAGCAGGTCTTGAGCGCCCCCAACTCGGTGCACGCCTCGCCGTGCACGCCCGCGATCGCGTCGCGGACGGTCCCCGCGGTGACGGCGTTGCATGCGCAGACGAGCGCTGCGTCGGGGAGCTCGTCCCCGGCCGGTGCCTCGATCCCTGACGCCGACAGGTAGGCGGCCGGCTCACTCGACAGCTCGGCGCCGAGGAGCGGGCGCAGCGAGGCGTAGGGCGAGGCGTCGCCGACGAAGACCCCGCCCAGGAGGGTCTTGGCGTCGTCCGTCATGACGAGCTTCTGGTACAGCCCGCGTGCCGGGTCCGCGTACACGATCTCGAGACTGTGCTCGGTGCGCGCGAGCGCGTCGCCGAAACTCGCGACGTCGACACCGGACAGCTTGAGTTTCGTGGCGTCGTCGACGGTCGTGAACTCCGCCTCGCCACCGAGCAGCCGATCCGCGACGACCTCGGCCATCGCGTTCGCCGGTGCGACGAGACCGGTGCATCGACCGTCGAAGCAGGCGACCTCGCCGATGGCCCAGACACCCGGCGCAGACGTCCTGCAGTCCGTCCCGATCACGACACCGCCGCGGTCACCGAGCTCGATCCCGGCATCGCGGGCCAGCTCGTCCCTGGCGCGGATCCCGATCGCGAACACCACGATGTCGACGTCGACCTGCTGGCCGCTCGAGAACTTCACGCCCGAGACACCGCCCTGCTCGTCCACGAGGATCGACCGGGGCCTCGTCCCCAGGTGCAGACCGATGCCCTGGCCGCCGATGATGCGCCCGAGGGCTCGACCGGCTCCCTCGTCCAGCTGGGCGGACATGAGCCACGACCCGGAGTGCACGACGCTCGCCTCAGCACCGAGCCGTGCCGCACCACCGGCGGCCTCGAGCCCGAGCAACCCGCCGCCGGCGACGATCACCCGGGCGGGACGACCTCGCAGGGAGCCGATGCGCGCGATCTCCGACACCAGCAGGTCCACGTCGTCGATCGTCCGGTAGACGAGGGCGTGTTCCGAACCGTCGATCTCGGGCACCGGGGCCGAGGAGCCGGTCGCCAGGACCAGCTCGTCGTATGAGACGACCCTCCCCAGGGAGGTGTGCACCGTCCGGGCCTCGCGGTCGATCCGTTCGGCGCGTTCGCCCAGCAGGAGCGACACGTGCTGCTCGTCCCAGACGCCCGTCGGCGCGAGCGTGAGGTCGATCGCCGCATCGTCGAGACGCTTGCTCAGCGCCACACGATCGTAGGGACGGTGGAGCTCCTCACAGACGACCGTGATGTGCATGGTGCGCCCGGCGTCGCGACTGTGCAGGGCATCGACCAGACGGTGCGCGGCCGGGCCGCCGCCGACCACGACGACGCGACGCGGCAGATCTCCTGCGGTGGGATCGATCATCATGGGCCCCCTCGGCTCGTGTTCCAGCGAGCGTACTGACGCGGCGTTTCCGGACCGTTGCCCGCATGTGTCCCGAACGCGTCCAGGACCGCACACGACGCCCGGGCGGATGTGAGGTCGGTTTCACCTCACCGAAACGTCACGGGTGATCCGACGAAACACCCCGCCCGTAGCGTCGGTGCTCCGACGCACGACCAGGAGGCCGACGATGAGCATCACGATGCAGGAGCACACCGGGCGGACGGCGCTCGCCGAGTGGCGACGCGTCTGCGCCATCGACGACCTCGAACTCTCCTGGGGCGAGGTGGCGTTGCTCCGCGCCCGGCAGATCGCGGTGTTCCGCATCGGCGCAGATGAGGTCTACGCCGTCGACCATCGGGACCCGCACACGGCCGCGCCGGTGATGGCTCGCGGCATCGTCGGTTCTCGAGGGGAGCGACCGACGATCGCGTCACCGTTGCACAAGCAGGTGTACGACCTCGGCACGGGTGAGTGCTTCACCGACCCGAACCTCTTCCTCCAGACCTTCCGCACCCGCATCGTGGGCGGGTTCGTGGAGATCGAGCTGGGGGAGGACGCATGACCCTGCTCGAGGCCGCGGTTCGCCGCCCGCAGACGCGTCCGCGGACGGGTCCGGCGCTCCTGGCCGTGTCCCACGGGACGAGTTGCCCGATCGGACAGGCCTCCGTCGCCGCGCTCGTCGACGCCGTCGGACGATCGCGTGCCGATCTCCACGTCGCCGGTGGCTTCGTCGACGTCCAGCAGCCCGACGTCCCGGCCACCCTCGGTTCGATCGAGCCCGAGCGGCCCGCGGTGGTCGTGCCGTTGCTCCTGTCCGCGGGGTTCCACGTCCACGTCGACCTCGTCGAGGACCTCGAGGCGACGGATCGGCCGACGGCACTCGGACGGGCGATGGGACCGGACGACCGTCTCGTGGCGGTCCTCGCCAGGCGACTGGAGGCGCTGCACGTGACGCCCGACGATCGGATCGTGCTCGGAGCGGCCGGGTCCACCGACGCCAGGGCCGTCGCCGACTGCGTCGACATGGGACGTCGACTGGAGTCGCGACTGCGGGTGCCGGTCGAGACGGCGTTCGTCTCCGCGGCTCAGCCGTCGGTGCCCGATGCGGTGGTCGCGGCTCGAACGAGTCGACCGCGAGGGCGGGTCATCATCGCCACCTACCTGCTGGCGCCCGGCTACTTCGCGCGGCTGCTCGAGGAGGCGGGAGCGGACCTCGTGACGCCGCCGCTCCTCCACCTCGGCGAGGTTCCCGATCCGGGCATCGTCGACCTCGTGGTCGACCGCTACGAGGAGGTCTCGGCCGGGCTGTCGGGCTGACCGGCGCGACCGGGACGACGACCGTCGCGCGAATAGACTGCTCCTCATGCGCATCGACATCGTCACGATCTTCCCGACCTTCTTCGATGCCCTGGACCTCTCACTGCTCGGCAAGGCGAAGCAGAGCGGGCTCATCGAGTTGGACGTCCACGACCTGCGGGATTCGACGCACGACCGTCACCGCACCGTCGACGACACCCCGTACGGCGGGGGAGCCGGCATGGTCATGAAGCCGGAGCCTTGGGGTGAGGCGCTCGACGGCATCCTGGGTGACGACACCGAGGAGGAGCCGCTGGTCATCTTCCCGTCTCCTGCGGGTGAGGTGTTCACTCAGGCCATGGCCCGCGAGCTCGCGGCCGAGCCGCACCTCGTCTTCGGCTGCGGCCGGTACGAGGGCATCGACCACCGCGTCTTCGACCACACCGCCAGCCGAGCACGGGTCCGCCTGGTGAGCCTCGGCGACTACGTCCTCAACGGGGGAGAGGTGGCCGTGATGGCGATGATCGAGGCGATCGGTCGGCTCGTCCCGGGGGTCGTCGGCAACCCCGAGAGTCTCGTCGAGGAGTCGCACGAAGACGGGCTCCTCGAGTACCCGAGCTACACGAAGCCCGCCGAGTGGCGAGGACTCCCGGTACCGCCGGTGCTGCTGAGCGGCAACCACGGTGCGATCGCCACCTGGCGTCGTCAGCAGCAGATCGAGCGGACCCGCGAGGTCCGCCCGGATCTGCTGCCCGCCGACGAGCCGGACGCCTGAGCGCGCCGGGGTCCTGTGCGTGACGGCTGTCAGGGCCGACGTCGCACGGCGGCGGCGATGCCGGCGATGACGAGGACGGCCCCGGTCGCGATGATCGCCCCGGTGATCCACCCCAGGGGGTCGATGCGCACCTCGGTGAGGTTGGTGACGAGCATGGCGCCGGCGAAGACGAGCAGGAGCACGCCCCAGAGGATCGTGCCGAAGCGCGGTGGTCGACCGCCTCGATCCTTCGGGCCAGCATCGGTCCTCGGCTCATCCGCCGTCTGCGCTGTGGCCGGCTGCGCTCTGGTCGACTCCGTGGTGGCCGTCTGATCGGTCTCCGACGGAGCCGATCCCGTCGCCGCGTCGGTTGGGGACGACATGTCCGCCGCTCCGGTCCAGTCGTCCTGCTCGCTCATCGTCCCGCCTCCGCTTCCTCGGTCACGACAGCGCTGCCGGCGACCGTCCACACCCGTACCCGTGTCGTGTCTCCTGACGCCGTTCGTCCGTACCGTGCCTCATCCTGGAACAGGGCTCCGCCGCGTCGGTCCGTCCGGTCCCGACCATCGCGTCCCGTCTCCAGGGTGCCCGCGATCGCTGAGAACTCGACGATCACCGGCACGTCCTCGGGGATGAGCACGTCGACCTCGCCTGCGAGGATCCACACGTCGATCGTCCCACCGCGCAACGCGTCGTCGTCGGCGAGCTCCCCGAGGTCGAGCGTGGGTTGGCCGGCGATCATCACGTAGCCACGTCGGTCGTCCGCATCCGTCGACGTCACGGTCCAGGTCGTGCGTCCGACCGGCAGGAAGGAGGAGCCGAGTGGGAACACCCCGGTGGCGAGCAAGGAGATCACGGCGGCCCAGGTGAACAGTCCGAGCCAGCCGCTCTCCCGTCCGCTGATGCCCGCGACGATCGTCGCGACGGCGAGCGCACCGAGCGCTGCGGCGAGCCCGATGACCACGACGACCGGGATCGAGAACCCGGCGCTCGCCGCGATGACGGCCGCGCCGGCACCGGCGAGCAGCGCCAGTCCGAGGGTGATCGCCACGAAGGCCGCTCCAGGGTGCTGGGCACGACGCTCACGAGCCTTCGTCTCACGCTCGGCCTGCTGCTCGGCTCGCTGGCGGCTCATCTCGTCCCGGAACTCCTGACTCGTCCAGCCGCGCTGCTGGCTCGGAGCCCCGTCCCACGCGGTGGCGGTGGCGGTGGTGGTTCCAGGGAGCGGGACGGTTGTGCCCGCATCATCAGGCCAACCATCGGCCTTCGCGAGCGACACCGGGTTCGCGGCACCGGGGGAGGCCGGGGCCGAGCCGGCAGCGCCCGAGGGGGAGGCTGTGGGCGATGGTGCCGTCGGCTTCGGGATCGAGGCGTCGCTGGTCCACGGGTCGCGCTGCGGCGGTGTCTCAGGCGGAGTCGCCCGCCCGGGGTCGCGGCGGGAGAACATCACGATCAGCCAGACCGCCGCGGCGACCAGGGCGATCACCCAACCGGCGGTCATGGTCGACTCCAGCCACCCCGGCAGGTTCCACGCATGCGGCACGCCGTCCCACCAGAGGCCACGCATGAACGGCACGACGGTGAGCACCGCGAGGATACCGATCGCGACGATCGCCGGGTCGAAGACGCCCCGGATCGCACGCTCGAGGTGGATCCGACCCTGCTGGTCGGGGATGAGCGCCCAGCCCGCGGCGTAGACGAAGAGGACCGGCCCGCCCAGGATCGCGATGACGATGAGGGCTCCGCGCACGATCATCGGATCGAGGCCGAGCCGGGCCGCGACACCCCCGGCGACACCGCCGAGCCACGAGTCGCTCGAGCGACGGAGACCGGTGGACCGCCACCAGTCGAAGAAGCGGGTCGTCGGATCCTGCGGGGCGGGTGCCCCCGGTTCTGCTCCGGTGGGCGGCGTGCTGTGGTTCGTCATGGTCCGATTCTGGCGAAGCGTCCGGGTCGGGCCCATCCGGCATGACCCTGAGTGCACCCTGATCCTGCCGTCCCAGGGTGCCGACCGCACCCCGAACTGCTTGGATGGCTCCATGGGAACCGAGGTGATGATCCGTCCGAGGCGCCGCCTGCTCGGCGGTGTCTGCGCCGGCTTCGCCGAGCACACCGGTCTCCCCGTCGCTGCGGTGCGGACGGCGACGGTCATCCTCGCGTGCTGCGGCGGAGCGGGCCTGCTCCTCTACGTGTGGCTGTGGGTCATGACGCCGACGCAGGGCGCGGACGCACCGCTCGATCCTCGGGAGCACCTGCTCCGGCCTGCCTCGACCGATGAGGGAGCCGACCTCGACGGCCCCCGTCGCGCGCCGATCACGGAGGTGCTGCTCGGGATCGCCCTGCTCGCGGCCGGGACCGCGCTGATCGCGACCCGGACCGGGCTGGACATCCCACTCGAGGCCGTCATCCCCGTCATCGTCGTCCTCGCGGGAGCTGCGCTCGCCTGGCGGCAGTTCGGCGAGCGTGGTCGCGGCGAGGGTTCACGTGCCCTCTTGATCCGCGTACTCGGAGCGCTCGTCCTCGTCGTCCTCGGCATCCTCCTGTTCTTCGTCACCGGTGACCGCCCGAACATGTGGACGGTCATCGTCGCCGCGATCGCCGTGCTCCTCGGGGTCGCCGTGGTCATCGCCCCCTGGGCGCTCCAGCTCAATCGCGACCTCGCCGACGAGCGCGCCGCGCGGATGCGCGAGGCCGACCGCGCCGAGATCGCCGCGCATCTGCACGACTCCGTGCTCCAGACGCTCGCGCTCATCCAGCAGCAGGCCGGTCCGGGGAGCGAGGCGTCCCGTCTCGCCAGGGCGCAGGAGCGCGAGCTGCGGAACTGGCTCTTCTCCGGCGGGACCGCTCCGACGGGCGACCTCGCGACCGAGCTGCGGACCATCGCGGCGGCGGTGGAGGCCGACCACGCGGTGCGCGTCGACGTCGTCGCGGTCGGGCGTGCGATCGACGACGCTCCGGAGCCGCTCCTCGCCGCCGTACGTGAGGCCGTGCTCAACGCGGCACGTCACGCCGGCGGCGACGTCTCCGTCTATCTGGAGACGGCACCGCAGCGGATCGAGGTGTCGATCTCCGACCGCGGCCCCGGCTTCGACCTGGAACAGGTCCCGCGGGACCGCCTCGGGGTCAGGGAGTCGATCATCGGCCGCATGCAGCGCATCGGTGGCGAGGCGACCATCCGTCCGGGGCCCGGCGGACGAGGTACCGAGGTCCGTCTCGTCCTGCCCGTGCACGACGCCGCGGCGACGGCGCCGCAGCCCGACACCGTCCCGACCGTTCCGAGGAGCCGACCATGAGCGACCGACCACTGACCGTCGTGATCGTCGACGACCACTCGATCTTCCGTTCCGGACTGCGCAGCGAACTCGATCCCGGCATCGAGGTGCTGGGGGAGGCCGGCGACGTGGAGGAGGCGATCCGGGTGATCGGAGAGACGCGCCCGCAGGTCGTGCTGCTCGACGTCCACCTGCCGGGTGGTGCCGGCGGCGGTGGCGCGGACGTGATCGCCGGCTCGGTGTCGATCGCGCCCGCCACCCGGTTCCTCGCGCTGAGCGTCTCGGACGCCGCCGAGGACGTGGTCCGGGTGATCAGGGCCGGTGCACGCGGCTACATCACGAAGAGCTCCTCGGGTGCCGAGGTCGCGGAGGCCGCACGGCGGGTCGACGACGGCGACGCGGTCTTCTCGCCCCGGCTCGCGGGCTTCGTCCTGGACGCCTTCGGTGCCGTGACGGGGGAGACGGCGGAGTCCGTCGACGAGCTCGACCGGCTGTCCGCCCGTGAGCAGGAGGTCATGCGCCTCATCGCCCGCGGTTACGCCTACAAGGAGGTCGCCACGGAGCTGTACATCTCCGTGAAGACCGTGGAGACCCATGTGTCGAGCGTGCTGCGCAAGCTGCAGCTGTCCTCGCGCCACGAACTCGCCGCCTGGGCGCTGCAGCGCAAGCTCCTCTGACCCCTCGGGCCCGGACCGACATCGGCCGACAGCGAACGACCAGTGCGCGCCCAGGAGCCCGGCGGTAGCCTGAGAGGCATGATCATCCGTCGGGCGTTCTACTACTGGCGATTCGCCGCGATCTTCGTGCTGCCCGCCTGGCCGTTCGTCGGATGGGGACTCTTCGGTGAGAGCGGCTGGAGCCTGTTCGGGCTCTTCATCGCCATGCCGATCCTCGCCATCGCGCTCGCCGCGATCGCGTTCCTCATCTCCGCCAGGGCCAGCGTCCGGACGACGAAGCTCGTGTCGTGGACGGACGTCGGCCTGCTCACGCTCTGGCACGTCACGATCATCTGCTTCGGCTCGTTCAGCTCGGGCGTCGCTCTCTGGGCGGTCCTCGGCGTCGTCGCAGGCCTCGCCGCCTTCTGGGGGGTCATCGCGCAACTCATCTCTGAGACGGCACGCCGCGCCCGGGAGACGATGGCCGAATTCGAGCGCATGGCCGCTGCAGCCGGGCCAGGCACGGTCCCCGGATCGGCGATCCCGCCGCAGCCACGGTTCGATCCCGGGCCGATCGACGGCGGGGAGTTCATCGTGATCGAGGAGTCCAAGCCCGACGAGCGTCGCTGAGCGGCCGTATCCGCCGCTGTCGCCTGCGCCGTATCGGGGCCCGGTTTCCCATCCGAGGCCCTTTCATGACACAATTGCTGTTTGTGCCTCCGCAGTTCTGCCACAGGGGAACGCCGGCATCGGGCACACCCTTCCTTCCGAACGTATTCAGCGGTCGACCTGTGGCGGTCGCAGAGATGGAATCATCATGCACATTCTCGACTCAGTCGATGCAGCATCCCTCAAGTCGGACATCCCCGACTTCCGCGCCGGCGACAACGTCAAGGTGCACGTGAACATCATCGAGGGCAACAAGTCCCGTATCCAGGTCTTCCAGGGTGTCGTCATCGGCCGCTCCAACGAGGGTGTCCGCGAGACCTTCACGGTCCGCAAGGTGAGCTACCAGGTCGGCGTCGAGCGTACCTTCCCGGTCCACTCCCCGAACATCGACCACATCGAGGTCGTCACCCGCGGTGACGTCCGTCGCGCGAAGCTGTACTACCTCCGCGAGCTCCGTGGCAAGAAGGCGAAGATCAAGGAGAAGCGCGACAACTAGTCGTCCTCCCGGTCGCCCTCCGCGATCATTCCTGAGCTCCCCACCGGATAAGCTGGTGGGGAGCTCAGGCGGTTAAATGACAGACAATTCCCTGGCGGCAGACGCGTCGCCCGACCACCAGCAGCGCCCCCGCGGCAAACGCGGAGCGCTGCTCTTCCTTCGCGACCTCCTCATCATCTTCGTGGTCGCGCTGCTGGTCTCCTTCCTCATCAAGACCTTCCTCGTGCGGTCGTTCTACATCCCGTCCGGGTCGATGGAGAACACGCTGCAGATCCAGGACCGCATCCTGGTGAACGAGCTCGTCCCCGACGTGGTCTCGCTGAATCGAGGCGACGTGGTCGTCTTCCAGGATCCGGGCGGCTGGCTCCCGCAGACGGTCGAGGCTCCGCAGCCTCCCGTCACCGCAGCCGTCGAATGGGTGCTGTCGATCTTCGGCCTCGTCGCTCCCGACAGCGACGACCACCTCATCAAACGCGTCATCGGCCTGCCGGGCGACCACGTGTCATGCTGCAACCCGCTCGGGCAGATGACGGTCAACGGTGTTCCGCTGAACGAACCGTACGTGAAGCTTCCGGCAGGCACCGAGAAGGTGTCCGGAGACCCGTTCGACATCGTCGTCCCCGAAGGCTCGCTCTGGGTCATGGGCGACAACCGGTACAACTCGAAGGACTCCCGGTACAACGGCGACACCCCCGGTGGGGGCTTCGTCCCGATCGACAACGTCGTGGGGCGTGCGTTCGTCATCACCTGGCCGTCCAGCAACTGGGCCTGGCTCGACAACTACCCGTCCGTCTTCCAGGGCATCCCCGCCCCAGAAGAGGAGTGATGGCCGTCAGCGAACCGACCCTCGAGGTCGAGCACGAACTGTTCGCTGCGGGTGTCCCGTCGGTCATCGGCATGGACGAGGTGGGTCGCGGAGCCATCGCCGG
>Ga0308160_10002707_pt1 | contig 20894 bp, 20 predicted proteins | sample PhyFR1_FD_201036 | JGI IMG/M metagenome (GOLD analysis project Ga0308160, IMG submission 201036) | Phyllosphere microbial communities from UC Gill Tract Community Farm, Albany, California, United States - DLSLF.R1 | ecosystem: Host-associated > Plants > Phyllosphere > Unclassified | place: USA...
AGCCGCTGACCGAGACCTTGGTACGGTCGCGCGCCAGCGTCTTCTTCAGCTCGGCGAGCACGGCGTTGCGGTGCTCGTTGTTTTCCATGTCGATGAAGTCGAGGATGATGATGCCGCCCAGGTTGCGCAGGCGCAGCTGGCGCGCGATGGCGTGCGCCGCCTCCAGGTTGGTCTTGAAGATCGTGTCGGCAAAGTTGCGACCGCCCACATAGCCGCCGGTGTTGACGTCGATGGTGGTCATCGCCTCCGTCTGGTCGACGATCAGGTAGCCGCCGCTTTTCAGGTCGACGCGCCGGCCCAGCGCGCGCAGGATTTCTTCCTCGACGCCGTAAAGGTCGAACAGCGGACGCTCGCCCGTGTAGTGCTGCAGGCGCGCCAGCACGCTCGGCGTATAGACCTTGGCGAACTCGACGAGCATGGCGTGGTTTTCGCGCGAATCGACCTGGATCGTGGCCGTCTCGTCGTGCACGAAATCGCGCAGCACGCGCTGGGCCAGGTTCAGGTCCTGGTACAGCAGGCTCGTGGCCGGACGGGTACGGGCGCCGTGCTGGATCGCGGCCCAGGTCTTGCGCAGGTAATCGATGTCGGCGGCGAGGTCGGCGTCGGACGCTTCCTCGGCCTGGGTGCGCACGATGTAGCCGCCCTTTTCTTCGGGCGGCAGCAGGCCCGCCATACGCGTGCGCAGCAGTTCGCGATCGGCTTCCTTCTCGATCTTTTGCGAGATGCCGATGTGGTTGTCCTGCGGCAAGTAAACCAGCATGCGCCCGGCGATTGAGATCTGGGTCGACAGGCGCGCACCCTTGGTGCCGATCGGGTCCTTGATCACCTGCACCGTCAGCACCTGGCCGTCGTAGAGCAGCTTTTCGATCGGTGTGGGCGGCGTGTTCGAATTGTCGTGCGGGCGCGCTTCCCAGATGTCGGCGACGTGCAGGAAGGCCGCGCGCTCGAGGCCGATGTCAATGAAGGCCGACTGCATGCCCGGCAGGACGCGCACGACCTTGCCCGAGTACACGTTACCGGCCAGCCCGCGCGTCAGCGTACGCTCGATATGCAACTCCTGCACCGCGCCCTGCAGGACCAGCGCCACGCGCGTTTCCTGCGGGGTGATATTGATGAGGATGTCTTCGTTCATGAGCGCTGCGCCGGGGAGTATTGTTCAGAGTGTCATGATACACGCTGGGGTGTGGCGCGTGGAGAGGCGGCAGCGGCCGGCGGGTCATGAGCGGGGCATCGTAAACGACGACGCCGGCCGCAAGCGGCCGGCGGGCAGGGCGGATGCCGGAGAGGCTCAGTTGAATTTCGGCTGGACCACCAGGCTCGGGCGGGTCGCCGCGTCGATGCTGAACTCCACCTTCGTGCTGGACAGCGAGATATGGCCGAGCAAGGTGTAGGCAAAGGCGGCCAGGCCCGACATCTCGAGGCCCTCTTCGATGGTGACGAGCACGCTGTACATCAGGTTCGCGCCATAGGCGGCAATGTATTTGCCGTCTAGCATTTCCATGACCAGGGCGCCGCCCAGGTACAGGCAGCCGGAAAACAGCATCCAGTTGCGCGTCGCGGCTGGCAGGCGCAGCAGGAACTTGAAGAAGAACAGCGCCAGGATGCAAACGCCGGCGATGCCTGGCACGACCCAGCCGAAATAGAAAACACCCAGGTTGGTATTACCCATCAGATTACGCATTGGCACGATCATTTTTTCATGGACCTGGAAGGCTTCGTCGTAGCCGAGAAAGGCAAAGCCGGCAGCCAGCGCAAACCAGTAGCGGCTGTCGTTCTTTTCCCGCCCCCTGCTGGCCAAGCCGATGGTCGTCAACAACAGGACGGCGCAGAAGGCCAGCATCACGGTGAAGAAGGTCGGCACATTGCGTTCGCCGTCCACATTGAAGAGTTGCACAAGACCGTAGACGGAATCGTGGCCGAACATGTAACGGGAAATCTGGCCCAGCAGGCTCGCTGCCAGCAGCAGTGCAATCACGGTCGCGAGCGCATGAGCAACCGTATGGCGATTGATTGAAATCTGAAAATTTGACATGTATGCCCCTTGTATTGTTGAGCGCCACTGCTCGGCCGAGACGTCGGTCGAATCGACTCGCACTACACGAGATTTGTGACAGCTTTGTTACAAGAAGCATACGAGTGTGCATCTGGCGCACGATAGCAAATGTTAAAAAATATATTTATATTTTTGCAATCTACGTGCTTGCGCAACAGTCGTGGCCGGTGGCACGGCTTGTGGCGAGACAAGAGGAGAGAGGGGGCGAGCGTGTGGGCGCCGCTACGGCGCCCAGGCGGGAATTAAATGATGACGCCGGCCTTGCGCAGCAGCGCCGCGGTTTCGAACAGGGGCAGGCCCATGATGCCCGAGTGGCTGCCTTCGATGTGCTCGACGAACAGCGCGCCCAGGCCCTGGATGCCGTAGGCGCCGGCCTTGTCGTAGGGTTCGGGCGTGGCGCAGTAGGCGCGGATGGCTTGCGGCGTGAGCTTGGCGAAGCGCACGTTCGATACCTGCGTCACGTGTTCCGCCATATCGGTGAAGTGCACGGCCACGGTGGTCAGCACCTGGTGGGTGCGGCCCGACAGGCGTTCCAGCATCGCTGCTGCCTCGGCCGGATCGGCCGGCTTGCCGAGAATCTCGTCGTCCACCGTCACGGTCGTGTCGGCCGTCAGCACCGGACGCAGCGGCTGGCGGCGTTGCTGCAGGACGCGCCAGGCAAAGGCGCCTTTCTCGAGCGCGACGCGCACCACGTAATCGTGGGCCAGTTCGCCCGCGTGCACGTCTTCGGTGACGTCGACAGCGCCGCGTGCGGGATCGCTGCGCAGCATCAACAGCTCGAAATCCACGCCGACCTGGCGCAGTAATTCGCGCCGCCGCGGGCTTTTCGAGGCGAGGTAGATTTTCTTGTCGAGGACTTTCATGGGATGGATGCCGTCAGACGCGGTGGTACGGATGGTTCTGGGTAATGGTCCAGGCCCGGTAGAGCTGCTCCGCCAGCATGACCCGGACCACTCCATGCGGCAAGGTCATACTGGAAATACGAATCAGACCTTCGGCCCGGGCCTTGAGTTCCGGATCGAGGCCGTCAGCGCCGCCAATCAGGAAGGCGGTGTCGCGGCCATCTTGCTGCCAGGCCTGCAATTGCTGGGACAGGCCGACGCTGGTCAGGTCCTTGCCGCGCTCGTCGAGCGCGATGATGCGCACGCCTTTCGGCAATGCCGCTTCGATGCGCTCGCGTTCGAGCGCCATCGCGGTGGCGGCCGTCTTGCTGCCGGAGCGTTCGACCGGCTTGATTTCCTTGAGCACGATGCGCAGCTCGGGCGGCATGCGCTTCGTGTACTCGGCGAAACCGGTTTCGATCCAGGCCGGCATTTTATGGCCGACCGCGGCGATGATCAGTTGCATTCAAGCTCAGCTAGAAAATTACTCTGCAGCCTTCTTGGTCACGCGCTTGATGACCTTCTTGGCCGGTGCGGCGCCTTCGGCTGCCGCGGCAACTTTCGGCGTGCGCTTCGGCGGCTTGGCCTTGGTCGCTTCGACGGCGGCGATCTCGGTCTTGCTTGGCGCGACGCGCACGGTCTTGCCGACGGCCTTGGCGGCTGGTTTCTTCGCCGGTGCCTTGGCGGCGGCGGTCTTGGTCGCAGCAGCCTTCTTGGCGGCTGGCTTGCGCTCGTTGACCGGCTTGGCTTCCGGCGCGTCCTGGTTCGCGGCCAGGTGCTTCGATTTCACTTTCGGCTCGGCAGCTTCAGCCGCTTCCGGCGTCGACTTGCGCTTGGCCGCGCCCAGCTTGACCGGCTTCTCGCCCCAGATTTCCTCAAGGCGGTAGTACTGGCGGATCGCCGGCTGCATGATGTGGACGATCATGTCGCCCAGGTCGACCAGCACCCATTCACCGGTGTCCTCGCCTTCCATGCCGACGACGTCGCCGCCTGCTTCCTTGACCTTGTCGCGCACCGAGGCGGCCAGCGCCTTCGTCTGGCGGTTCGACGTGCCCGAAACGACCGCAATCCGGTCGAACAGGCTGGTCAGCCCGGTCGTGTCGAACAGCATGATTTCCTGGCCTTTCACATCTTCCAGGGCGTCGACGACGAGCGTTTGCAGTTTTTTGATATCCATTAGTTCTTATATAAATGATGTTGTTGAATATAGTCTAGCACTACCGGCGGGACGAGCGAGTTCACGTCTGTACGTTCCTCGCTCCCTCCACGCAGCAGGGCGCGCACCTGCGTAGCCGAGATATCGACCGCCAGGGTATGCGCCAGGCACACCAGGCCGGCAGGCCTGATGCGCACTTGTTCGGGCGGCGCCAGGCGCGGCGCAAGTTCACGCACCACCGCCGGCGGCAGCGCTTGTTGATCCAGGGTGTAGCCCGGCCGCGCCGCCACCCCGATATTGGCCAGTTCGAACAGCTGCTGCCATTCGCGCCAGCTGTCCAGGTTTTGCAGCTGGTCGGCTCCCATCAGGAACACGATCGAGGCCTGCGGCCCCAGTTCCGCACGCAGGCCGCGCAGGGTCTCGACCGTATAGGTCGCCGTGCCGCGCACGAGTTCACGCTGGTCGATCACGACCGGCAAGCCGGTTTCCTTGAACGCCCGTTCCAGCATAGCCACGCGGTCGGCGTCGCTGGCCTGCAGGGACGCTTTTTGCCAGGGCTTGGCCGGCAGCACGCGCAGCTCGCTCGGCTGCAGCAGCGCGCAGAACAGCCGCGCCAGCGCGACGTGGCCGTGGTGCACAGGATCGAAGCTACCCCCGAGCAGGGCGACGCAGGCGTTCACCGAGCGAGCCAGTCCCGGTGCGGCAGGAAGTCGGTATACAGCGCCGCTTCAGGACTGCCCGGTTCCGGATGCCAGTCGTAGCGCCATTTCACGATCGGCGGCAGCGACATCAGGATCGCCTCGGTGCGTCCGCCCGATTGCAAACCGAAATGGGTGCCGCGGTCCCACACCAGGTTGAACTCGACATAGCGGCCGCGCCGGTAGGCCTGGAAGTCGCGTTCGCGTTCGCCGTAGGGCGTGTCCTTGCGCCGTTCCAGGATCGGAGAATAGGCCTCGAGGAAAGCGTCGCCGGCGCTGCGCACCATGGCGAAGGCCTCGTCGAAAGGCAGCTCGTTGAAGTCGTCGAAGAAGATGCCGCCGACGCCGCGCGCTTCCTTGCGGTGTTTAATATAAAAGTACTCGTCGCACCACTTCTTGAAACGCGGATACAGGCCGTCGCCGTAGGGCGCCAGCGCGTCGTGGCAGACCTGGTGGAAATGGCGCGCGTCGTCCAGGTGGCCGTAATAGGGCGTCAGGTCCATGCCGCCGCCGAACCACCAGACCGGTTCTTTCCCCTCGGCCGTCGCTTCGAAAAAGCGCACGTTCATGTGGACGGTCGGGGCGTAGGGGTTACGCGGATGCAGCACCAGCGAGACGCCCATCGCTTCCCAGGCACGGCCGGCCAGTTCGGGACGGGCGGCCGCCGCCGACGGCGGCAGGTTGGTGCCGGTCACGTGCGAGAAATTCACCCCGCCGCGTTCCAGCACATTGCCTTCCTCGATCAGGCGCGAGATACCGCCGCCGCCTTCCGGGCGTTCCCAGCTGTCGCGCAGGAAAGGCTTGCCGTCCACCGCTTCCAGGCCCGCGACGATGCGTTGCTGCAGGTCGAGCAGCCAGGCTTTGATGGCGGAAGGGGAGGGCGTGGACATGGAATGCGGTGGTGACGGAAAAATAAGAGGGGGATTGTACACTGCGGCGCAGTGCGGTGGCAGATCATGCGCCGTAAACGCGTGGAGTCGGGACTCCACCCTACGATCTGTGGCAATTCGTAGGGTGGAGCCCCGACTCCACGCGGTACAGCGCTTGCGAATCGAAACGCGCTTATTTGACTCCGCGCCACCCGATGTCACGCCGGAACTGCGCGCCATCGAAGCGGATCTTGTCGACGCCCTCGTAGGCCTGCTTCTGCGCCATCTTGACGCTGTCGCCCAGGCCGACCACGCACAGCACGCGCCCGCCATTGGTCTGCAGCTTGCCGTCCACCGCTTGAGTGCCGGCATGGAAGGTCACGCATTCCGGCGTCTCGGCCGGGATGCCCTCGATGATATCGCCCTTGCGCGGGCTGTCCGGATAGCCGGCGGCGGCCATCACCACGCCGACCGCGGTGCGGCGGTCCCATTCGAGTTCGACCTGGTCGAGCGTGCCGTTGCAGGCGTGTTCCAGCACCGTCACATAGTCGCTTTTCAGGCGCGCCATGATCGGCTGGGTTTCCGGATCGCCCATGCGGCAATTGAATTCCAGCGTACGCGGATTGCCCTCGGCATCGATCATCAGGCCGGCGTACAGGAAGCCGGTGAACGTGATCCCATCCTTGGCCATGCCCTGGATGGTCGGGTTGATGATCTCGCGCATCACGCGCGCATGCATCGCCGGGGTCACGATCGGCGCCGGCGAATAGGCGCCCATGCCGCCCGTGTTCGGACCCTGGTCCTGATCCTTCAGGCGCTTGTGGTCTTGCGAGGTGGCCATCGGCAGGACGTGCTTGCCGTCGCACATGACGATGAAGCTGGCTTCTTCGCCGGCCAGGAATTCCTCGATCACGATGCGCGCGCCGGCGTCGCCGAAGGCGTTATCGGACAGCATGTGGTCGACTGCCGCGTGCGCTTCCTCGAGCGACATCGCGACGACGACACCCTTGCCGGCCGCCAGGCCGTCGGCCTTGATGACGATCGGCGCGCCGTTGGCGTCGACGTAGGCGTGGGCTTGCGCGGCATCCGAGAAGCTCTGGTATGTCGCGGTCGGGATGCCGTGACGCTGCATGAATGCCTTGGCGAAGTCTTTGGAACTTTCCAGTTGCGCCGCCTCGCGCGTCGGTCCGAAGATCTTGAGGCCGCGCGCACGGAACAGGTTGACGATGCCGGCGGCCAGCGGGGCTTCCGGGCCGACCAGGGTCAGCGCGATGTGTTCGGCCACGACGAAATCGGCCAGCGCGGCCGGATCCGTGATCTCGACATTCACCAGGCGCGCGTCGGCCGCGGTGCCGCCGTTGCCCGGCGCCACGTACACCATCTGGACGCGTTCGGATTGGGCCAGTTTCCAGGCCAGGGCGTGTTCGCGGCCACCGGAGCCGACTACCAGGATCTTCATGGGGCTCACACCTTATTCTTCGATGACGGCGTTGGTATAGATTTCCTGCACGTCGTCCAGGTTTTCCAGCGCGTCGAGCAGTTTCTGCATCTTGATCGCATCGTCGCCGGTGAACACGGTTTCGGTCGCAGGCTTCATGATGACTTCGGCCACCTCGGCCTTGAAGCCGGCCTTTTCCAGTGCATCCTTGACGCTCGAGAAGGCGAACGGATCGCACAGCACTTCGAAGCCGCCTTCCTCGTCCTGCACCACGTCGTCGGCGCCGGCTTCCAGCGCCGCTTCCATCAGCTTGTCTTCGTCCACGCCCGGCGCGAACAGGAACTGGCCGGTGTGCTTGAACATGAAGGCGACCGAACCCTCGGTACCCATGTTGCCGCCGAACTTGCTGAAGGCGTGGCGCACTTCGGCCACGGTACGCACGCGGTTGTCGGTCATGCAGTCGACGATGATGGCCGCGCCGCCGATGCCGTAGCCTTCGTAGCGGATCTCTTCGTAGTCCACGCCTTCGAGGCTACCCGAACCGCGCTGGATCGCGCGCGTGACGTTGTCCTTCGGCATGTTGGCGTCGGCCGCCTTGTCGACCGCCAGGCGCAGGCGTGGGTTGGCGTCGATGTCGCCGCCGCCCATGCGCGCGGCGACCGTGATTTCCTTGATCAGTCGGGTCCAGATCTTGCCGCGCTTGGCGTCAGTGGCGGCTTTCTTGTGCTTGATGTTGGCCCATTTGCTGTGTCCAGCCATGTCGAGAATTCCTTAGACGGTATGCAAGAGTGGGCGACATTCTAACATGCGCCCCCGTCCGCCAAGGTCTCTCGGAGCGCCTTACAACACGCTCATGGCTGCGTTGCACCGTCTCGCCGTACAGGCGTACTGTCTTCGACGATGCGCCTTGCCCTGAGCATGCTGTAAGACGCTCCATATTATGGAAACAACAATAGTGTGCCCCACGCAACAAGTGCCAAACCGCTGATACAGGCCAGCACCGGACCGCTCGGCAACAGCTTTTCGGCCAGGATCAAGCCCGCCAGGGCGAGCAGGGCGCCGAGGTTGGTCACCCCGGCGGCGAACAGCAGCAGCATCAGGAGCCAGCAGCAGCCGATGCAGTGCAGGCCATGCGCGCCGCCCATGCGCAGCGCACCCGCCAGGCCCGGCCGCCAGCCCGCCACCACGAAGGACAGCGGCGCCCGGCAGTGCTGCAGGCAACGGTGTTTGGCCGGCGTCCACTGGTAAGTGCCGGCTGCAACCAGGGCCAGGCCGCAGACGCTCGGGTTGACGATGGCCATGCCGGCATCGAGGGCGCCGGCGTCGTGCAGCGCCCATTGCGCGAGCGTGGCGATGGCGCCGAAGCCGCTCCAGGCGGCCAGGTAGCCGAGCACGAAGAAGAAGGTACCGATGTTCGGGAAGCGGACCACGTGCGCCAGCCGGCTGATGTGGGCGAACAGCAGGATGACCGGCGTGGCCGCGGGCAGGGTGATCGCCGACAGCATCGCGCCCCACATCCCCAGCAGCAGCAACAGTTCCGGCGCGCGGTAGGGCAGCGGCGCCGCGCCGAGCGCACCCTCCAGCAGCGGGCCGGCCGCGAGAACGGCCGGTTCGAGCGTCGCGATGCGCAGCGCGCGAAACACGAGGCAGGCCCAGCAGATCGCGACCAGCATCGCCAGGCAGGCGATGACGAGCGGCCGTTCGCGGCCGGGCTGGGTCTCGATGCGGATCAGGGCCGTCATCGGAACGCTCCGTGGCCGGCCGGCAGACGGGCATGCAGGCACAAACGGACGCACAAACGCAGGCACACAGGCAAACGAGGCGCGCGCCGGCCGGGCAGCTGCCTCATGCTCCAGTTCAGCATTGTTCCTCCTCGTCGATCAAGATTGTCGAGGTTGGACCGGAAGCGCGCCTTTGTGTTCCAGGCCCCTGCCGAGCTCGATTTCGTGCCACGACGTACAATCGTCGGATGAGCCAGCCTGAATCCGCCATGACCGCCACCTCCATGCCGCGCCCGGCCTATGTCGCCGGCTTGGCGATCGCGATTGGCGGTGCGGTCTTGTTTTCGACTAAAGCGGTAGTCGCCAAACTGCTGTACCGATACCACATCGATGCAGTGACATTGATCGCGTTCAGAATGCTGTTCTCGCTTCCGGTGTTTGCTGCGGTCGCGCTCTGGAAGATGCGCACCGAAGCGCCGCTCAGCCCGGCGGACCGCTGGCGCATCACCGGGCTCGGCCTGATCGGCTATTACCTCTCGAGCTACCTGGATTTTCTCGGCCTTCAATATATTTCCGTCGGCCTCGAGCGGCTGATCCTGTTCCTGACGCCGACCTTCGTGCTGGTGATCACGGCCACCTTCTTCAAGCGCCGTATTGGCGCGGCCGAGTGGGGCGCGCTGGCGTTGTCGTATTGCGGCATCGTGCTGGTCTTCCTGCACGACCTGGCCGGCGGCGACACGGCCAGCACGGCCATCGGTGCCTTGTTCGTGCTGGGTTCGGCCGTCAGCTACGCCTTCTACCTGCTCGGCTCGGGCGAGATGGTGCGCCGCATCGGTTCGCTGCGCCTGGTGGCCTACGCGATGTGCGTCTCGAGCGTGGCCTGCCTGGCGCAATTCTTTATCTTGCGTCCTGTCGAACTGCTGGTGCAACCGCTCCCCGTGTATGGCCTCTCGCTCGTGAACGGGGTTTTCTGTACTATCCTCCCGGTGTTCATGACCATGGCCGCGGTGCAGCGCATCGGCGCGGCGACTGCCTCCCAGGCCGGGATGATCGGCCCGGTGTCGACGCTGTTCCTGGGCTTCCTCGTGCTGGGCGAGCCGCTCACCGCGGTGCAGCTGCTCGGCACCGGCCTGGTGCTGGCGGGAATCGCGCTGCTGTCCTTGAAAAAACAGTAAAGAGACGAGAAAGACGAGAAACCATGAAACCACGCATCGCCCTCATTGCCCACGACAAGAAGAAGGACGACATGATCGCCCTGGCCGGCGAATACCGCGACTTCCTGGCCGGCTGCAACCTGGTCGCCACCGGCACCACGGGTTCGCGCCTGATCAACGAACTCGGCCTCGCCGTCGAATGCATGCATTCCGGCCCCTTCGGGGGCGACCTGCAGATCGGCGCACGGCTCGTCACCGGCGAGATCGATTGCGTGATCTTCCTGCGCGACCCGATGACGCCGCAGCCGCACGAACCCGACATCAACGCCCTGGTGCGCGCCTGCGACGTCCACGACATCGCCTGCGCCACCAACGTATCCACGGCTCGCCTCGTGCTGGGCCGCCTGATTACCACCAACAAGGAGACCACAGCATGATGGCCAAGGCAATCCGCATGACCCGCACCGGCGGGCCCGAAGTACTGGAATACGTCGACGTCGAGGTGGGAGAGCCGGGCCCGGGCGAGGCGCGCGTGCGCCAGCATGCGATCGGCCTGAACTTCATCGACGTGTATTTCCGTACCGGCCTGTATCCGATGCCGCTGCCTTCGGGCCTGGGCCAGGAAGGCGCGGGTATCGTCGAGGCGGTGGGCGAGGGCGTGACCCACGTGCAGCCGGGCGACCGCGTCGCCTATGCCGGACGCCCGAACGGCGCCTACAGCGAACTGCGCACGATGCCGGCCGACGTCCTCGTGAAGCTACCAAGCGGCATCGACTTCGAGACCGGCGCGGCGATGATGCTGCAGGGGCTGACGGTCCAGTACCTGTTCAACGGCACGTATCAGGTGAAGCCGGGCCAGACCATCCTGTTCCATGCAGCCGCCGGCGGTGTCGGCCTGATCGCCTGCCAATGGGCGCGCGCACTCGGCGTGAACCTGATCGGCACGGTCGGGTCCAAGGAAAAAGCGGAGCTGGCGAAAGCGGCGGGCGCCGCCCACGTGATCAACTACAACGAGGAGGACATCGTGGCGCGCGTGCTGGACATCACGAACGGCAAGAAGGTCCCCGTCGTCTACGATTCGGTCGGCAAGGACACTTTTATTCGCTCGCTCGACTGCCTGCAGCCGCGCGGCCTGATGGTCAGCTTCGGCAATTCCTCCGGCGCCGTGCCGCCGTTCTCGATGAACGAACTGGCTTCGCGCGGCTCGCTCTACATCACGCGGCCGTCGCTGGCGGCGTATGTGGCCACCCGTGCCGAGCTGGAAGAGCGCGCGGCCGACCTGTTCCGGATGGTCGAAAGCGGCAAAGTGAAGATCGACATCCGCCAGCGCTTCCCGCTGGCCGAAGCCGCCGCCGCCCACACCGCGCTCGAAGCGCGCCGCACCACCGGCTCGACGATTCTGCTGCCATGAGGGAGTTTAGCGACGACAATGAGCCGCAGGAGCCGGACACGGTCGGCGCGCCGAAGTTCGGGCGTTTATTGATCGTGCTGCTGCTGGCGGTGCTGCTGATTATTGTGATTACCTTCGCGTCCGAAGCGTATTTTTCGTAATTCGTAGGGTGGGCTCCCCGAGCCCACGCGTTACGCACGTTTCCATGCACCGTTATCGATAAATTGCCGCTCGCACGGTATCGATATACGTGAGCGATGATTCGTTGCCCCAGGTGTACGGGAACGCCCGTTACGCGTGGGCTCGGAGAGCCCACCCTACGTAAAAAAGCCGGAACCTTGGTTCCGGCTTTCTTCTTTCAAGCGGACAGCTCGACCTCAACCTTCCTTACGCTGCAACTCCACGCGCCGCACCTGGCCGTTCGGTCCCGGGAAGCCGGTGAACGCGCTCTGCACCAGGGCCGGCATCACGGCCGGGGTCGACAGTTCGCGGCTCATGTTGTGCACGGTGACGTCGAACAGGCGCTTGTCGCCCTTGTCCTTGATCGACACCTGCAGCTCGCGCCGGTACTGGTGCTCGATCGAGATCTGGTACTGGGGGAAGGGGCTCCAGAACGGATCGTAGAACGGGTGGTACCAGCCCGCCAGGCGGCCGCGCGGACCGAAGCGCGAGTAGTAGCGCGGGCCGAAACGGTAGTAGGGGTAGTCGTAGAACATCGGCGACACCGGCTGGATCACGCGCACCGGCACGTCGGTGGTGGTAAAGCGCATGCCGACCTTCAGCGCGGCCGCCCCCGTGTTGGCCTCATTGAAGCCGAGTTGGGCGAGTTGCCCGCGCACCAGGTTCTGGTAGCTCTGGTATTCCAGCGTATTGTCGAAGCTCGGCGGCGCCTCGAACACATAGCTCTTGTCCTCGAGCTGGGCCGGCCATTGATGGAAGGTCGTCACGTCCGAGCGGATGGTGGTGGCACACCCGCCGAGCAATAGCGCCGTCAGCGCCATGCCTGCTGCAATCAAGCGTTTCATTTCGATTTCTCTCCGATTTTTTTAGACGGTCTTTGCCCAGCCTCAGACTGCGCCTTTCCGCTAATTTTCGCAGAATAATTTACACATGGTTACCCTCTGCACATGCCGACACATTCCGCCGCACCGAAATCGCGCGAGCCGCGGTAAATCTTGTTGGTAAAATAAGCCCTTCTTCGACTGTATTTTCCGGACATCCCATGCGCACCGACACGCCCCAGACGATTTACAGGAAAGATTACACCCCGCCCAGCTACCTCGTTGAGACCGTCGAGCTCGGCTTCGACCTCGATCCCGCGCGCACCATCGTCGCCAACCGGATGACGCTGCGGCGCAATCCCGACAGTGCCCAGCGCGAAATCGAGCTCTACGGCGAGAACCTGGAACTGGTGGCGCTGCGCATGAACGGCAACACCTTGACCGATCAGGATTACCGCATCGAAGGCAGCCTGCTGACGATTCCGGATACGCCGGAAGAAGTCACGCTCGAGATCGAGACGATTTGCGTGCCGGAACAGAACACGACCCTGAACGGCCTGTACACCTCGAACGGCAGTTTTTATACGCAGTGCGAAGCCGAGGGCTTCCGCGCGATTACTTATTTCCCGGATCGCCCGGACGTCATGGCCGTCTTCACCGTCATGCTGCGTGCCGACAAGGAAAAGTATCCGGTGCTGCTGTCGAACGGTAACCTGGTCGAAGAAGGCGATCTCGGCGACGGCCGCCACTACGCCAAGTGGGAAGACCCGTTCAAGAAGCCGTCTTACCTGTTCGCGCTGGTGGCCGCACGCCTGGTCTGTCAGGAAGAAACCTTCCGCCTCGCCGATGGCCGCGACGCCCTGCTGCAGGTCTGGGTCGAAGAGGGCAACCTCGACAAGACCGACTACGCGATGCAGTCGCTCAAGAACAGCATCCGCTGGGACGAGGAGCGCTGGAACCTCGAGCTCGACCTGGACCGCTTCATGATCGTCGCCGTCGGCGACTTCAACATGGGCGCGATGGAAAACAAGGGCCTGAACATCTTCAACACGAAGTTCGTGCTGGCCAATCCGCGCGTTGCCACCGACATCGATTTCCAGGGCATCGAAGCCGTCGTCGGCCACGAATACTTCCACAACTGGACCGGCAACCGCGTCACCTGCCGCGACTGGTTCCAGCTGTCGCTGAAGGAAGGCCTGACAGTGTTCCGCGACCAGGAATTCTCGGCCGACATGATCGGCACCGAGAGCGGCCGCGCCGTCGGCCGCATCGACCAGGTGCGCACCTTGCGCCAGGCCCAGTTTCCGGAAGACGCCGGCCCGATGGCCCACCCGGTGCGGCCCGACTCCTTTGTCGAGATCAACAATTTTTATACGGTCACCGTGTACGAAAAGGGCGCCGAAGTCGTGCGCATGTACCAGACCCTGCTGGGCCGCGAAGGCTTCCGCAAGGGCATGGACCTGTATTTCGAGCGCCATGACGGCCAGGCCGTGACCTGCGACGATTTCCGCCGCGCCATGGCCGATGCGAACGGCCGCGATTTATCTCTGTTCGAGCGCTGGTACAGCCAGGCCGGCACCCCGGTGGTGCGCGTCGAAACCCGCTACGACGATGCCGCCAAGACCTATACGCTGACCTTCTTCCAGTCCTGCCCGGCAACGCCCGGCCAGACCAGCAAGTTCCCCTTCCACATCCCGATCGCCGTCGGCCTGCTGGGTGCGGATGGGCGCGACCTGCCGCTGAGCATCGGCGGCGAAGAGAAGGGCACGACCACCGTGCTGGAACTGACTGAATCCGAACAAAGCTTCGTCTTCGACAACGTGCAGGAACAGCCGACGCCATCGATCCTGCGCGACTTTTCCGCGCCGATCATCCTCGACTACAACTACGGCGATGCCGACCTGCTGCACCTGTTCAACCACGACAGCGATGCCGTGAACCGCTGGGAAGCCGGCCAGCGCCTGGCCATGGGGCGGCTGTTGAAATTGACGGGCGAAGCCGGCGTCGGCGCACCGTTGATGCTGGACGACACCTTCCTGCTGGCGCTGGGCAAGATACTGAGCGACGAGACGCTCGACCCTTCCTTCCGCGAACAGGCCCTGCTGCTGCCCTCGGAGGGCATGGTGGCCGAGCAGATCGAGGTCGTGAACCCGCTGTCGATCCACCTGGCGCGCCAGTTCATGCGCGCGAATATCGGCGCCCGCCTGCGCACCGAATTGCTGGCGCAGTACGAAGCCAACCAGACCCCGGGCGAATACAGCCCGGATGCGCTGTCGATCGGCAAGCGCGCCCTCAAAAACCTGTGCCTGGCCTATCTCACCGCGGCGCAGGACGAAGAGGGCCTGGCGCTGGCCCAGAAGCAGTTCGACGAAGCCGGCAACATGACCGACCGCGTCGCCGCGCTGAGCGCACTGATCCATGCCCGCGCACCGGGCGCGGATGCGGCCCTTCAGCGCTTCTACGACGAATTCGAGGACGAGGCCCTGGTCATCGACAAGTGGTTCATGCTGCAGGCCTCGAGCGCGATCACCGACGTGGCCGCCGTGCGCACCCTGATGCGCCACCCGGCCTTCAACCTGCGCAACCCGAATCGCGCGCGCAGCCTGATTTCGAGCTTCTGCGCCGGCAACCCGGTCCAGTTCCACGCACCGGACGGCAGCGGCTACGCCTTCTGGGCCGAGCAGGTGATCGCCCTCGACGCCCTGAACCCGCAAGTGGCCAGCCGCCTGGCCCGCGCGATGGACCGCTGGCGCCGCTACACGCCGGAACTGCAGGAGCACATGAAGAAGGCGCTGCAGCAGGTCGCCGGCCAGCAACGGCTGTCGAACGACGTCCGCGAGGTCGTCGGCAAGGCTTTGGCAAATTAATTACAAGTATTCAATCCAAAAAGGAAGTTCATGAAACGCGTCAGTCTCACGCAACACCTCGTGGAAGAGCAACGCCTCCACAACACCATCCCGGCCGAGCTGCGCCTCCTGATCGAGGTCGTGGCCCGCGCCTGCAAACGCATCAGCTATGAAGTCAGCAAAGGCGCGCTGGGCGACATCCTCGGCAGCGCCGACACCGAGAACATCCAGGGCGAAGTCCAGAAGAAGCTGGACGTGATCTCGAACGAGATCCTGCTGGAGGCCAACGAGTGGGGCGGCCACCTGGCGGCGATGGCATCGGAAGAAATGGAAAGCATCCACCCGATTCCGAACCGCTATCCGAAGGGCGAATACATGCTGCTCTTCGATCCGCTGGACGGCTCGTCGAACATCGACGTCAACGTCTCGATCGGCACCATCTTCTCGGTGCTGAAGGCGCCGGAAGGCATGGGCGAACCGACCGAAGAGGCCTTCCTGCAGCCGGGCACGGCGCAGGTCGCCGCCGGCTATGCCGTGTACGGCCCGCAGACCATGCTGGTGCTGACCACCGGCGACGGCGTGCACTGCTTCACGCTCGACCGCGAAATGGGTTCCTGGGTGCGGACCCAGAGCAACATCCAGATCCCGTCCTCGACGAAAGAGTTCGCGATCAACATGTCGAACAAGCGCCACTGGCATGCGCCGGTCCAGCGCTATGTCGACGAAATGCTGGCCGGCAAAACCGGCGCGCGCGGCAAGGATTTCAACATGCGCTGGATCGCCTCGATGGTGGCCGACGTGCACCGCATCCTGAACCGCGGCGGCGTCTTCATGTACCCGGCCGACATGCGCGATCCTTCGCAACCGGGCAAGCTGCGCCTGATGTACGAAGCGAACCCGATGGCGATGATCGTCGAGCAGGCCGGCGGCGCCGCCACCGACGGCACCCGGCGCATCATGGAGATCCAGCCGACCAAGCTGCACCAGCGCGTGCCGGTGTTCCTCGGTTCGAAGGAAGAAGTCGAGCTGGTCACCGGCTACCACGCCGAATAAGTGTTAATTTGGCAAATTCTTGGTGAAATTGCCGAGTCGGACTAGCAAGTTTGGCGGGTTGTTTGCTAGAATACGGCTCTTCGTCGGGATCGCCCGGCGTAGAGCCGCTGTAGCTCAGTCGGTAGAGCAGCGCATTCGTAATGCGAAGGTCACCAGTTCGATTCCGGTCAGCGGCACCAGGGATTTATAAGAAAAGCCCAGCTTCACGCTGGGCTTTTTTTCGTCTGGCGGTTTTGCCGCCAGTCTTCTTGCAGCAGAGATCTTGCTCGCAGTCCGTTTTCATTTCCTTTACTCACTTAAACGCCTTGTAACGGCTCTTATTTTGCGTCGAACGCCATCGATCCGGCAACTCTGTTAGTCAACGCACGGTCCCGCTAGCCCAGACGTTATATTTTTTGTATCGCGAGGCGGTAACCCGACAGCTGCAATCGTGCGCTACGCCTCAGTGGCGTACTCTTGCAAAACGGGATGCGAAAGTGACATGGCTTGTTGAGGAACTTTTGAGCTTGCCCGAGGTCGTCGATGCAAATCATTGACCGAAGGCATGATCCGATTGATCCATTGATGTAGCACAGTTCATTTTCGCGCCTCCGTTTTGTTTCGAGCGGAATCGAGGAAGAATGTGGTGAGGTCGGGTACCGGTCTATTCCGCGTTTGGTCACTATTTTACAAGGACAAAAGTCATGGATAATCAGAAGTCGAGCGAGGGAAAAGGCGTTGACGCCAGCAAAAGCGGCAACAGCATGGGCAAGGACGACAAGTCGAGCAACCTGAACAAGAGCAGCAGCGCTTCGTCGGGCAGCCTGTCGGGCGGCTCGTCGCAGAGCGCCAGCCCGTCCACGGGTTCCAGCAGCGGCGCCGGCAGCAGCGGTGGCCTGAGCGGCTCGTCGAGCGGCGCAAGCGGCTCGTCGTCGATGGGATCGTCGTCGAGCGGCTCGAGCGGCTCGTCGTCGCTCGGATCGTCGTCGGGCTCGGGTTCGTCGAACTCCAGCATCAGCGGCTCGTCGCTGTCGGGCTCCGCGAACACCGGTTCGTCGGGTGCATCGGGCGGCGCGTCGAGCGCGGGTTCGTCGGGCGCAATGGGCGGCTCGTCGGGCTCGTCGTCGTCGGGCACCGGCGCGCTGGGCAGCTCGTCCGTCACGGGCGGTTCGGGTTCGACCGGCGGTTCGTCGTCCTCGGGTGCGCAGGGCGGTTCGACCGGCGCCAGCTCGGGCAGCGATTCGTCCTCGAGCCAGGGCATGATGGCCTCGATGAAGCCGGAAGAGATGCACAAGTCGATCGACAAGGCCGCCGAGGCAGCCCAGCCGATGGTCGACCGCGTCGTTTCCTCGGCCCACGCCGGCGTCGACAAGCTGAGCGGCCTGCTCAGCGGCGCGTCGACCCAGTTCAGCAACCGTTCCGCACAGATGAACGACACCTACCAGCAACTGGCTGATTCGGGTCGCGAATACGTGCGCAACAAGCCGGGTACCGCCGTGGCGATCGCCCTGGGCGCCGGTTACATCCTGGCCAAGCTGCTCGGCGGCAGCCGTCGTCGCGACTACTAATCGGTAGCGCTTCTCCGGACATATCCCGGCCGACACGACGCTCGGCCGGGGTCCGGTTCCATTCCAATAAGAACAATCCGAGGGAGTAATATGCAAGCTCAATCAACGAGTTCGGCGACGCACGTCCCTACCCAGGGCATCGATGCGGTCGAAGCGGCGCGCTCAGGCGTATCCTGGGGCGCGATCCTGGCGGGGGCCGCGGCTGCCACCGCGCTTTCGCTCGTCCTGTACCTGCTCGGCTCCGGGCTCGGCCTGTCGGCTGCGTCGCCATGGTCCGACAATAGTGGCGTCGCCTTCGGCATCGGCGCCATTCTCTGGATTACGCTGACCCAGCTGGCGGCCTCGGCCATCGGCGGCTACATGGCCGGCCGCCTGCGCACCAAGTGGACCAGCCTGCATACCGATGAAGTCTATTTCCGCGATACCGCGCACGGCTTCCTGACCTGGGCCGTGTCGACCATGCTGGCCGCGGCCCTGTTTTCCGGTGTGATCGGCACGATGACGGGGAAAGCCGTCGATGCCGGCGCCGGCGTGGCGAAGGCAACCATGGCCAGCGGCGCGGCCGCAACCGCCGCGGCGGTCAAGGACAATGGCGACAGTGCCGGTGCCAACCCGCTCGACTATTTTTCGGACATGATGCTGCGCACCGACAAGCCGGACACAACGGGCAATAGCGGCGACCTGCGCCAGGAAACCATGCGCATCCTCGCCAACAGCGTGAAAAACGGCAGCCTGGCCGCCGATGACCGCGCCTATCTCGCCAGCCGCATCGCCGCCCGTGCCGGTCTCGACCAGGCCACGGCCGAAAAGCGCGTCGACGATGTCTACGCCCGTAGCGCGGCCGCCGCTGCGAAAGCCAAGGCCACGGCCAAGGACGCCGCCGACACCGCCCGCAAGGCGGCCGCCGGCACGGCGCTCTGGCTCACGGTTGCCCTGCTGATCGGCGCTTTCGTCGCCAGCTGGTGCGCCACCCTGGGCGGCAAGCTGCGCGACGGCGTGGCCCACGTGTCCCATCGTTAAATCAAGGAGGACGTATGCGTTCGATTCTTTTGTGGCTGATCGGGATTCCGATTCCCATCATCATCCTGCTCGCGATCATATTCTGAGCATTCGGGTAGAAACGAAAACGCTGGCAGCGATGCCGGCGTTTTGTTTGGTGCACGTAACGCGTGGACTCAGGAGTCCACCCTACGATTAACACTGCGCTGTTTGCGTATCGGGTTCGTAGGGTGGACTCCCGAGTCCACGCGTTTGCACCGTCAATATCGCCGCACCTTACTTCATCGCCGCCGTCTCGGCCTTGCGCACCGGTTCCTTCGGATGTTTCCGCAGCCTGCGCACCCCGCGATTCAGCCAGCCCTTGAAATCGTCGACATAGGTGAACACCGCCGGCACCACCAGCAAGCTGAGTAGCGTCGAGGTGATCAGGCCGCCGATCACCGCGATCGCCATCGGCGACCTGAAACTCGGGTCGCCCGACAGGCCGAGCGCCAGCGGCAGCATGCCCGCGCCCATCGCAATGGTCGTCATGACGATCGGCCGGCTGCGCTTGTGGCAGGCGTCGACCAGCGCCTCGAAGCGGGCCATGCCTGCTTCGCGCGCGAGGATCGCATAGTCGACCAGCAGGATCGAGTTCTTGGTCACGATCCCCATCAGCATGATCAGGCCGATCATGGTCGGCATCGACAGGGCGCTGCTGGTGACGAGCAGGGCGATGAAGGCACCGCCGATCGACAGCGGTAACGCGGCGAGAATCGTGATCGGCTGCATGAAGTCGTGGAACAGCAGCACCAGCACGCCGTAGATGCACAGCACGCCGATCGCCATCGCCACGCCGAAGCTGGCGAACAGCGCCTGCATTTCCTGGGCGTCGCCCAGTTCCGCGATCTGTACCGAGGCCGGCAGATTGGTAAACGCGGGTAGGGCGCGTGCTTCCTTGTTGACCTCGCCCAGCGTGCGTGCGCCCAGCTCGACGTTGAGCGTGACGTTGCGGCTGCGGTTCAGGCGGCTGATCTCGGCCGGGCCGCTTTCCATCGTGATGTCGGCCACGGTCGAGAGCAGTACAGGACCGTTCTTGCCGGGTACCGTCAGGCGGCCGATGGCATCGAGGTCGGCGCGCACGGCGTCGGGCAGCTTCACGCGGATCGGCACCTGGCGCTCCGACAGGTTCATCTTCGCCAGCGCCTGTTCGTAGTCGCCGGCGGTGGCCACGCGCACCGTTTCGCCGATGCTTGCTGCCGTCACGCCCAGGTCGGCCGCACGGGCGAAGTCGGGACGCACGATGATCTCGGGGCGCACCAGCGAGGCGCTCGAGCTGACGTTGCCGATGCCCTGCAGGCCGCGCAGCTCGCGCTCGGCGCGCTGGGCGGCAGCGGCCAGCGCCTGCGCATCTTCGCTGCGCAGCACCAGCTGCAGCTTGCCGCCGGTGTCGGCCTGGCCGACACTGAAGCGCGCGCCCGGGATACTGGACAACTGTGTCCGGATCTGGCGTTCCAGCTCGGACAGCGACTCGTCGCGGTCGCTGCGGTGCGAGGTCGTCACCGTCAGCACCGCGCGGCGCGCTTCGGCCGCGGCGCCGGGCGCAAAGGCGTCGCCGCTGGAGCCGCCGCCGATCGAGCTGAAGACGCTCTTCACGCCGGGCACGCGCATCGCCGCCAGGCGCGCCTGTTCAGCCACGCCATGGGTCTGCGCCAGCGTCGAACCGGGCGGCAGCTCGACGTTGACGATGGTCTGGCCGCGGTCGGCCGCCGGCACGAAGCCGGTCGGCAGCAGCGGCACCAGGGAAATGGAGGCGGCGAAGAACAGCAGCGAGGCGATCGCCGTGATGCGGCGGTGGCGCAGGCACCATTGCATGGTCTTCATGTAGCGGCGCATGAGCGGACCGTCTTCCTCGACGTGCGGTTTCGCCGGCTTCATGATGTAGGCCGCCATCATCGGCGTCAGCAGGCGCGCCACGATCAGCGAGGCCAGGATGGCCAGCACCGCGGTCCAGCCGAACTGCTTGAAGAAGCGCCCCGGAATGCCGCCCATGAAGGCGGTCGGCAGGAACACCGCCACCAGCGAGAAGGTCGTCGCGATCACCGCCAT
>Ga0308160_10002708_pt1 | contig 20894 bp, 37 predicted proteins | sample PhyFR1_FD_201036 | JGI IMG/M metagenome (GOLD analysis project Ga0308160, IMG submission 201036) | Phyllosphere microbial communities from UC Gill Tract Community Farm, Albany, California, United States - DLSLF.R1 | ecosystem: Host-associated > Plants > Phyllosphere > Unclassified | place: USA...
CCGCCGCGTGGCCAAAGGCCTCTGGAAGCACGTGCTGACCGCTGCGAAGCCGTTCATCGTCAAGCCTGGTGACAAGGAAGGTAGCGGCCCTGTTTTGACCCCATTCATCGGCGAGCACGCGAACGGCAGCTCGCAGCGCAACATGCCGGCGGACCAGCCCCTGCGTACTATCTGCGCTCAGGTCAAGGGCGGGCACTTCTCCGTCATCGCCCCTACCCTCGCCCCGCTGCGTGGCACCACCGAGGCGCACCTTGGCGCCCATTCAATTCAATCGCCACTGTCGACGGTGGCTGCTGGCGGCACGCATCACGCGCTGGTGGGCGCGCACCTGATCACGATTGGCTATGGCGAACGCACCAACCAAGCGCCGCGCGCCCAGGACATCGAGAAGCCGCTTGGTACCGTCGTCGCTGCGCCGAAGCACAGCCTGGTAGCTGCGTGCTTCGAGCAGGCCAACGGCGGCTTCTACGATGGCGACGGCCGCCCTGCTGACGCACCAATGTCGACTATCACCTCGTCTGGCAGCAACCAGCGCCTCATCACTGCCTACTGCGTCAAGTATTACAGCAGCGGTGGCCAGTGGCAGGGCCTGGCCGAGCCGATGCACACGGTACCGACGAAGGGGCGCATGGGACTGGTTCAGACCGTCCAAGTGCCGGCCGCCGCGCTGTCGGAGGAGCATGCAGCCAAGGCGCACGAGTGCGCCCGCCTCCTGCACGAATACCTGCCCGAGCAGTTCCCTACTCCAGCAGACCTGGTGCTAGTGGGCGACTACGTCCTGGTCGACATCACGCTGCGCATGCTGCGGCCGCGCGAGCTGTTCCGCGCCCAGAGTTTCCCCGAGTCGTACATCATCGACGAGATCCCTGACCCCGCCCTCCTCTTCAAGGACGGCGTGCAGGTGTCCGACCCGCTGTCGGTACCCCGGATTCCCCTAACGGCGACGGCCCAGGTCAGGATGTGCGGGAACAGCGTGACCCCCGTCCAGGCCGAGGCCCTGGTGCGCGCCAACTTCGCGCACGAGCAGCTGCTGCCAATGGCGGCATGAGAATTACAATGGTGCCGGCCGCGCGGGCTGGCAACGGCACAAACACGAAAGGATCGACATGAGCGAAACGAACAACCAGGTGGTGAGCGCACCTGCGGGAGCGGCCCGGTCGACCGATCCCGCGATGCGGGCACGCTTCGAGACAATGATGGCCACGAAGGTGTCGAGCTTCGATCGCGACCAGGTAGATGAGGGCTACAAGGCTCCGGATACGCACCGCGCGTGGCTGGCCTGGCAGATGGCGACTGAAGAAGCTGTGCGGGCCAGCGCTGCAGCTGAACAGGTTCACTTCTACCGCCGGGGCGATGAAAAGGTCTGGTACAAGACGAGTGCTGCGCATCTCGAAAGCGTCAGCAAACTGGACGGAGAGCGGTACGAGTGCCAAACCTTCTACACGGCGCCGCCGGCATTCCCCTTGAGCCATGATTCCGTAGCACCCATGGGCGAAGAAATGGGCGAAGGAGATGCGATCGCGCGCTCCAGGTTCATCTTGCGCCTGGTCGATGCGTACGTGGAAAAACCGGGCGCCGATACGCGCACGGCGTTGCGCACGGCCCTCATGCACCAGTTCGACAGGGACGTCACCCCTCAGGCGCTGCTCGACATCGCACGAACCACAGGCCTGCGTGCGCACCTACACGGTGTCCCGCCTTCGCTCGCCCGCGAGCTGCTGGCGGAGTTCGTCGCTGCCGTTCCCGCGGCTGCATGCGGCACCCGCGACCTGGCGCTTACACCCAGCGTATAGCAGGCCTGTTTAAAAAACTATGGAGGCATCGTGGCACAGATCATTTCAGTAGAAGAACTCGAAGCAACGATCAATCGGATCCGTCATGAGAAGCCGGCCGTCGGCGGCCGACTGTCTCCGGAACTCCGCGTCCTGGCCGAGATCTATGGGAACATGATCTATGAGCGCGCGCGCGAAGTCGATCTCGACCAGCTGTCCGAGAAGATCAGGCCCGCCGCCCTGCAGCTGCTCGGTAAGGCGCAGGAGCTGCAGGGCGGCTGCTGACCAGTTATAGGACAGCGCCAGCAGCGCGAGGAAGCCAAAATCGCCACGAAACCGAATCACCGCACCCCGTTTGGCCTGAAGGACGGGCGCATGCATCCGCCGGCCGACGTCGAGTCCGGCCTTGCGTGCGGCTGCACGTGCATTGGCTGCGGCGCCGTCCTCGTCGCGAAAAAAGGCGATAAGGTCTCGTGGCACTTTGCGCACCATATCGCCACCGGCTCGGAATCCTGCGTCGAGTCGGCAATCCATGCGGCGGCCAAGCAGATCCTGTTGGAGGCCAACTACCTGCGCACGCCGATGGTCGCCGTGTCGGCCGAAAGGCGATTGAAAAACGGATACCGGCACGCCAGGAGCATTGTCCTGTCACCCGACCGGGTCATACGGTTCGACTACTCCCGCAGCGAGGTCTGGGAAGGCGCAGCTGGCGTGCGGCCTGACGTCGTGGGGTACCGCGGCGAGCGCCGTATTCTCGTCGAGATGTACTTCACGCACGCGGTCGACCAAGAGAAGCAGAAGAAGCTCGAAGCCATGGGAATTCCTGCCCTGGAGGTGAACCTGTCCGGCCTCGAATCCGACACGGACCTGGAGACCATCCGCCAGCGGGTGCTTGAGGACGTGTTTTTCAAGGACTGGCTGTTCTATCCCGGCGAGGAAAGTACACGGGCGCAGCTGCAGTACGAAGTCGACACCGAGGCCGACGAAATGGAACGCCAGCGCGAAGCCGAGGCCGAGCGGGTTCGGCGCGAACAGGCGGCCAAGCGCGAGCGTATCGAGAGGTCGCTCACAGAAGTCGCGGAAGCGAATGAGCGCCATCGCCAGCTGCCCACCGCCGAGAAGGAGCGGCTAGTGCGGGAATCGCTGGGGATTACCGGGGCCTGGCCCTCCTTCCTAAACACACGTTCCGATGAGACCGCTTCCATCGGCGAGCCAGCGCATATCTGGCAAGGAGCGGTGTTCGCGCGGTTCCTCCGCGGCAAAGCGGTTCATAGGGTGTTCGTTGAGACCAACGTGGTTATCGAATGGGTGGCCGGCAGGTTTGGCTTCGCTCGCAACCGCAAAGGGCTGGCAGCAATCGCCGTGAAGAAGTTTCTGGCATACCTGTGCACATGTGGGTTTCTTGAAAAGGCCGACAGCTCCGGAGGCGGCGCCTATCAGGTGGTCTTCGATCAGCTCAAGCTTCCGCCCCAACGCGCCCCGCACTGGAACGACTAGGTTCTGGCCGGCAGCCGGCAGCTGCGAAGTGCAACCACGCTCTGGCATCTGCAGCACACTCCCTCATGCATAGCGCCTGTTCTGGGCGCCGCATCATCTTGAGGAGATCCACATGTTCGGCACCATCCCCGAACCAGTCAAGCCCGAGCCGGCCCAGAGCGCCGCCAGCAAACCCGCCTCACCCCTGGCCGACCAGGTACAGGAATTCTTCGGCGCACTCGGCGCCAGGGTATCCATCGGTTCGACGCCACGCCCTGTCCGGCCAGGCAGCTCACCGCCACTTCGCCTCGCGCCATCCGCGCCGACGGCCGCCACCTATCGTTCGTCGTTCGCCGCTCCTGGTGATGACGCAGCAGCTCGCGCGCGCGAACAGGAGATGGCAGCGGAAGCGGACATCATCGACGACACGTTCGCCGACTTCGACGCGCCGGGGTGCTGATCATGGCGATGATAATCACGCTACGCCACGAGAACGGTAAGGATCGCGCTGAGTGCACCAGCTTCGCGCATGCTGACTCCCTGCTGCGGCGCTGGTCAGACGCCTGCCACCGGACGCTGGGCTACGACAAGATCGACTTCACCCTGGTGGATGCCGAGCGGGATCTCGAATACCGCGGCCGATATGACCTGGTGCACTGGTCGACGGCGTTCGCCGACCTGGGCGCGCACATCACCCGGTCGCTCGAATATAAAGCTGGTACCGGGCGCCCACGGCACATGTCGGACGAGCAGTATGCGCATGCGATGAAGGCGATCCCGCCGAGCGTGAAGGAGCAGGCGGCGGGCTGCTTGGCGCTGGTGAACGAGATCCGTCTGGCCGAGATGGCGCCGGCAGGCGACGTGCACGAAAACGAAGAAGGTGGTGAGGCGCCAGGGATGTAGGTTCGACGCCGGCGCCGTAATTCTCGGGTGTAGGCGCCGCCTGGCGCCAACCATCAGAAGCTATCGATGTATTGCGCCCCATGGCTCGGTTGCCAGCCCGACCACTCGTCAACCAGGCTGCGATAGAGCCGATCGACGTGGCTGTCGTCGGCAGCTGCTTCGGGACCAACGTAGCCGTTCCCCACCTGGAAGGTCTCATAGCGGAAGGCGGTCGACGGATACTTTCCTTCCCAGCCCACAGGATTGATGTCGTCCCCAAGGGGTGTAACGCGCACGGTCCCCGTGTTGTCGACCCAGAGGATGTGATGGTCTTCGCCGTCCTCTGCGGCAGCGAGAATGGACTTCAGTTGTTCCTTGGTGGGGTTTTGATTCAGGTTCATGAGCGATCCTAGTGAGTTGGCGCGGTCGCGCGGATGACCCATTTGTGGCTTAGTCCCCGCATTTCAAGAGTGGCAACATCGAGGTGACTCGCAGCCAGCTTCGGGCGGCGGCGCAGCTGCTGTCTTGCTCACCAGCTTGGAGGATACGCTGGATGTGTGACCCACAACATACGGGTCATGCTCTCGCTCTCCGCCCACAGGTAGATGCCTTCGCCGGCAACGTAGAGAATCTGGCGTGCATCGATCGTCCCGATCTCGATTGCTGCTGCGCGAAACACTGGGTTCAGGATGTCGGCCAGCGGGCAGGCGTCAACGCTGATGCAGTGGTCGACGAGCTGGTCACGCGTCAGCTCAGGCATCGGCTCGGACTTCCTCTCTACAAAGCGGTGGCGCTGGCTTCCGAAGGCCCTGAGGCGCTCCCATTCATCGGCCGGCATGGTTGCGAGGTGGCGGCGCACTACGGCCGCAAACGCGCTCCTTACCTCAGTTGCCTGGGCCTGCAGGTCGTGTCGTGCATTCATCGTGCTTCTCCTCAAAAATGTGATGGTGCGATCGTAGGCGCCGCAGACATGCGTGGTTGCAAGGGTCGGTCAGTGCTGCATTTGCGCGATAATCACCCATCCGAATTAGACGAGAACACGATGGCGACGCAGAGGAAGAAGCTTCCAAGAATCACCGACGAGCTGTGGCAAAGCTACAGCCTGTTCACCGATCCGCTGCACCGCCGCGGCGACCTGGCGCTGGTCAAGGCGGTCGTCAAGGACGTGTACCAGCTGTACCGGGCCATGTGCGGCATGGACACGGCCGAGACGCCGAATCCCCAGCTTGTCGCGACCATGGGCGACGAGCTAGCGCAGGCTTACGATCTCTTCTGCAAGGCACCATTGCGCGAGTTTGGCGACCCGGTCGTGGTGCTCGATGTGCTGAAAGACCTCGACGAGATGTGCTCCAAAATGGAGACCGAAGCCGAGCACGAGCTGGCGCCAGAGGAAGATGGCGCTGGCGCGCGGCCGCATTGATCCATCTCGGGTGCCGGCTGGCGAACGTGTGCAACCACGCGGCGCCAGGCACCCTACCCTTCCTGCTTTGCTATTTGCGAGGCAGGCATGACGATCCCCCGAACCCAAACCCCAACCCGCGATGTTCTCGCCGAGCACGCGGCAGCCCGCGTGGAAGCTGCGGCCGTCAGCATCTCCCTCAGCCCTGACTCCGCTCGCTTGGTCAGGATCGAGCGTCTCATCGCCGGGCAGCCCAACCCAGCCGACAAGGCCCGCGCGCAAGGCTTCTACGACTTCATGCTCGGGCGAGCGCCCCAGGCCAAGGCCCAGGGGCCTCGACTGGAAATTTCGTACCTTCAGGGATGGGCCAAGGGAACACTGCGGCGCGCCTCGCTCAGGGGAAAACCCTGGTATGAGACGGAGAAGGAACGCTCGGGCGGAAAGTGGACGTGGCGGATCTACCGCGAGGGCTACCATCAGGCAGATGGCACTGCAAAGAGCGAAGCGAGCGCCGACCAGCAGATCGAGGACACGAAAGCTGACCTGATGGATCGATACGGTGACTGGGGCGCGCGCCAGGTCGGCCTGTCAGCCGAAGGTGAGGACGAGGAAAACGAGTCGGCGTCGCGCATGTGAAGCGCAGACTGCAGGCGATCAGCCGGGCACGTCTCAGTTCTCCAAAGCGCATCGCCGGTTGCGCTCAACGCTTTGCAACCACGGACGGCTCACCGCTATATCCTTCGATCACTCTTCTTAACGACTGCGCGCAGAAAGACAACACGTGAACAAGCTCCGCTATCAAACCTTCCTCCTCACCCGCGTCTTGCAGGGTAATGGCTACCCCTCGACCCAGGCGCTGCTCGATGCAATCGATGCGGCCTGCGCGATCCCTGAGACTGAATGGAGCGCCCGCAAGGCGGCGTTCAACGCGATCGGTGCCCTGGCACCGCTTCGCAGTGGGAAGACCACCGACATCTGCGTCACGCACAAAGACATTCCGGGCCTCTTGGAGCGCGAGTGGTACGAATTCAATACGTTCGCTCACATGACCCAGGGGATCTCGAAAGCCCCTGTACTGGACCAGGTGGTGGCCGCGTACTGGCTTACGGACGAGCAGGTGTGCTATCCGGCTGCCGCCGATCAGGAAGCGCACGAACTCGGCGAGGAGCCGGCTCCTCGGATGTAAGTGCGGGTGTGCTTGGGGGAGTCTACGGCACTGAGGGGGCGTCGAGCAGTTGCTCGATTGCGTCGATGCTCTCCGCAATCGACTGGGATCGAGGCGCCTTCTGCCGAACCTCACCCAGGTAGATCTTCAGAGTCGACGTGCGCAGGTTACCCGAATAGGCATCGTCCAAAGCATCTTCCATCCACTGAAGCGCTGCAGGCAGATCCATCCCTTTCACCTGCGTCAGCACCAGCTCGTGTAAGGCCTCCAGCTTTTCTAAGAGCTGACCCTGATCGTTCCTCGTCATCCTCCCTCTCCTGGCGGATTTTGCCCGAAATGCTTGAACAAGCTTTTGAACTCCGGGCTCAAAAACGCTTCATCGAGTCCAGAGCGCAAAGCCTCTTCATCCGCCAGTTCCTGCAGCTTGGCGAGCTCCGACTTTGCCCACTCTCCAAAGGCATCGATCTCATTTCGCACCGTCGCGAGTGCCTCAGCATCTTGCGGCGATGTCGCCTCCATGCCGTGGAACATCATCGCCCACGCCCTGGCCGTCTTGGTGAAATTGCGGAGGATTGGACCGCGGTTCTGTATGAAATGCACCTTAAAGCTGTCGTGCACCGGGATTTTCATGTCGGTTGTCTCGCGCCACAGCGCTATGCTCGTGCGCACGAATGACGGATCGAATGTAATCTGGATCTTCTGGTCAGGATTTTCCACAGCGGCAGCCTTAGTTTTTTGTAATGATATAGCCGGTACGGCATAGGTAGCGTAGCACTGGCGCCGGCTCAATGCCCAGTTTCCCTGCAACGATCGACGTCGTCACCCAGACGTCCGAACTTGTCGAAAATCGTGTGCGCAGCAGTTGGTGCAAGATACTCCCCTCACCGACCGTCCAGCCGTCGATTCTGGCTCTGCTGGCCGACAGTTCCAGATCTCGCACGACGGCGGCGGGAGGCATAGACCATTCCCAGCGGTCGTAACCACGCTCGTCGTAGAGGCGCCAATCGATCAGATCTGGATCCACGCCAGCAGGCCGCGCGGTCGCAGCCTGGGGCACCGGCGCGCGTTTCAGACGCAGGTTTTCAAGGCCAACGGCCAATTCTGGAAACAGCAGCGCAAAAAGACGGTCATAACGCGGATCACGGCGGTATTCATCCTCGTTTTGCCGAAGGCTTGCCCGCACCCGGCTGCGCCACTCATCCACTAATTCTCGTTGCTTGTCGGTGAAATTTAGTCGCGGCTCGCTCTCCTGGAGAGCCAGAAGATACAGACCATGCCAGGATTTCGCATCGGCCGTGAGGTCGGTCAGGATGCTGTTGATGACCTGCCATACTTTCGAGTAGCGATAGGCAACGGGATACCCATTCATGATCGACATCAGCCTGTGAAGCATGGTGCGCTGATTGTCGAAGAGGCGGTAGTCCAGCGCTTCAGGGTAGCCATGCAGGTACAGGCCATCCGCAGCGGACAGAACGGCCGCGTGGGCGGCCTCACGGCCAAGCGTAGGCCCTTGGTCGAGCTCGAAGTCGATGCGCGCGAGCTCCCGCACATTCTCCAGGTAGCGGGTTGCCCAGACTGCAACCGGGGTTGTCAGCATTGCCGCTTTGCGCTTTGCCGCGACCACCGTTTGTCGCTCTCCCAATTCGGAGAATTGGTCGATCGGCGTTGGGAGCACTTCGTCGACGTGCGCCGGCAGCGGCGCGGTGCCCGCGTCAGGGTGATGCAGCCATGTTTTTCCCGCCACCTGATCGAGCACCAGGTGGCGAAGGGTTTCTCTGGACACTACGCCGGCCATCTGGGAAAAGTTGATCTCAACAGTCGCTAGGCCCACTGCCCGAATTCGTCCCAGGCGCTCGCCGGTGATCGTATTGGTGACCGTTACCTCGACCAGCAGCTCGCCATCCGTTTGTGTCTCCGCGATCACGTCCGGAATGATGCGGCCCAGCTTCTTTTCCAGGCGGGCGCCGACGAGCTTCACGCGATAGCTTCGCGTTGGGTCGGTAGCGATCTCACCGCTTGACCTCACCCACCACTTGGGGAGCAAGACCGAACTGGCACTCGCCAGGATGGCCTTCACCTCGCGGTGCAGGAGTGATTCGCGCCGGAGGTCGGCGGGAAGGTCGCTGGCGCCAGAATCCCAGTCGAGCGCGCTGTCGGCGGCGCGCATCGCCTCCTCACGAGCTGCAGCGTCGCCAGCAGCGTCGGGCCAATGCCCGCACCACGTCCCCGCTTCAAGCGCGGGCACGAGCCTAGCGCGGAGCTCGTCCGGCGCCATAGTCGAAAGTGCAGGATCGTCGATGCATATCTCGATCCGCGGACACGGCGTCTCGCCAGTGTCGCCGCCAGAGCTGGCGCTACCCGTGACCACGACCAGCAGGCGGCGCCCGTCGTCCAGTAGCACCTCCGCGGTCGTCGTGTCCGTAAAGCGCACCTGGCCGATGCGCGCGCGCTGCGGTGCGATCTCGACCCATCCCTCGTAGGACGCGCCGGAAAGGCCTGCGACGGAGATCGATCGGCGAAGCCTTGGGAGGACAATCATCTCGCCGGCATGCAGGTTCGCCAGCAGCGCTGCTCTCGCCGACAAAATCTGGCAGCTGTGAGCTTCGGTTCCGCCGTCGTGCCGGAAGTGTGGGCGCCGCGCCCATTCCAATTTTGCAGCGTTCACGGCGACAAGAGGCTGATTGCAGCTGACGCAGGTGCAGCTGCAGGCCGCACCGCGCTCGGACTCGCTAAGCTCCATGATGTAGCGCAGCCTACCGGTGCGCGTATCCCTCGCCCATGCCAGGATGTGAGCCTGCAAACGCTCCTGTATCTGCCCGCGTCGACGCACGGTAACTTGGGCTGTTGAAGGGGGCGTCATAACTCCAGGCAGAGGGCTGTTGATCAATGCCTGATTATAGGACTGTTGCAGTCCTTCGTCATCGCGCCGCGGTGGCGCTGGCCAGAGAAGGTGAGGTTGCGGCCTAACCTGCGGCCTGGTCGACCAGCTGCAGGACGACGCCGACGTCCGCCGGCTTGGTCAAGTGATTGTCGAAGCCGGTGGCTTGTACCCGATCCCGCGTCGCTTTGTCATTCCAGCCAGTGAGCGCCGCGATGTAGACGTGAGCTAGTCCGGGAATGCGTCGAAGCGCCACGGCGACATCGAAGCCACTCATCTGCGGCATTCCAAGGTCGAGGAAAACCACCTCTGGGCAGAACGACTCGGCCATTGCCAGAGCTTCGGCACCGCTGTTTGCCACAGCCGTTTTGTGGCCGTGGGCGCTGATAAACAAGGAGAGCATCCATGCCGCGTCGGCGTTGTCGTCGACAACCAGCACTTTCCGTTGATGCCCTGCGCTCTGCAGATCCATGTGCTCACCCTGCCCAGCCCGTTAGCGCCGCTGGCGCTTGGCCGACGGCATTGTTACGTCGTATTGTAAGAGAATTTTACAAAAGATGAGTTCCCGTTGCCGGGGCGGCCGTGATCAGGTGTCGGGATTGCGCGATCGCATGACTCGGGTGCGGGCGTATATCTCCAGGCTGTCTGCAGCGTCGAGCATGGCGCCTACGAGGCGACCGAGCTGCTCGATCGGAACCGTCATCGGAAGTCGATGCGGCACCAGGTCGGCCGATGGTGCTTCAGGCGCTATGGTGACGTCGAGCTTGCTGCGTCGGTCAACCTCGTCGAGAAGGCGACCAGCGAACTGATTCAACTCAGGTACACCCATGGCCAGCACCGCAGGGCCATTCTCGGTCAATACCACCAGTCTTGCGAATGGAAGTTGGCGGCCGAGGATGGTCATCCCGTAATCCAGGAAGAGCGCCAGGCCTAATGCCCCTTCGCCCTCGTCCGGCCTGGTATAACGGAAGTAGGTTGGCCCCTGCGCATCCCGCGGCAGCTGAAAGGCCTTACCGTCCTCGCTGCGAAAATCTCTGTCCGGATCGACGTATTCCCACATGGCTCACCACTTACTCGGGATGTCGATCCCGCGTGCGGCGAGCGCCCGGCGCGACTTCTCAATCAGCGCCTCAGGGCTGCTATTTACCATCATCTCGGCGCGCACCGTGTCCGAGCGGCGTCCATCGTATGGGAATTCAGGGTAAGCGGCCAGGCGCGCTTTCGCCTCTTCGACGGGCACTTCGTAAAAGGTCGTGTACCACTCCAAAACGTGAGGCTCCCGGATCGCTTCCAGCGGTACGAACGTGACCACGACCGCATCCGTCCAGGTGCTGAGAAAAACGCGGATCGGGAATTCTAATTGGCAGTGGCGGACGCCATTCTCAAAATAGCCGATGTTCTGCAGGGCGCCGGACGCTCGATAGCTGACCATCCAGGCAAACGGAATTCTGGGCCTTTGTTTCGAGTGTGGCTCGGCCAGGCGGTCCATAATTGATTTCGGAACCTCTTGCGCGAGCACGTGGTTGTGATCCCCGTCCATATTCTCCCTCAGTCAGATTGTGCAGTAACTGGGATTATCGCGAGCAGGATGGCAGTCTCGCAAGGAATAGTCGGTGCTCCACTCGTAAAACAGGGGGCAAGTCACTTTCTGCCGGAAGTCCAATCCCGCGGCGATCCCCGGCGAGACGAGGCAAGGCCGCGGAGACGTCTGCTGTTAGTATTTACTCGCCATCAAATTCGCGGCGCCAGTATGGAGGGTATAGCGAGCTCTTCTGCAGCTCTGCGGCGTACCAATCGAGACGCACAGTTTCAGGGTTTCCGGAAACGGGAATCACCTGCCCTGGTTTAAAAACAATCTTCATAGATGAGCCAGGATTCTGGGGCGGATCGCTGGGGTAATGAATCATAATCGAGACGAATACTGGGGCAGGCGAGCTGTTCCGCAGCGCTGGAAGGTTTCCGTGAAAGACATCATCATGGATTTGATCTCGTGCGTCCATCAAACCATCCTTCGGACTTTCCTCCACATTTATAAGTTCGATATACCCGGTCTCGTTCTGGTCGAAGAACAGGACGTTCACCTGCCACCCTGGCGACCTGGCGCTGTTGACTCGAAATTTGTGCAGGTCCTGCCTCCCTCCCGATCGCGTTCGTCGAACGGTCGCCAGCTTCTCGGATTCAGAATCGTTTAGGAGGCGGAAGATATGCGTGTTGTAAAAGCATCGAGACGCCATTCATCGGGGGAACGGTCAGGCAATGCCCCAGAGGAATTCCTGGATCCTCGCCACGGATGTTGCAACGATGGTCCGGCGAAAACGGTAATTCGTACATGTTTCACTCCCTCGAAAATGGAAACGACTGGTCGTTTATTTCTCTGCCAAACGGGAATTGCACACGGAATTGCAGACACATTATGCGCCTTAATATTTCAGCTCCCGAGGAGAACATGTTCGACTGCGTCGATCCGCTTCCGGTAGCGTACGATCATTGCTAAAATGGTACACACTGTGTACAAAGGGAGCGCATAAGCATCATGTCGTCCGCCGACCAAGAATCGCTGCCGCTGCCTCTCGATGTGGCCTGTCCGCACTGTGGCGCGGCCGTAGGCTGGCCTTGCAGACGTCGGACGTCGGCCGGGTATGCTGCTGTTCACCTGGTGCGCTGGAAAGCCGTTGGTGTAGAGGCTCCTGACGGGGCCGACATCCTGCGCAATCGAAGAGACGAGCTAAAGCGTGCGGCCGAGAGGCCGCGGCCCAGCATTCGCGGACTGCAGCTGCCGGACTAGCTTGTTGGGCGATCGCCGATTGGTGTGTCCCGGTTCTCGTCCGGGCTCTCCGGTATTGCCGGCGTCGCAAGGGCGCGGCCATACACGGCGCGCACGCCGCGCGCGGCCGCCGCTATCCCTGCTGTAGCGAACGCAGCTGCCTGCTTTGGCGCCGGCGCGAACGAGGCCTCGCCGCGCAGCACGGCCGGAATCTGCTCCACGAGCTCGGGCGCCATGTGCATCTTGGCCAGGCACTGGCCCAGGTAGGCTCGATCGCTCACCATCTCGATCGCTCCTTGGAAGGCTCGGTCTGCCGATGGCCCGTAAGCTTGGCGCACCTTATCCCAGGCAGCCGCGGGCACCTCGCCCCAGTGGCCGATCATCATGGCCAGGTCGATGATGTCGCGGCTCGCAACCGATTTATCCTTGTAGCGGTCGGCATTGGCCAGCAGCTTCTCCGCATACATGTCGGTGCGAGAGAGCGTCGGCACGCCGGTGACCGGATTCATCTCGCCTTCGATCTGGATCCGCCCCTCGCTGACGATCTCGAACTTCACCGGCACCCCATCGACACGCAGGAATGTGCGGATGCCGTAGCGATCGGCGCGCACGTCTCGCGCCAGCTCCACCGGTCGCGAGAAGATCGCTCCCAGGGATGCGTCGTGGATCGTGTTGCGCAGTTCGCGGTAGCCTTCCTGGGATGCGCAGAGAAAATCGATGTCGACCGATTCGCGGTATTCGTTCAGGGCAAGCACAATCGCCGTGCCGCCGCCGAAGAAGCACTTGTTCTGGGCTAGGAAATCGGTATCGAGGGCCGACAGCAGGGTCTGGATGCGGTTATGGTGGTCGCGTTCAAACATTCAGGAGCCCATGGCCACAGGTTTCGGTCAGGCCGTCGATCAGCTCGCGTTCGTTATCGTTCAGGGTACCTGGATCGATGAAGCGCCAGTTGCTCTCGTAGAGCCCGAAGGCCTCCTCCGCCGTGATGACGTCGCCCGGCCGCCGGCTCCAGGCGAGCAGCGCCAGTTGCGGGTAATCCCCGATCTTTAGGGTGGCAGGTGGGGCGTTCATAGGGACGATTATGGGTCTTCCGGGCAGAAAGTCAACGGCCGACCGCGCGCCGTCAGCGTGTCACTTCTCCCCAATAGGGATTCCCTGGCGCTTTTCGTTGGTCTGTTCAAGAGCCGCGCGCAGCGTCCAAGTGCGCCATCGCGCGATGGTACTTTGCGGTCCGCGCGTGGTCAGCAGCCGTGGGCAATTCGATACGGGACAGGTCAGCATTGTCGTGCAGATCCGCGTACTTGACACGCCGCCCGATCGCGTTTTCCGTTCTCTGCTCTGGTCTTTCAAATACCCTCAGCTGCCGGCTGCGTCGGAGGCGACTGGGCGATAAGCTGCTGCTGTTTAAACCGAGGCCAGCGGTTATAGCCGATAGTGGGATTGTTGGCTCGCAGTTGTCGAATAAAATTTACCTCAACAGCGTTGACTTCCTTATCGGTTGCCGTTGTCGAATGCCATAAGACCTCTTTGCGGACAGTGAAATCCAATTGTTCCTCAAGCGTAAAGTCCGCAGCGACGTGAGCATGGCTTGCACTCCCGAAGTAGTTTATGTTGTACGCAAGATCCTTGCCGACGTAGATCTTGCCGTTGGGGTACGTGATCTTGTAGACGATCTTCATGCTCTGATTTCTCCGGTCAGTTGTTGTCCCCGGCGTTGGCTTCACTTTCGGCGCCGCCGTAGCCAACAGACGTTGGTTTCATTTCTGCCAAATCGCAGGCCGCCTCATATGACTCGGCGGTGCCGAGAACCGAGGGACGATCCAAGTCGGAGTCATTCAGACAGTACACCGTGATGCTTCCGTCTGGGTTCGAAATCGCGTACGGTTTGCCCCACCACTCGTCCAGCTGTTCCTTGGAGCGTTCGGTAATCGGCGTGCCGATGAAATCGACGGGCAGCTTCGGGTTGAGATGGATACGTGCGGCCATAGCTTTTCCGTGCTCGTCAGGCCGCTTTAGGCGGCATGTATTTGTGATCGGGCGAGACCTCGAACACTGTCATAGCCCCGTTCTCTTGCCAGCGGCGCGGGACTTCCAGGAACTCAGCAGGCGCATCGGGAGCGGCCACGCGACGCAGGATGTACGTCTCGTTGGCCTCGCCGATATGCTTCACGCCAGACGTCCAAAACAGACCAGCAAAATCGCGGGCGGGTCTGTCACTCCTCGTCCAATGAACCTGCACCAGTCGGAACGCAGGGAGTCTTGGATACTTAAAATTCTGATGGCTCGGCAGCGCTGTACTGGTCTGTTCCATGGCGTTTTCCTTCCTGTTCAGGCCGCAGCCAGCTTATCCACTTCAGTCTGCAGCGCAGCGATCTGCCGCTTCCGCTCGGCGACGCCGGCAACACGCATCTTCTCCAGCGCTACTTCCTTCGACACGGCCAGCTTCCGCCAACCAGGTGCGGTAAAGCCAGTCTCCGATTCGACAAGGCTCCCCAAGCTGACGCCGTTCAGCGAGACCTTCTGCAACCGGGGCCCGTTCGGATAGGTGTCGTCGATAAAGTCGAAATTTGCCGTGCTGCTTTTTTCCGTCAGCTCTTGAGCTTGCGACCACCAGCGAGCAGTTTCCATTTCGCGTCATCGGTGACGAAAAGATCGGCCATACCATTTTTCGCTACCTCGCCCTTCACCCCTACTAGACCAGCTTCGATGAAGCCGGCCGCTTTCGCCACCGTTTCGGCAGGACACGGATAATCCAAAACAGAGCATCGGTGGATAGCCTGGAGGATCACAAAATCGTCGTCGGATACTTTCATGATTTTTGCCTTATGGGCCGTTGCGAGTCATGGTGTTGTAGCTTGCGTCTTCTTCAGCTGGCTCGTCGGACAGGCCTTTGCCGGCCACCCCAGCGTTGTACGCCGCGTTCAGGACATCGCAGTATTGGCGAGCTTCTTTTGTCTCATCTGGCGCAAACGTCGGAGTATTTGGAACGGTCGCGCCGAATGCCACGACATGCAACATCTCGGTCTCTTCGTGTTCAGCAATGTCGTAGGGCTTTATCTGCTGTTGGTTGCTCATCTGGTTTTCTTCTCCACCTGGCTGCCGGCCAGAACGGGGCTTGCGCCGCTTTCCGACTTATCTGATCCGGACTGGACTTGGGCCGGTCATATTCAAAAGCTCGACCCTTTCGGCCGCAATACAGCGCGGCTCGTTTCGGCGACGCTCCGACGAGAGCAGCGAACAAAATTCGCTGGCCTCCTTCAGGGCTTTGCCATCCTGCTTCAGTAATTGAATTTGGCGTTGCACCTGTTTGGCGAATTCTTCGTTCGTGAGGGCATACGCACTCGTAAATTGTGCTGCCGCCATGACAGCAAAGGCGATGTGTTTTTTCATATCTCGGACCTTAGCCGTTGGTCTTCGGCGTCGCCTTTACAACCTGCGCAGCGCCGACCGGCGGCAGCGGGTAGAACACCGCGCCTTGGGGTGCGCTCGCGCAGACCAAGACGATGTTCGATTCGGCCATGATGAGGGTATCGCCCAGCTGGACAGCTTTGTCACCGTACATGCAGGTGGCGGCTTTGTGCGATGCAGCCAGCTTCGGCTCATCGCTCGTCGTACCTTTTTCGGACGACACGACGAAGGTGTCCGCGCTTGCGGTGCTGGCGACGGTGGCCAGGAGAAGGGACAGCAGCAGTTTCGATTTCATTTTTTTATCTTCCAAGCTCGGCTTCCTGCCGGTACGGGATGCTTTCGCATCAGGTCATGTTCCGCTACAAGGCGGTCTTTCAAGTTACCGGCGACCGGCCGGCATCGGACGCACGCGGCGCTTTTCCGTGCTCTAGAGCGTGCCGCGTCTGCCACATAGAAAGCACTTATTTTGAGCGTCTGGCGGGCCGCCACAGCTCACAAAGGTCCCATTGTTTAGGCAGCGAGGGATAGCGTTGTTGGGTGCCGCGATGCAAATCGCATGGATGTCGCTCGCAATTTTGATTTCCGATTGCACTGAACACAAGAATTTATTAAACGAAGTACGATCATCTTCATCAAGTAAAAGGTTCGGTATGACGTCTTTCAGATTCGTCACGACCAAAGCCAACTTGCACACATCGTTTGCATCAGTAGCAACTTTCATAGCACTGATAACCTGCCATAAAAGCGCCACGGCATTTTGTAATTTCATGGTTTTCCTTTATCTGCGCTTGCCGCTCTCATACGAACCAGGGAGCATTGGGGAGCCTTTCCCGGTGACCTTGCCACGTCGTTTCGCGATCAGCTTTTTATAGACCGCGAACCGGTACTCTGGCTCGACTGCCAGGAGCTTGCGGCTAAGCGCGCCAGACCTTTTTTTTGGACGTTTTTCCGACATGGCCTGTTCCGCTACAAGGCGGTCTTTCACGTTACCGGCAACCGGCCGGCATCGGGCGCACGCGGCGCTTTTCCGTACTGTTCAGGCCGCTCGCGCAGCAAGCGCAGCACGGCCAGGATTCGTTATTTCGTACCGCGACAACTTACTTTCGTAGTGGCTGGCCACGTACCCTTTATCGCGAAGGCCGCGCAGGATCTTGCCCGCGGCCAGCGCAGCGCCCTGTGGCTGCATCGAGCGATCAGGCCACAGCGCATAGCCTACCTGAGCAGTCCCACGGATCGGGCCTTTCGTTGCCAGGCACTGCAGCAGGGTCAGTTCAATCGAAGTCATCAGGCGCTTTTCCTTCCTGTTCTCAGCTGCTTTGGCCTATTTGATCGTGGCACGCAATGCTTGCTTCATCTGCTCGAAATCCTCGTCACTGATTATCCCGTTTTGGTGCAGGTTGTACAGAGCCTTGAAGTCGCTGTCCAGGCGCCGCAGCCTGCGGCTGGCTATGGTATTTCTGACTGCTAGAATCCAGCCGGGTTTGAAAAATCTGCGTTTTACGCGTGCGACATCGGTCGCTGCTACGGTTTTACACCATGCCCGTGTGCCGCCGAGGACATACACGGAAATAGCGACTGCGGCGAGGCTGAACAAAATGCCTGTCCACAGAGTCACACGATTACGACGCGGGAGGACTTCTCGCTCAAAATATTGGTCGTAGTGCCGAGCTTCCGGCGTTTGGATCGCAATGGCTTGCCGAAAACGCTCCAATTCCGCAAGCTTTCCGTTATTCCGGTCTTGCCACTCGTCACCGGTGGGCGTTGCTGTCTCGACATCCGGATAGGAACAGCCACTCTTCTTGCCAACTGGGCGGACGCATGGAATGTTCGACTGTCTGAATATTTCTTCCTCGCTGAGTCCCACATAGGTCGGTGCAATCCATTTCGCGATCGGATCTGCATTCTGCCAAATGCCTGCGTAGCCGAAGGCGAGCAGGAACAGCCCGAGGCCAGCTACGATCCAACGAACAATAAGGGTTTTAAAATTCACTTTTTTCCGTCCTGTTGAGTTACCAATCGCCAGGGCTCGGTAAGAGCCCTTCGTCATCGGTTTGATAGTCGTAGCAGGGCTCGCCATCATCGTGGTAGAAGTCCGTCACGGCGTTAAGGTGGCACGTGATGTTGGTTCCGCATTTCGGGCACTTAACGCTGGTCAGAAACACACCCCGCTTCATCGCCTCTTGTTCTTCTGGCGGGATGGTGCGCTTCTCGTATTCGGAAAGTGTGCTCTCCCATTTAATGTCCCACTGCTCGATAGGCGCGAACATCGCCAGGTCATCGAGGTCCGATGCCGGCACGCCTTCCGCCAACCATTCTTCACGTGATGCGGTTCCCATGTCGATTTCCTATGCGACTAGTTGAGGGGCAGCGGTGCAGGCCAATGCGTAAGCAGCCTTCCAGCTCTTGCGGAAGCCGAGCTTGACATCGCCCTTCCAAACGTCGATGCACACGCCACGCTTACCGAACGGCTCGCTGTGCAGCGTCAGGCCGTATTCAATTGCGGCGATCTTCGTCTTTGCCTTCCACGCACCGTCCAACATCGGATCGTCGTGCTTGGCTTCGCTAGCTCGGGTCATTGCATTTTCCTGTCGCGTTAGTCATTGGTCTCGACGGCATCCAGGAGATTCCCGCCCAGCTCGTCGTAGACTTCGGATTCGAGGAACACGTTATCTGCGTCCACTTCGTGGAAGCCCATCAGGCCACCATCGCTCGTGTAATAGCAGCCTTCGGGTACGTCGATTTCCATGACGCGTACCAAGATGCCATCTTTGCGAACGAAGTCATTTACTTCGGCGTGAATTGCTGGCGTGTCGCTCATGCTCAAATACCTCGCTGGTTAAGATAGGTCTAGTATGGGCGCCCATTGGGCACCCTTCAACCTTTCTTTTCAGGATTCTTGCGAACGGTTTCCAGATCACGTTTCAGCCTTTCGTGCGCGAGCACTTCCCGCACGAGCGACCAGGCGATAGCCGGCATCTCACGGCTTCCGCCAGACTCAGCCGGTAAAAGCCACTTCTTGAATGTCTCCCAGGGTGCGCCGATGCGCTTGGCGAACGCTTCGCGCGTAAGACCAAGTTCAAGCATCGCGTCTCGCAAAAAGTCCTGCTGTGGCAAGCCCAAAATTTCTCCTATGTAACGGTGCCCATTGGGCATCATCATAGCACTGAAGCGAACATCGTTTCGAGTCTTTTTTGCGACACCTGGAGGTAGGGGCGGACATGGTCCAGCTCGGTTCTTGTCAGTGCCGTATATCATAAGCACGACCTAACAAGCCTTGCCGGCTTATGACTATCACATTTGAAGAGAGCCGAGATCGGCGTTCAGTGGCCGAGCACCTTTTGAATTGCCGTAAGATAGCCGGCCGGGTAGACAACTTGGCCAGCGTCTGTCTTCACCCGACCATTAGCGTCTGCCACCCATCCCCAATGCTGCAACGTCGCCGGCGCGACAGCGCGCTCTAGAGCATCACGCTCCTGTTTGGAAAGCTCGATGGCGCACGGCACACCAACGTCGGGGGGCACAGCCCCCGGTGCAGCCAAGGTCAGCACAGCTGTCTGGCCGGCCAGATGCCGTAGCGCCGTTACTTGGCCACGCGCTGATTCGAGTTCGGCAAGGAGGATTCCGACCCGGGTCCTCAGCACGGGGTCCGAAACACCTTCAAGGATCTCATCCAAGATCGCCCCCTTTCGGGCCGTCATCTTCTTCGCTTTGCCGCCCACGGCCTCGGCGTAGCTCTTGATGAGCGCTTTAATAAGCGTCGCCCGTCTTGTTTCTTATTGCTGCTGCTGATGGCCCGCCGACCGCCGCAGAGAGGCGGCCAATCGTCGCAATCGAGAAGTCGCTACTGCCGCGATCATGCTGCTCCTCGCAGAGACGGTAGATCAATCTAAGCGACTGCTGCTTTCGTGGATGAGCGCCATTGCAAAACGCATCGAGCAAGTCATTCGGTGTCATCTTTGCCATGTCCTACTTCTCCGTTTCAACGTTTGGTGTCACGCTGCCAAACGGAGGGAGCGCTCCGATCGTGGCGAGCTTTATCGGGGAACTGACCTGCCCTGCCAAGAGGCGATCTACGTCCTTCTCAATGCCAGTCGCTTCGAGCATCCGGCGCCCCTCAATTAGGTCGACCGTCCCGGCGCGACCAATGCGCGCCATCAGCAGATTTACGAACTCATTCCCGACCGCACGCGCTTCGTCCTCGGAGAGAGTGGCAAACACAGGCCGGCGACCATTCCGCGACAACATTACGTCGAGCAGTCGCCCACGTCGCAGCGTCGACACCACAGGGCTGTCATTGGGGTAAACGGCCGCCACCTGGCACACAGCGTTGTAAAGGTCGAAGTCTAAGCATTCTTGCAAGGCTATATCGAGATCGCCGGCATTACCGGCAAGAACGAGACTCAACCCGTCGCCATTGACAGCCTTGAGAGCAGTCTTGCACCGCTGTACTAGCGAGAAACAGGCATGCCAGTTGTAAGCGACAGTGTCGACCTCCTCCAGAACCGCGTCACGCCGGCTGTAGATGTGGCCCAGAAGGCGAAGCTCATCAGGTTCCGCTCGGTCCTCGATGCTACTGATTTCAGCCTCAATCCTGCGCAGGCGCTCAGATGCCTCAATCAGTAGGACGCCGACGCTATTGAACTTCGCTACCAGACCACCGAGGAACGCCGGCCCGGTGATGAAAAACCGACAGCGCACACAATTCTTGGGACCTCCCGGAACAGGCGCGAACGCGCTTTTTACCGTTCCCCCCTTGAGGCTGGGGCCACCAACATCGCACTTACCCATACCCACTGGGCAGATACCGATGTCTCCCATAGTCCAGCCGCTCGGCTCGTTGCCATCAAGTGCTGCTAAAGCAGCGGCATCATTTGCGACAACCAGTGGCGAAGCATCTCGAATCTCCGCATTCTTCAGGAAGCGCAGGAAGTTACCCTGCTCGGCCCGTTCAATACGCTGTTGTGCTTTGGCCATCTCTTCCGACACGTAAGCTGGCCCCGGCTTCGTGTAATAGAGCGTCATCAGGATCGTTGCGTGGCCAGCGATGCACTTCGAGAGGATCTGTATCGGTACGCCTCCCTCAATCGCATAGGCGGTAATTAGCGCAACCCGAAGCGAATGAAGGTCGAACAGTGGAAGCGGAAGCCCTG
>Ga0308160_10002709_pt1 | contig 20891 bp, 15 predicted proteins | sample PhyFR1_FD_201036 | JGI IMG/M metagenome (GOLD analysis project Ga0308160, IMG submission 201036) | Phyllosphere microbial communities from UC Gill Tract Community Farm, Albany, California, United States - DLSLF.R1 | ecosystem: Host-associated > Plants > Phyllosphere > Unclassified | place: USA...
CCGGCTTGCCGTCAGGCATGCCGGGAATGGCGGAGGTGATGGAAGGCGCGGTGCAGCAGGCGCCGCAGCCGGGGCGGCATGACAGAGCGGAAATCATCGGGGGATTGTACTGAAAAATGGCGGAGGGACTGATGATCACGCCGCTCGCGCGCGATACAAATTTGCAAAAAATTCTACTAACCCACACACATTTCCATATCTTCGCGCGGAACGATAATTTCCCGCGGTGCGGCGAAACGGCGTTCCGCCAGCAGGTCGGGCGACACATACGGCCGGCGGCCAGCGCGCAGCTCGGCAATGTGATGATGACCCCAGCTTTCCCAATAATCGAGCCGGGTTGGCGACATGCCGGTTGCGCTGTAGCCGGTGTCTGCCGCAGTCATTAGGGAGCCGGGACGGTGCGCGCCAAAGGCAAGCGGCTGCGTAACACGGTGCCTTGCGCGTTGCCCAAATACCAGAGTCAGACGCGCTGCAAATTCGCTGTCTGCGCCGGTACGCACAGGGTCCCAGCCTCCGGCCTTCCGCAACACCAGGTCCTTCCTGAACATGGGCGATGCCGGGTTGAAACGCATCAGCGGGTTCACCGGACGCGCGTAATAAAGGCCGTCATCCTGCATTCTTACCCAGTTGGATGTGGTGAAGACGATCTCCGGTTTTTCTATCAATGGCCTGACCTGACGCTCGATCCGCAGCGGATGCGACCAGTCGTCAGAATCATGGCAGGTGACGAACTCGCCCGCGGCATGTCGCAAACCCACGCTCTTGGCGACATAGGTCCCGACATTGCGTGGCAGACGGACATAGATGACGCGCGGATCGAGAGCGGCCAGTGCTTGCACGACATTTCCAGTCTCGTCGGTGCTCGCATCGTCTACCACAATCACTTCGATATCACGATAGCTCTGTTCCAGCAGCGACGAGATTGCAGGCACAATGCGCTGGCCTGCCTGATAAGCCGTCATGATGATGCTCACTAGCGGCCCATTTACCGACCCGTGCGGCATGGCCGACGCTAAATTCATCGGCCCAGGTGGAAGCGACTCGTCTCGCAACGTCAGCGGAGGAAGCGAGTGCGCGGTAAGAAAGGCATTCATGCGTGCCAGCTTCTTGATCGACGATTCGGGCTCTGCATTGCTTAAAAGGAGGTTCAATTCCGGCCACCGGCTGGCTTCACCCGCATGCATTGCATGATGCAAGATACTAGCCGCTTGCTCTTGCTTTCCGAGTCGCAACAGCAGCGCAGCACGCAAGCTGACCAGTGCATCGCGGCCTTGAATGAGCTCTAGCGCAAGTTCAGGCGCGAATGGCGCGAGTGCGTCAGCCAAAGCCGCCTGATGTTGGCCAAGGCCTCCTTGTAAAACAAGCTTGCGTGTCAGATCCGCAGCCTCCGGCGTCCGGCCGCAAGCAGCCAGCGACACTGCCCGGGCAAACGCGCCGCGCCAGTCATTGTCCTTGCAAGGAGTATTTGCAACAGTTTCATAAAGACCCAGACGATAGCCAGCATGAAGCACGGGAGAAGTTTGTGCTTCATTACGACTGGCGCAACAAGCCAGCGCCTCCGCAAACCGGTTTTTCGAAAAGAACCAATAAAACAAAAAGCGACGGATCATGAATCTTTGCCGAACAGGTCGCGGCTATAGACTTTGTCCACAACGTCCTGGATGTCATTCGTAATGCGATTTGCGACGATGACGTCGGACTGCTGCTTGAACGCGTCCAGATCATTCACGACCCTGGAGCCGAAAAACTCCGTTTCTGTCAGCATTGGCTCGTACACGATAACCTCAATGCCCTTAGCTTTAATGCGCTTCATCACTCCCTGCATGCTCGACGCACGGAGGTTGTCCGAACCGCTCTTCATGATCAGGCGATGGATGCCGACCACTTTCGGGTTTTTCTTCAAAATGCTGCCGGCCACAAAGTCCTTGCGTGTGGTGTTCGAATCAACGATGGCGCGGATCAGGTTCTGCGGAACATCCTGATAATTGGCGAGCATCTGCTTGGTGTCTTTCGGCAGGCAGTAACCGCCGTAGCCAAAAGAGGGATTGTTGTAATGATTACCGATACGGGGATCAAGACAGACACCTTGAATAATATGCGCTGCATCCAGACCATGGGTATCGGCATAGGTATCGAGTTCGTTGAAGTAAGCGACACGCATCGCAAGGTAAGTATTGGCGAACAGCTTGATTGCCTCTGCTTCGGTGGAGTCGGTATACAGCACCGCGATGTCTTTCTTTATTGCGCCTTGCATCAGCAGATTGGCGAAGGTTTCCGCCCGCTCGGACCGTTCCCCTATGATGATGCGCGATGGGTAAAGATTGTCGTGCAGAGCCAGGCCTTCACGCAGGAACTCCGGCGAGAAAATCAGGTTGTCGCAACCAAGCTCCCGCTTCATGCGCGCGGTGAAGCCGACCGGAACCGTGGACTTGATTACCATTACAGCACTCGGATTGATAGCCATCACATCCCGTATCACCGACTCCACCGAACCAGTGTTGAAGTAATTCGTCTCCGGGTCGTAATCGGTCGGCGTGGCGATGATTACGAATTCCGCCTCTGCATAGGCCTTGTGCTTGTCTAGCGTGGCACGGAAATTCAGTGGTTTGTTAGCCAGGAAGTCTTCGATTTCGGTGTCGACGATGGGTGAACGCTTTTCGTTAAGCATTGCGACTTTGGAGGCATCAATGTCCAGTGCTGTTACCAGGTTGTGCTGCGCCAGCAGCATGGCGTTTGAGAGGCCGACGTAGCCGGTACCGGCGATGGTAATTTGTTTCATGTTCATATCGTTGGTTAAAATTTTGGACAATTAATGCACACCTGCACATCTATCTATTCCTGAGTATCCAGCCCTGAAAACTTTTAGCCGCACCTAAAAATATGGGACCGCCGTGAGCGCATCACTGTATTCATCAGAAACTTTGGCTAATATGCGCTTCGTCAACCTCTCTTCTTTCGCCAGTGAAAAAGCGCATTCGTAAAGCTCGCGCCCATTCATTCCCACTAAATTATATATTGCGGGGTCAATCTCATTAAGCATGGCGCTACCCCAAACACCCATTCTATGCTCCCAATAAAAAATATCAGAAGGCTCAAAGCAAAATTTTTCGATACCCTCGTAATTCGCGCGATAGCGGTATTGCTCAAAAGCATCTTCAACAAATTTTATATATTCGGCATTTGGATTAACGTTTTTGATACTACTTCCATAAGCTTTAGTCATGGCAGAAGCTGTAAAATCTTGCATCGGTATTTTTGAGAGGTTGTAAAATCCCCTTATTATCTCGCCGCCATAACCTCGCACAAAAACACCGTTCATTGGTTTGTAATGGGCATGCATCAAAGCAGCAAGGCGTGATTTACCACGGTAGCCCCCGGAATTTATTCCGGCAAACTCTGCGACTTCTTTTTGGAAGCCACCTTGCATGTCCATAAAATTATGGGAAATTCCAAGAATATCAACAATTTGATTAATTGAATCTATTTCTTTTTCTTTGATGTAGTTTCCAGTCCATGTTACACCCGAAAAAGGAAGGCCATATTTGAACATTGCAGCAAACACAGCCCTTGTATCTATTCCTCCAGTGATGCCGACAACAACGAAGCGGCCGACTAGATTTTCAATTAATCCCTTAATGTGAGAGTCATACGAATGAAAAAGATCAGCATAAGAACCAGTCCGTCTTGGCCGAACTGGCCAATACCTAACGCATTTTGACGAGTTTAACTTAAGGAAATTATTAGGAATAAGAGAGCGTACCCCTTCCCATAAAGACAAATCTCCCGGTAGATATTTTACTGTGCGTGCGTTGTATTCTGGGCACGACATGAATTCTATAATTTTTTTATCTTTGCTTATTCCCAACATCTCAGCGATTAGACCGGCATGTGATGCTACAAATCCGGGGCTTTTTTCGGAATAAAATATGGATCGCGATCCGAACGCATCATGATAAACGGATACATCTCCGCTCTTTTCAATTGAAAATAGCGCAAAACGCCCACTGACTTGAGTTAAAAAATCGCCGCATTTTAAAGTAGAGCTCGAAGAAAGGTCGTCAATTAGTGCATTGACTTCGCGCCCACTAACCGAATAGATCGTACCAACAACTACTATTGATCGGAGAGTTCCTACTGCACTTGTGACCTCAACTTCTGGATGAACGTGAACAGTCAACTGATCGAACCTCTGCTTCTTCCAACCATTCAATGAATCATAGTGAGAAAGCATTGGAATATTTTCAATATGGGCAAAGAAACCAAATCTATATTTCAGCATTGAGGAAAAGTCCATCCATAAACCTATTAAATATTAGATACTAAAATGAAAAATATGTATTATTATTCGACGTTCGTGGAGTTGATTAGAACGTTAAAATACCTTAAATAGGTACACATCTACCGATGTTGATCTAACGTTTAACATCACTCTGTATAGTTGGCAACATTTCGGCGGGAGCCTCAAACAAGCGCTTTTCTAAAGGAAAGGGCACGAACAACTTGTTTACATCCTGGTCATGCCAGTTCAGCCAAGTGTCGCGATAGGTTTTTCGGACAGGCGATAGGCCACCTACACCTCCCACACCAATTCCGGTGATCGGATGGTTAGTGAGGCTTGCCTCGTGATACAGAGATATTTCGGTTGGGATCTTTAGCAAAGGAACGGCTTGTCCGCCATAAACTTTGCGCATCCGGAACAGGAACTCGGTGTCGGCGGCAAAGCGCACCGAATCCCAATAACCGATTCGCTTGCGCACTTCCTGCGTCCGCAGCATAAGAGTGGCTACTGCCTCGTGCTGATAACCGCCTCCCCAGCCGGATTTAAAGTGGAAATAGCCATCAGCGCTCATCCGTACCCAGTCTGTCAAAACGCCTTTGTCATTAGAGTTTTCCTGCAAATGCCTTACCTGCAGCGCAATTCGATCCGGAAGTGCGAAGTCGTCTGCGTCCATGATAGTGAAGAAGACACCATTGGCACGCTGAAACGCTTGGTTACGCGAAATGTAAGTTCCCTGGTTAACTGGATTATCAATGACAGTAATGCGCTTATCCTCGCGCTCCAGTCTTCGTAGTATGTTCAGGGTGCTGTCCGTGCTGCGGTCGTTGAACAGAAACAGTTCGAGGTTGCGGTAGCTTTGGTTCAAGATCGAGCGCACTGCGTGTTCAACGTATGGATCAGCGTTAAAGCAAGATATGCAGACCGTGACCAATGGCCCTTCTACAACTGGCAGCCTAGCCGGGCGAAGATTCAAAAACAGATCCTGCTCACTGCCTTTGTCGAGCGGGGTTAGCGACACCGGTGCCAGTTTATACGCCGCCAGATACTGATTTGTTTTCATCAGCCAATCCTCATGGCTAGTAGCAACGTATGCGTTTGCCTGGGCAAGCAAAAACTGAGGATCAGGCATCGATTGGTCATCGTTAAAACAAACGCTGATGAGAGCCGGATCATTCAAATTGCTAATCAGGTGGGCAATCCGCAACCGCTTCTGGCATTCGCTGGCGCTATTGAAATGATACTTCTTTTTGAAGCTCCTCTTACCGGCAATCTTAGCCAATTGCTGGCGAGCCTGCATTTCATTGAAAGCATAAGGTGAAAAATCGGGATTCTGCTCGCGTAAAAACTCATAAATACCAATAGCGTCTTCGTAGCGAAGCTGGCGGAAAAAGCTGTTGGCAACTGCAAAAAGCGACGGAAGGTTGGAGGCCGTTTGGCTCATAGACATATGAAGTTTAATTTAATGTAAGTTGTGTTGTTTTAAAAAAACCTATAAATTTAATAGCTATTTTCCAAGGTTATTTTTTACAATAAAATCATCAAAATAAGCACACTCAGTAGCGTAATTCCCCTCCCCATCAACTGGGGCCCACTCTTTCGTACTTCCACCATGAAAAGTGCTGAATAAAAACTTGTTAATACTTGAATCGTTGTTGACTACACTTCTAAACCTTATCTTTTCATGGCTTATCAAATTTTCACCGTTAACATTAACTACGACTTTGCCGTCTGCTATATCTGGCAAGCTATTCATCCTTACCATCATTTTTATTTGATAATATTTATTGGGTTCAAATCTGAAATTCTCAGCTTTCCTGGTATCGCCAAATTTTCCTTTCATGTCTTGATGATAAACATACGTCATCAATCCACCGCCTTGCGTGAACATCAACCGGGCACTCCAGCCTGTCGGCGTTATCGGCTTGCCACCAGTAATCGGATGCAGCGGCCCTAGACCGTGCAGCTTCCCACCTTTGGTGAAATTGAATACGTCACAAAATTTAACTTTAAATTCGAGAGTTGCCGTATCGTAGCTTTGATCGAGTAGTTGCGAGGCAACCACTCGTTTGCTACCGTGCTCAAAACCCTTGTAATAAACTTTCAATGCGTTACTGCCTTCGGCCCCTTGGCCAACCACAATATCGACTTTTTTTGATTGCAGCAGTTCTTCAGCAAATTCATTCCGCTTTCTCCGATCGAAATTTTCACGAAGTTCATCTGAGTTCGCTATACCAATCCACGATACCAATATTAGAATTATGTAATTTTTCATATTTTTTCTAAGTCCAGCTGTTCGCCATGATCGTCTAAAAAAGGTGATCATAAAATTTTTCTGGTTTAATGGTCATTCCCAAGACGCTGCCTAAAATCTTTTATTTCGTTCTTAAGCTTTTGAATCTCGAGCGTAGCTTTATAGGGATTTGCACCAGCAAAGCGCGAACTCATATAAGCGAAGTTACAGCGCCTTAATAGCGGAGAATCCTGCATCCACTCGCTCTTTTGCTCGTATATTTTGAATACCCTGTATCCAAAACTCTGAAGCATAAAATCAATTTCTGCAAAATAAGTCTGTTGAGTTCCATGCTTATTAAAGCCAACTTCTATATAGATCAAATCGATTCTTTGTTCTGTCAGGAGGTTAGTTGCACTTAACAAAACATCCATCTCCTGACCCTCAACATCTATCTTTAAAAAATCGATGTGTTTATCTGTGAATGCAAGAGAAATTTGATCCAAACCATAGCTTTCCGCAGTGAATGTGTTGGTTGAATTGAATTCATCAACCGGCGTCACAGTCACCTTGGTCATCGCTTTCGCGGAGCTAAATTTTTTCTTTCCTGACTGGTTACTTAGAGCAAAGTTGTATGTATGCAATGAAGAAATATCGCATGCGTCTACATTGTTTTTTAGCTGGCTGTAGCTTTCGGGGTTTGGTTCGTAAAGATGCGCTTCCCGAATCTTAATGTCTTTGGATTGGTACAGCTTTAAAAAAACTTCGCCGACATACGCTCCGATGTCTACATAAGTAAGAGATTTTTTGAAAAAAAACGGCGAAATATCTGCTATCAACTCATCAATATTTGCATCGGCACTAAATTTTCGGCTCGAATCGCCGCTCTCTTTTTTTGGAGCAATCTGCTTTTTTTGGGCTTGATTTGCAGGTTGGTCCGAAAAACCGAGTTCTTTGTCACTGCCCGATTTTTCTTCCAAGCCGTTATGCTGCAATTTTTCGCCATCAATCCGGACTGCCTGCTTAACTTTCTGCTCACTGCCTTGAATCTTTGCGAGTTGTTTTTGAAGAGCGTCGGCTAATTTTTCAGCAGCGTCTTTTGCATTGGCAAGTTCATTAATTCGCGTGGAGCGCTCTTCAGCAATCTTGGTCAGTTCCTCAAGTTTTTGTCTGAAAAGCATCGTTTGGTTGATCCCATCCTGCTTGAGCTGCTCGATCTCCTGCTGACGTTCCGTAGCCACCTTATGAGCAACCTCGCTGGCCTGCTCCAACTGATTAATTTGAGCGGCGCGTTCGTCAGCAAGTTTGCTTAGCTCTGCTCGAATTTGTACGAATTGCTTAGCCTGCGTCGCGTTGGCTTGCTTGATCTGTTCAATTTGCTGCTGATGTTCTGTAGCCAGCTTATCGGCAGTTGCTCGGGCCTGCTCCAATTGACTGATCTCGGCAATATGCTCTTCAACAGCTTTGCTCAGCTCAGCCCGGCTTTGCGCAAGCTGCTCCGCCTGGCTGGCAGTAGCCTGCTCGAGCCGTTCGACTTGCTGTAGGTGTTCAGCAGCCAGCTTGGCTGCTGCCTCACGGGCTTGAGCAAGCTGCCTGCTCTGGGCGGTACGCTCTTCGACAGCTTTGCTCAGCTCAGCACGGCCTTGCGCAAGTTGCTCCGCTTGGCTGGTATTAGCCCGCTGAAGCTGTTCGACTTCCTGCAAACGCTCTGAAGCCAGCTTCTCGGCCGCCGCTTTCGCATGGCCAAGTTGATCAGTTTCATTAACATGCAAATCGATAACGTTAGACAGTTCCTCGCAGGCCTTTCTCAGTTGCCTGGCCTGAGTCGCGTTGTCTTGTTCAAGCTGGTCAATTTGTTGCTGCCGCGCCGCGGCAAGCTTTTCGACAGCTTGTTGTGCCTCTGTAAGTTTGCTGATTTCCTGATGCAGTTCTTTGGCTAGTTGCTCAGCGGTGTTGTTAGCCCGATTCAGCTCCTGTATTTCAAGCTGGCAAGTTTGCCTCTGTTGCACCTGCTGTTGATGTAGTCGGCAAATTAGTGCCTGGGTGTCGCGTACATACAGCGCATGTCCAACTGCGGGATGACGTCCCGGCTCAGCCGCTATACAGCGGTAACCGCAGCTGTTCAAGTAGGAATCCAATTGCGACCGGCTAGCCACACTGACGTCGGGTGCTTCATCATCAAACACGACACGCACGGCGATCACATCGAAGCGGTCAAGCTGTCCGCCCGCACCCTGAACGATGGGCAAGGCGGGCAGGCAATCTACCATCAGCCAGTTGGCGCAATTGTCTTCATCTTGCAATAGGCTAGCCAAAGTAATAGCCTGGCGTGCCTCCTTATGATGGGTTTTGATGTTGGGCCAAAGGCTAAGCAGGTTTTCCGGGGCCAGCAAGCCACTTTCAGCGCTATTGCTGGCCTGATGAAAAACGACTGTCCCATCCATCCCGGCTAAAAGTTGTTTGTGCAAGCGCCAGCGGTCGAACTCCCCTACGTTTTTCTGGAGCTGCAAAAACTGCGCATCATCAGCCTCTACCAGTATGGTTCCCGGCACATTCCATTCCTGGAGCAAGCGAGCCCATGGGCTAATGCCAGCTCCAGCGCCTACCAATATCAAGCCGGCTGGAGGAACAAGCTCGCGCAGAAGCGGAAGCCAAAGAGAAATGGAAGCAGTCTTGGTCATGGAGTTTTACCGGGTTGCTACCGATGTACGATTTTGGGAGGTTCCGTTGTAGGCAACAGCCAATGTTTTCCGCTGAGCCCTGTACTGCCTGGTCTCGCGCAGCAATGCCCATGGTAGTTTGACCCAGCCCACCGGCGAATTTGCATTCGCGACAAGGGTAATTCCAAGCCGGTATGAAAGATGCTGTCTCACCTTGATAGCGTCATGCGCATCCGCATAGCTTTCGATAGGCAGTGAGACCACACTAGCGGCTTGTGTATTCTCGCGCTTGAACTGACGGGATTCGCGCGCCAACGCTGCCGGCATGCCAAGCCAGCCAGTCAGGGAGCGGGACCGTTGGACCATTGTGGCGCCCAACCGATAGGGAAGCTGTTTCTTGACGAAGTTGGCCGCGCCATAACGCATTGGTTCGGGTTTTGGCATCTTGGCCATCTCGACCTTGAGCTTCCGGTTTTCAAGATAAAAGCGTTCCAGCTCTTCCTGCACCTGATGCAGTTGTGTCAGCAGTTGTTCGTTTTCCTGCTCCAGTGCGGGATTGTTACTGGCAATAACAGGCGCCGGGACCGTAATCTTGGCCTCGGCTTCCCGGAGCTTTGCCAGAAGCTGTGTAATCTCCTTCCTGGCCTGCTCACTCTCGGCGGCAAACTGCTTTCTGAGCTTGCCAAGCTGCTCGCTGAACTCGCTGGCCTGCTTCGCCATGCGCATCCGCGCTTCGCCAAGCTCCCTGTTCTTCTCGGCGCTCAGCTTTTCGCTTTCCATCAGCGCCTGCAGCTTTTTCTCCTGCAGCTGGCTGTTTATGTGATGTCGTTCTAGCTCTTCCTGCACCTGATGCAGCTGCGTCAGCAGCAGTTCGCTTTCCTGCACGCCGTCTTGCTGCGCCTTTTGAAGCGTTTCATGGGCTCGCGCTTGCTGCCTGATCACCCGGTCACTCTCCCGCGCCAGTTGTTCGGCAGCGGCCTGGGATTGGGCCAGGCGTCCCATCAGCTTTTCTTTTTCGCTGAGCAGGGTTTTAGCCTCATTCAGCCGTTGCTCCTGCCCGGCCATGACAAGCCAGGCCTGTGCAGGATCCTGTGTCACAGGAACATCCACCGCGAGCGGGAGGTTCGCAACGGATTGGAGTTCTTCATACATCTGCAGTACGGCCGGGTTCTGCTGGATAAGCGCGTCAGCCAGGAACAGCACCAGTTCGTTTTCCGGCGTCATACCATTTGGTTCTCTTTCGGCGGCCGCAAACGTTTCCAGGGTATTTACCCGCGCGCCATCAATGCTGGCTGCAGCATAGGTTATATCCATGCTGCCGTCGCCGGGACTGGCGGCAACGGCAGAATCCAGCACCAGCAGCTCTTGCATGCGCTCCGACCAGGGCGCATCGATGCGGGTACGTACCTGCTGCAGATAGCTACTGGCCGACTTGCGTACCTGCTCACTATGCACCAGCAGGCAGCGCTGCGGGTTGCGGTGAAAGAAATGCAGTAGCGCAGCATTGTAGGTAACCCAGTTGCCAATTCGCTCACGCAAAGCTTGCGCCGACAAGCGGACCGCCTCATCTGCGCCAAGCCGTGTTAGCACACTGTGCGGCTTGTCATAGACCAGCATGAACGTAATCTGCGGGTCCAGGTCACGCCAGTAGTTAAGGAGGGATATGGCCTGCGGGTCGGCCCAGCCCCACACGCCCTGCTCAAGATTCCCAAGCATCAGGTCCAGAGCCATGCCATGCCACACCGGGTTCGGCGTTATCTGATCGATCGACTGGCCCACACCAGACTGGCTCACCGGCTGGACCGCATGCGCCTTGTTCAGAATGCAGCCGATTTCCACCGGGCTGAATCCTTCGCGACGCGATGGACGGGCTGCAGTCATGCCACAGGAATGCAGCAAGGATTCAACATCCTGGTAGCCGGACTGGGTGTGACCAACGATGACGATTTTTTTCATATGGGTTTAGATGGACTGAATTGGTTTCCGGTGTGGCGTTCAAACGCCGCAGACTGAAAATAATGCTGATCGGGTGCCGCCCGGCTACTGGTACGCAGAATGCTTTCCAGGCTTTTGCCGCTGGCATGGCAGGCTTGCCAAGGCTTGTAAGTCGCTACGCACTTCATGGCTGCCTCAGGCGCTGCGTCGAAATGGCTGGCGCTGCCGCTCCTTGCCTCCAATTATTTAATGCGCTCTGGAAATATTGAAGTGTATCGATTTCATGGTGGTTTCATAGGTGGATCTGCGGGATAAACCCGCGTCTTTTTTCAGGGTGTGCCGGAAAAACACGAAATACCTCGGCACGGTTTCCGGATGAACAAGTCAATGTTGGCAACATCGCTTTCTTTTGATCCGGTTGGAACCTCGTTCCATGAATTGGCGCTCTAATGCTTACTTAGCGTCGCAGTTTGTTTTTTGCCCAGCCAACGCGAAGGCTTGTCAATGGATGCATCAACAGCGAATCTGGCTTAGGAGAAAACGCATGTCGCTTATTCAGTTATTCGTTCTGGTGCCTGCCTGCATTTTGGTGATAGCAGTGCGCTACACCATTACTGACAAGGACATGGAAAGCTACTGACTCTCGCGCTGCCCTGCGTCCGCTGGACTGTTTCGCTTACTTCCTCGTCCGTTTGCCTAATCCGTCATTTGCAGCGGAGGCAGCCACTGTGCGAGAAGAGTGCTCGATATAGCTGTAGCCCGGCATTGACTGCATCCCGCCCTGCGGAACCTGGTAGCTGTCTTTCCGATCCGCTGCGTGCATATAAGGGCCGGCTTTTCTTGGTTTGCGGCGGCGCTCGTTCCAGCGTATGCCGGCAGACATCCCGGGGATAGGCAGCCGCCTGTAGAAGCTGCCGTTGAGCTGGGTGGTGTCAATCACATAACTGCGAAACCGCCGGAACAGTTCGTAGTCGATTTCCATGTCTGCAGCATCTCCCCAAAACGCATCCAGACTGTCCTGGTAGACCAGGCCTTTCATCGCATAGATGGCGTCGCCGCATACCTTGAGGGGACACTTGTGAAACAGTGCCGACAAGCCCACAGTGCTGTTGATCAGCACCGTTCCACGTGCGTGATGCAGCAGGCTGGGCAAATGGAGATCATGTATATACAGGAGCCGCGCGGGAATGCCGAATTCATTGCCCAGACGGCGCAGCAAGGCGGTGTAGTCGTTATAGCCACGGTCCATTGGATGATGCTTGATCACCAGCATGGTGTTTTCCGGTGCATGCGCAGCGAAGGACTCCACCACACACTGGATAAAGCTTTCGACCGACGAAAAATCGGAATGGCTGTGCACCTGAGCGTCGTTATGTACCTGCAGCGGTACAATAAAAAACTGCTTCGACAAGGCCCCGGTTAGTTCCTGCTGAACTGAGCGCTCCTTGATCTTGTAATACGCCTTGCGCCAGAGCGAGCGCAGCCACGGTCTGGTTTCCAGCACGGTCAATGGCCGGTGGTGCTGGTAGCGATAGAAAAACGGAAAGAGTATCTGTGCCGCCAGATAATATATACAGGCCCACACCGCGGCATACCAGAACGTATTTCCCACTGGTTCGGTGTAGACGTCACCGTCGGGCACCTTGTTGAGGTAAAAAATCGGGTTGTCCGGCAGCGGCGAATTGCCATTGACGCCGTCTCGCTCCAGCGTTACGTAGTCCGGGCGGATATAACCTTCCTCGAATACACCGACCTCAATGCCGCGCTTCCTGGCAATCTCATGCGCAGTCCGGTGGTAGGCACGGCAATCACCAAACAGCATGATCGTGTCGATACCGTTGTTTTCAATAACCGCGGCAAGAAACGATGGCCAGGCATTTATGTCGCTGCGATAGTTGATCGCATCGTGCCGATAGAACAGCCAGTCGCCGCCATTGAAATTGATTTTGAATACCTGGGCGCCGGCATCGGTGAGGTCACGCGACAAGCGGTGGAAGAAGGGCCCGACCGGCCCTTGCAGCAGCAGAATCCGTTTGCCGCGAAACGCGGAAAGTCCTTGAGCAATCATTTTTTATTCACCGTATTTGAAAGTCTTATCGGTATTTCTCTGGCACGCCGTCACGGCGCTTACTCCCTGCACCTGCCCCTGCTATGGCCACGTTGCCCATGCGCCGTTACGCATCAGTTCGGCAAGAGCGCTTGCCTTGCGCGCCTTGCGCGCTATCCAGCCGCGTAACCCTATCTGGCGCGGCACCTGAGTCGGCGTTGCCGCCTGAGCCACCAGGCGCGCCAGCACCTGCTCCGCCGATGCCAGGCCGGAAACGCCAGGCAGCACATAGCGTGGATACTTCAGCATCGCGGCAAACACCAGTTCATCCAGCGACACCTTGCGCTGGCGGTGCGGCATCGCAAGGTGATCTATCGTCAGGCCCCAGCCGGCGTAGAACGGACCGCCATAGCAGTGCACGACACGGCCATGCAACAGCGCCTCAAAGCCGGACAGCGAGGTCATGGTATGTACCTCATCCACCGCCAGGATGCAGTCGATGATGTTGGCATTGACAACGCACTGGTCCGCCAGCCCGTCCATGATCAGCGCATCAAGCTCGCCGCTGCGATTGCCGGCAACCACATCGGGATGGGGCTTGTAGACGATGTAGGCATCCGGATTGTTATTGCGCACCGTGCGCAGCAGGGCCAGGTTGCCGGTGACTATCGGCGAACCGCGCTTTACGGAAGCATCGTCGTCAACCTGTCCCGGCACGAGCAGCACGCGGCGTCCGCCTGATGGCACGGCGAACGGCTGTCCGCCAATGTTGTATTTGCTTGCCCGCAGCGAGACGAAGGCCTGCCGGAAGCGTGCGGCGCGCTGCAGGTCCTCGGATGAAAGCGCCTGCGTCGCCAGCATGGTCTCGAGGTCGCTGCCTGACGCGGGGTCGTAATAGATGCCGCCGCGGTCCACCACCAGCGACACCGGCCGGTGCAGGTCGGAGCCCAGGCCAACCGAGCGCAAAAAACCGTCTTCCATGCGCCACAACGGTATGTTCCTGGCCGCGGCAAACTGGCGCGCGCTGGTATCGCCACGTACTCCCCACACCACGATCCTCGCATCGGACGCAAGTGCCTTTCGAGCCAGTTGCCCTACCGACCTCACGAAGCGCACGCGGGTGGATGGGCTTTCCAGGAAGGGGCGCACGATGGCCCGTTTCCACCAGCTCATGCCTACACACCAAATCTCGCCTCGCGTGACGTCGTTGGCGTCCTTGTTGCGGGCCAGCCAGTCGATCACGTCGAAGATCGTGCCCGGCGCCGCCGTTGCCGGGTCGATGTAACGGGCATAACGCAAGTAAGCAGCGGCAAACAGCTCTTCCAGCGAACGCTGTCGATTGCGCCGGGCTTTCAGGGATGCCATGCCCGGATGGCGGTCGTCGGTCAGGCCCCATCCCGCATACCAGGGCTGGCCGAAGCAGACCACGGGTTTGCCCAGCATCAGAGCCTCAAAGCCCATTTGCGAAGTGACGACGTAGACCTTGTCGACCTGCTCCAGCAGGGCTAATGGCGAAATATCATCGGCCAGCAAATGAATGCGCGGGTCGTGCAGATCCTTGCCGAAATAGCCCTGCTTTTTTCCCGACACCACATCAGGGTGGGTTTTGACCCAAACCTGCGCATCGCTGTTTTCAGTTAGCGCTGCTGCCAGCAATCGCTTGAACACCGACGCATCCGATCCGCCCAGGCTTACCGACACATCTCCGGCGGTCTGGTCGACCACGAGCACGCGCCGCTGCTGCGTGTGCGCCAGCGCCGGCAGCAAGCGCGCGGGCGCATGGTTATATTTGGACAGCCGGTGCCGACGAATCAGGTGCAGCGCGCGGCTGGCTTCGTCGTACAGCGCCGGCGTCATCTCCAGGCTGGCGATCAGCGCCTCCAGCCGGGAAGGCTGACTGGCGTCGTAGTAGATATTGAGGTCATCCACCACCATGGACAAAGGCGCAGCGCCATCGACGCCCAGGCCGCACGAACGCAGAAAGCCGTCTTCCAGCGCAACGAACGGCAGCTTGTGGCGCGCCGCGAAGGCACGCGACTTCGCCGTGCTGGGACGCCGGCCCCATCCAGCGACAGCGGTACAGGCAGCGGCACGAGCAAAATAAGGGCTTCGTATCTGGCGGACTTCCTGGCCGAGAAAGTTCGATAGGCCAGGAATGCGTGCAATGCCGCGTGAAAGAATGGCTAGCATGGGTGCTTACTTCGCCGTAGCCGGCATGTCGGCCGCAACAATGCAGGCCGCAGCCAGGGAGCAGGGCCGAGATGACGCGACTTCTGTTTCATATTTCATCTTCAAATCTCCATTCCGGATTTCTGCTTACAGGCCCAGCACAACCTTGGCGCTTACCGCAATCTGATAAATAATCTGCGTCATGTCCTTCCAGATCTGCCGTGACTTGACGTCGATGTTCGGCAGCACCAGCACTTCATCCCCTGCCCGCAACGGCTCCGACGCACCGGCGCTGTAGCTACCGTCGCGGTGCGCAACGACCACACGCGAGTTGTCCGCGTTTTGCGTATAACCACCAGCGCGGCTGATGTACTGCTCAAGCGACAGCGAGGTGTCGTACGCAATCGCATTCGGAAACAGGACTTCGCCGCTGACCAGAACCAGGCCGTCCCGCGACGGCACCTTGATGATGTCGCCGTTTTCCAGCAACAGCTGATCGCGGCTGCTGGCCTGCGCTATCAGCACCTGTCCGCTCGGCTCGACTTTCTTTGCCCGCTCTACCCACTGAAGAATCAACTCGGCTTCTTCCCTGCGCAGCCTGGCTTCGTCGCTGGTGCCGCTGCGCGCGGTGAGCACGGTGGTCTCCAGGCTCTTCATCGAAGCCTGCAACATCGTTTTCTGCCGATCGCGTACGCTCTGGCGATACAGCTGCACGCTCTGCTCGTCGGATCGCTCTGAAAACTGGATCTGCTGCATCAGCTGGCCCATCCGCGCGCCATAAGGCAGCACATATTCCTGCGGGCTCATGTGCTCGCCCTCGACCCGTACCGTGATGGTGCCGGGCTTCTTGTCGGCGGTGTATTCGATTTCATCACCATTGCCAACGCTGATGGCGGCGGCATCCGCAAGCAGGTAATAGTCGACATTGCGCACAATGCCGGTGTTGCGTATGACCCGCACGTGGGTTGCCTGGGCGCGTGGCTTGGCCAGTGCCGACAACTGCGAGATCGTCATGGAAGGCGCGTCGAATTCGAACTGCTTCGCATTTTCAGCCAGGCCGCTCACTTTCGTCATGTTGCGGCGTGGGTTAATGAAGATGACGTCGCCATCCGCCAGCTGGATCAGCGGCAGGCGGCCCTTCAGCAGGAAGTCGTACAGGCTGACGGTGGTCCTTACCTGGTCGCCGCGTTTGACCTGAACGTCGAGGAAACTGCCGCGTTCCGGGTCGATGCCGCCGGCCTGGTCCAGGTAGTGCAGCAGGCTGTCCATGCTGGTGCCGTTATACAGGCCGGGCCGGTTCACGTTGCCGCCCACGAAGATGCGCACCGGCTGGGCGGCGGCCAGGCTGGCATAGCTGTAGACGTTGTTGCGGAACACCCGGCGGCTGGCGGCCTCCATCACGTGCTGCAGGTCCTTGTTGGACACGCCTAGTAGTTTTACCGGGCCGACATAGGGCAGGAACACATTGCCTTGCGGGTCCACGGCCAGCACGCTGTCGAAGCTGAAGCCGCCCCAGAGACGCACCTGCACCCGGTCCCCGACGGCAATCATGTAGTCCGGGTTGAACTGCGTGGCGCCGGACCGCGCGAAGCTGCCGGAAAACAGCTGGGCGCCAAACACGTCGCTCTTCAGGTTGGCGGAATAATCCTGCGTCTGCGGCGGGATGCCCTGCACGGCCGGCTGCGCGGCCGGCGTTTGCTCGGGCTGTGCAGCCGGCATGTTCTTCATCATCCCTGCGTCGGGCGACGGCGTGGCGGCGGCCGGAAAAAGATTGAGTCCGGTCGGATTAAGTCCGGTCGCACCATCGGCGGCAAGGCCACCAATGCTGAACGTGACTAGGACGGAGGCAAGAAATAAGGGGTGAAGCATGAATTAATCCTTGTGATCGCGAATGATGGTCGCGAGAAGGTGAACGATTCCCGCCAGCAGCAGCGTCAACAGAACCGAGACGACAATGTTGTAGAAGCGAGCCGGCTGCAGCGCATACTCAGGCAGCGTGGCTTGCTGCAGCACACTCATTTTCTTGATGGTGCGGGTGGCTTCCACCCGGCCTTTTTCAAGCGCTACCAACGCGGTCTTGTAGACATCCTCCGCAAACTTCGCGGTCATTTCAAGGCGCTGGTATTCCTCGACGGTGCTGTTAAGAGTCTGGCCCATGGGCGCGGCAAGGCGCGCCTGTTCCTTCTTCGTCTGCTTTTCAATGGCCGCAATCTGCGCATCTAGTTCGACGATGCCTGGCGCCTGCGGCGTCAGGTAAGCCAGCAGCGCGGCGCGGCGCGCCTGCAGTTCGGTACGCTGGTTGTCCAGCTGGTTGACGACACCAGCCAGATTTTCCGCCGTGGCCTGCGGCGACACCAGCCCTTTCTTATTCTGATAGGCCACCACGTTACGACGGGCTTCCTGGAAGCGCTCGGCCAGCAGCGTCACCTGCTTTTCGACGAACGAGACCTGCTCACCCGCCAGGTCGTGCGCCATTGCGTTCATGGTGCGTTCACCCTCCTCGACCAGCATGGCGGTAATGGCATGAGCGGTCTTGGCGTCATATCCTTGCGCCTTGATCACCAGCACGCCGGCATAGTCGTCGAGCTCGACGCTGACGCGCGACAGGAAATGTTTGTGAAAACGTTCCTGCGGCGCCTTATCGGACCACATGCGCGACAGCAGGTCATGGTTTTTATCGCTGTAGTGGGCGCGCAGGTGGAGCTTCGCGTCCAGCTTTTTCAACATGTCGACCGATAGCAGATGGTCGCGCAACAGCAGCTGGTCGGCACGATTAACGCCGCCGGTGCCAGCGAGGAGTGAGCTGAAGTCCATGGTCTGGCCACTTGCGAAATCAGTGCGCTCAATGATGACGTGAGCCTCGGACACATAACGGTCGGAAGCAATCAGTCCCCAATAGAGGGTCAGCAGCAAGCAAGTCAGCAGCGCCAGCAAAAAGACTCTCCGACGCAGCACCGCGCGCATGTCCAGCCGCTGGGCCAGGCCGTCGACCTGGAGGAAGCCGCGGGCGAATCTATGTTGTGGGATATGTTCCATCATGCTGCAATACTTTCCTTGTAGTGTTTCAAGGCGTCGCCTATGTCGTCGAACCAGTGCGCCTGTCCTTCATGCAGCCAGATGCCGGCGCTGCAGAACTGGCGCAGCGTGCCTTCTCCGTGCGAAACCATGATCAGTCCGGCGTGGTCGGCCAGGTTCTTGAAAGCCGCCGCGGCCTTGTTCCTAAATGCAACGTCGCCAGTGGCGGTAACTTCGTCGGAGATATAAACGTCGAAGTCGAAGGCCATCGAGAGGGCGAACTGGAGCCGCGACTTCATGCCGGAGGAATAGGTCTTTACCGGCTGGTCGAAATAGTCGCCAAGTGCGGCGAAATCATTGATGTAGGCGAGCCGGTCCGCCATTGCATCCTCGTGGCCGTGGATGCGGCAGACGAACTTGGCGTTCTGGCGGCCAGTGAGCGAGCCTTGCAGCCCGCCGCCAAAGCCCATCGGCCAGGACACGCGGCAGCGGCGTTCTATCCGGCCTCGGGTTGGCGTATCGATGCCGCCGATCAGCCGCAGCAGCGTGGACTTGCCGGCCCCATTGCAGCCCACCAGGCCGACGTTGACCTTGGGCGGAATCGTGAAGCTCACCCCCTGCAGCACCCATCTCCCAGCGCCATGATCAGTCCGGTAACGCTTGTGGACATCGTCGATGATGATCATTGCGCCACCATCCGCTCGGCAAAGCGCACATGCAGCGCCAGGCCGAAGAACACCAGCACCATTGCGCAGGCATAGAGAAAGAAAAAACTCGCTTCCGGGGCGGCATGAAATTGCGGGAAAAATCCGGCGCGCAGCAGCTCCAGTCCATTCATGAAAGGGTTATACAGGGCCCATTTCCTGTAAGGCTGGGGAATCGCCATGGCCGGTATCATCACGCCCGAGATAAAGTAAAGCGGTATGAAGGCAATCTTCACCAGCTTGCCGAATTCCGGCAGCAGTTCCATCGCGACCGAAAGCACCAAACCGAGCCCGGCGCCGAACAGCCAGAGCCCGGTGAAAGCGGCCAGCACGGTAAGCGGATCATGTGGAATCACATCGAGGCCGAACAGGCTTGCGCCAGCCAGCAATGCCAGGGTACTCAGCAACATCAGGAATCCTTCGAGCGCGGCCCGGACCACGACCGTATCCACTGGTTGCACCTGGCGGTATGCAAACAGGGCGCTGTTGGCGCCGACCGCGCCAGCGCTGCGGAGTGCAGTGTTACGCGCAATCATGAAGCCGAGCAGGCCAGTCATGATGAACATCGAACCGTCAACCCCATTGACGATACGGTGGAACACAAAGCCGAACGTCGTCATCAGGAAAATCACGTGCGCCAGCGGTTCAAGCAGAATCCAGAGCCAGGCAACGCGGCCGGCAGACAGGCGCGTGATGGCTTCGCGCAGAAACAGCGCGGACATGACTGACTTCTGCACTTGCCAATGCCTTCTCATACGTCGGAACCTGTTTTGCGGTTAATCGCTTTCATCTAACTATCAACTTTCAATGTGACCCGTGTAACAGAACCGAGGGCAGCACCTCGCCCCCGGCAAAACAACTTGCCGATCCAGATATTTCTTATCGGAAATTAACTTCAGGCTGTTTACCCAAATTTAAGTAGAGGGAACCGTGGGCAACATAGGGCTTACGGGAGTTCCTAAACTGACCGTATTTTACATCGAAGTATTTATATATGGAAATATTACTAAGCAGAAATTTGAATTAAAATTTATATCGATAATTAAAATGCGTGCTTTTTCTTGCTATTAATTTAATGCTTGGGTTTCAGCAGCTGTGTGCTTTTAACGAATAGACTTCACAGCACAAAAACTTGAAATTTGCATAACCTAAAATGGTGGCTCTCGAAACTTTTATGATGTACTTTTTTATCATTAATTAAAAAATCGTTTATTTATCAATTACTTATAGAAATATTACAAAATTTATATGTATGCGGCATATCAGCAAACCACCCTTCCAAATAAGCAAAAGCAGCTAGATATAAATTTGAGTGACGCTGTGTTCATTCATGCGTCATTATGGTGGGACTGTATAAGTTTTATAGTGCCGATTAAAAGCGGTTTAAACCGTTTTATTCAGCTTTCGCTGAATCGGTCGTCTTCCATGATCGAGTCGAGGAATTTTTGTGTGGTCAAGGCTGGGGAGCGGCTGATTCGGGCGATACGTCAAGTCCTGACAAGGACAAGACTGACGTCAATGGTTCCTCAGCGGTAGTTTGCGCCACCAGGTGCCGTACTGGTTGCTGGCAGTACAGCGTATGTCAGTGGGTAAACAGCCTCTAGGCGGGAGCGCCCGGAAAGCACATGCCTGAGCAGCCCACGCCGGATTGCATGGCGCAGCCATCCGGCAGGCCCATCCAGGCGAACACCAGGCCAGGCTCAGAACGTGTATTTCGCAAACAGGAACAGCACATCCCCCTTGCCCTTGCGCGTCGACATGTGCGGCACATAGGTGCCCATCAGCTTGAAGTTGCGGCTTCCCAGCGAAAACATGGGCAAGACTGCAGGAAAGGGCACGCCGTCGAACCAGT
>Ga0308160_10002710_pt1 | contig 20884 bp, 22 predicted proteins | sample PhyFR1_FD_201036 | JGI IMG/M metagenome (GOLD analysis project Ga0308160, IMG submission 201036) | Phyllosphere microbial communities from UC Gill Tract Community Farm, Albany, California, United States - DLSLF.R1 | ecosystem: Host-associated > Plants > Phyllosphere > Unclassified | place: USA...
GAGCATGACGTTCTCACCGATGGTGAGATTGCTGCACAGGTTGACCTCTTGGTAGACCGTCGAGATTCCCGCAGCCTGCGCGTCCGCGGTGCCCGAGAGGCGACGTTCGACGCCGTCGACGACGACGCGTCCGGAGTCGATGGCGTAGACGCCCGTGAGCGCCTTGATGAGCGTCGACTTACCGGCGCCGTTCTCGCCCATGAGCGTGTGGACCTCGCCGGGGTAGAGACGGAGGTCGACCCCGTCGAGGGCTTTGACCCCGGGAAAAGCGATGGTGATGGCTTGCATCTCGACGATGGGGCCGGGTGCCTGCATGCGTGTAACTCCTTGTCTGCCGATGCCCACCCGCCCGCTGCCGTGGCAGCGGGTGGGTGGCGGGGGCGGCGAGGCGGACTCGTCCGCCTCGCCGCCGGGTGTGGCCGTGCGGGCTGGTCAGAACTTCCGGTCGGGCAGTGCCGTGGCGGCTGCCTCGGGCGAGTCGAACGTGGCCGACTCGACGACGATCGACGACTCGACGGTGTCGCCGTCGAGCAGCTTCTGCACTGCCTCGAGGGCCGTGTCGCCGAACAGCGGGTTGTACTCGGCGACGAAGCTGAGCTTGGACTCGGACAACGCCTCGAGGGCGCTCTTCGTGCCGTCGATGGTGGCGATCTTCACGTCCTTGCCGGGCGTGAGGCCCGCCTCCTCGACCGCCTGCACGGCGCCGAGTCCCATCTCGTCGTTCTGGGCGAAGACCATCTGGACGTCGTTGCCGTTCGACTTCAGCACCGTCTCGAAGACGCTCTTGGCCTCTTCGGTCGACCAGTTGGCCGTCTGCGCGCCGATCTTCGTGAATGCGCTGTCTGCGCCGATCACCTCGTCCCAACCTTCGTTGCGTTCGTTCACGACCGAGACGCCCGCCGGGCCCTCGAGGGTGAAGTACTTGCCACCCTCGGGAAGCGCGCCCTTGGCCCACTCGGCGACGGACTCGCTGACGGCGATGTTGTCGGGCGCGATCCGGGTCGCGTAGAGCGAGGTGTCGTCCGGCTCGATGCCACGGTCGATGAGGACGACGGGGATCTCGGCTTCCTTCGCCCGCTCGAGCGAGTCCTCCCAGCCGGAGCCCTCGGTGGCCGAGAGAAGGATCACGTCGACACCCTCGTCCACGAACGACGTGAACGCGTCGATCTGCGACTTCTGGTCGTTGTTGGTCGCCGGGGCGTACTTGAGATCGAACCCGGCGTCTTTCGTGAAGGTGTCCTGGATGTTCGTCTCGTTGGCCTGACGCCAGGCGCCCTCGGGGCCGACCGCGACGAAGCCGACCGTTGCCAGGTCGTCACCGCCGTCCGTCGAACCGGTGCCGGAACTGCAGGCCGCGAGACCGAGGGCAATGGCCCCTGCGGCGGCGATGGTGGCGATGCGCCTCTTCGTGGACATGGATCTCCTCCTTGAGATGACCGGACGTCTTCGTCCGGTCGTGGCCATGGGGCCGGTCGTGCTGCGTGGGCTCGGGTGCTTCCGCGTGCTGGGAATGTTACCGGTAACAGTTTCGCGAGTGCAAGAGTGCTCGAGAACATCCGCCCGTCGGGAAGGGATCGACTGCGAGCCTCAGCGGCGTGACGGCGCTGCAGGCGGCAGGAGGGGCCCGCCCTGCCACACCGGCGGGAAGTCGTCGCCCTCGTCGCTCTCGTCGTCCGGTGCGGCGATGAGCTCGACGAGGGTGTCGACCGTGACGCCCGGCCCGTTGCTGAGCTCGCCGATCTTCTCCCGGTCCTTGAGGACGACGATCCGGTCGCTCACCCGCACGAGCTCGTCGAACGCGCTCGAGATGAACACGACGGCGACACCCTCGAGCGCGAGCTGCGCGATGTGCGCCTGGATGTCGACCTTGGCGCCGATGTCGACGCCGCGCGTCGGCTCGTCGAGGATCAGCACGCGGGGCCGGATCGCCAGCCAGCGAGCGAGGAGCACCTTCTGCTGGTTGCCGCCCGAGAGCTCGCCGGCGGGTGTCGCCGGATCGACCGGCGTGATGTCGAAGTGCTCGATGTGCCGCTCGACGAGGTCCTCGCGCTCGGCCTTGGAGAGCGGGTGCGCCCACCCACGAAGAGCCTGCAACGCGAGGACGATGTTCTCCCGCACGCTGAGGTCGTTGATGAGGCCCTCCGCCCCTCGATCCTCGGCAGACAACGCCACCCGGTTCCGCAGTGCGTCCGCAGGGCGGTCGATCACGACGGTCCGACCACCGAGCGTGACCACGCCGCCGTCAGCTCGGTCGGCGCCGGCCAGCAGGCGCGCGAGCTCGGTTCGCCCGGAGCCGCGAAGCCCCGCGATGCCGACCACCTCGCCCGCGTGCAGCTCGAAGTCGACCGGCCGCAACATCCCGCGGCGTCCTACACCGGTGGCGCGGTACAGCGGCGGGCCGACCGGATCCACACGATGGGCGCGACGCTCTGACCCGATGCGTTGCAGGTGGGCGATGTCCTTGCCGATCATCCGCGCGACCAGTTCGGCGCGGCCGATCTCGTGCGGCAGGTAGTCGCCCTTCTTCACACCGCCTCGAAGGATCGTCATCCGGTCGCTGAGCGCCAGCACCTGCTCGAGGAAGTGCGAGACGAAGAGGATGGCCACACCCTGGTCGCGGAGGCGGCGGATCACCTCGAAGAGCTGCGCGACGTCGACGGCATCGAGGCTCGACGTGGGCTCGTCCAGCACGAGCACCCGTGGTCGGTCGACCATGGCGCGGGCGATGGAGACGAGCTGGCGGCTGGCGGGAGTGAGGTCCGCCAGCAGGGCTCGCGGGTCCAGCTCGGCCAGTCCGAGCTCGGCCAGCATCGTGGCGGCGCGTTCATGCGTCGCACGCCAGGAGATGCCGACGCGACCGTGCACCTCGTGGCCCAGCATCACGTTCTCACCGACGCTCAGGTTCTCGACCAGGTGCGATTCCTGGAACGCGGCCTGGATGCCGAGGGCCCGCGCGTCAGCCGGACCGCCGAGACGGACGGGCTCGCCGTCCACGAGGACCTCCCCTGCTTCGATCGGGTACACGCCGAGCAGCGCCTTGATGAGCGTGGACTTCCCCGCTCCGTTCTCGCCGAGGAGAGCGTGCACCTCGCCCGAGTGGAGGTCGAGGTCGACCCTGTCGAGCGCGACGCCGTTCGAGAACGCGACGGTGATCCCCCGCATCTGCACCGTGGGGTGGGCAGGTCCGTCCCGCCGCTCGTCGTGACCGGACCAGGTCGGGCCAGCGGCCTGAGGGCCGATCGGGCGCATCGTCGTCGATGCCCGTACGTGACGCACGTGGTGCTCCTCGGGTCGGAGGCCTTGACGGCCTCGCGCCGGGCGGTGCCCGACGTGCACGACTGTAGCTGTCGTGATGCACGCGGGCGAACGACGACGAGCTGGATTACCTCAGATGGCCATCTCGGTCGAGAGGGCGCGCAGCCGCGCTGGAGTCACGCACCACGAGCTCGGCGGGAATCCGGCTGTTCTGCGGGATCTCGCGGCCCTCGATCGCGGCGATCAGGACGTCCACCACGAGCGACCCGAGCGCCGGGAAGTCCTGCCGCACGGTCGTGAGCGGCGGGAGGAAGTGGCGCGAGACGGGCAGGTCGTCGAAGCCGACGACGCTCAGGTCCTCCGGCACGCGGATGCCGCGGTCGTGGAGGCCGTGGATCACCCCGAGCGCCATCTCGTCATTGGCGACGAACACGGCGGTGTACTCCGGAACTCCGGTCAGTCCGCGTGCGTAGTCGTAGCCGAAGTCGCTCGACCAGTCACCGATGACGATGGGCCGCTCGTGCATGCCCCATGCCCGGGTGCGCGCATGGAAGGCACGCTCGCGAGCGCGGGCGTCGAACCAGTCGAGGGGCCCTGAGAGATGGAGGACGTCGCGGTGACCCAGCGACGCGAGGTGATCCACGGCCAGCTTCGTGCCGGCAGCCTGGTCGACGGAGACCGTGAGGAAGGCCGGGTCCTTCTCGGCCTTGACGACCAGGGTCGGCAGCCCCGTCGTGATGGTCCGGAGCACGGCCACGGACGACGAGCGCGGAGCGACCACGCAGAGTGCGTCGATGCCCTGGCCTGTGAGGTGGCGCACGGCCTCCTCGGGAGTCGCCGAGTCGTCGCGGAGCGCGAACGACGCCACGGAGTACCCGCCGTCGCGCGCCGATCGCTCGATGGCCCGCAAGATGCTCGACGGACCGAACTCGACGGCGCTCTCGATCAGCACGCCGATCCGAAGGGCCCGCTGGGTGACGAGCTCGCGCGCAGCACTGTTGGGCCGGAAGTCGAGCTCGGCGACGACCTCGAGCACGCGTTGGCGCGTGGACTCCTTGACCTGCGGGTGACCATTGAGCACGCGTGACACGGTCATGTGCGACACACCAGCACGCTCGGCAACCTCGCGAAGACCGAGACGTTCACCGCCGCCTCTGACGCTCACCCGGGCTCCATCCTGCACGCTCCGCAACGCAGCTTGGCGTCATCTGCGCCGGCGTGGACGTGGCTCCATGGCGCTGGCTCATTGTACGGGGGCCTTGCTCACGTGGCGGTCGGCTTCCGTGACGAACACGACGGGTACCGCCGTCACGGGGCGTAGCGGACGGACATGATGGGACACGAGACACCGACCGAAGGTGAACGGTGTCAAGGTCGCCGCATGGCGCTCATCTGCTTGGTCCTCTCCGGGGCCGCCCTCCTGGTCAACGGCCTCACCCTGCTCGGGCGCGTGCCCGGCCGGGACAGCGGCGTGTTCAACGTCCTGGTCGGCGGTCTGCAGCTCGTCCTCTGCGTGGCCGTGGCCGTGTCAGCCGACGGTTCCCTGCCCATCCTCTTCGGGATCTCGGGCACCTTCTTGTTCGGCATCACGTACCTCTACGTCGGCGTGGACTCCCTCCTCGGCCTCGGCGCCGTGGGCCTGGGCTGGTTCTGCGGCCTGGTCGCCGCTCTCGCCGTCGCCTTCGCGATCGTCCACGTCGCGGACGACCCTTTCCTCGCCGTGCTCTGGACGGGATGGGCGGCGCTCTGGGCGCTGTTCTTCGTCCTGCTCGCCCTCGGCCGATCGGCCATCAGCACCTACACCGGGTGGGCCCTCGTCCTCGCGAGCCAGGTGACCACCACGGTCCCCGCGCTCCTCGGCCTCACCGGGCACTGGCCGACCGGCTCGGTCGCCACGACGGCTGCACTCCTGGCGCTCGTCGGGGTGTTCGGCGGCGCCGTCCTTCTCACCCGCCGAGCCGCCACACGTCCCCAGCCGGAACACACGCCTGCCCCTGCCGCTGCCTGACCCACCAGAACGGAACCGAGACCCATGACCACGACGACCACCACGTCCACCACGTCCGTCACCACGGCGTCACCCACCGACGACGCCCTGTTCGCGCGTTTCCGCCCGCTCTTCGACCGCATCGCCGCCGGTGCCGCGGAACGCGACCGTGAGCACCGCCTCCCCGTGGCCGAGATCCGCGAGCTCGCCGATGCGGGCTTCGGAGCCCTCCGCGTCCCCGTCGAGTTCGGGGGCTCCGGCGCCACCCTCCCGCAGCTGTTCCGCCTGCTCACCGAACTCGCAGCGGCGGACAGCAACATCCCCCAGGCCCTGCGCGGCCACTTCGCCCTCGTCGAGGATCGCCTCGTCGCCCGGTCCGGGCACCGCGACGTCTGGCTCGAACGGTTCGGCCGCGGCGAGATCGCCGGGAACTCCTGGACCGAAGTGGGCACGGTGCAGGTCGGCGACGTCACGACGAAGGTCAGCCCCGACCCGGACGGCGGATTCCGCATCACCGGGCAGAAGTACTACTCCACCGGCAGCATCTTCGCCGACTGGATCGACACGTACGCCGAACGCACGGACACCGGCGACCGGGTCATCGCGATCGTCGACGCCCGCCAGGAAGGCGTCACCCACACCGACGACTGGGACGGGTTCGGGCAGCGGACGACGGGGTCGGGCACGAGCACCTTCCGAGATGCTCGTGTCGGTGCCGACGACGTCGTGCTCTTCGACGAGCGATTCAAGTACCAGACGGCCTTCTACCAGGCCGTGCTGCTGAGCGTCCTCGCCGGCTCCGTCGTGGCAGCCGAGCGGGACATCGCGTTCGAGGTCAGGAACCGCACCCGGGTGTTCTCCCACGGCAACGCCGACACGTTCGCCGCCGACCCGCAGATCCTGCAGGTCGTCGGCGAGGTCTCAGCCGCCGGCTTCGCCGCACGGGCGGTCGTCGACCGCGCCGCCCAGGCCCTCCAGGGCGCCTACGAGGGTGCCTTCCTGGACGAGACCGAGGACGAACAGCGGAACGACCGCGCCGAACTCGCCACCGCGCAGGCCCAGGTCGCACTGACATCGCTCGCGACCCAGGCGACCTCGCACCTGTTCGACGCGCTGGCGGCATCCGGCGTGAGCACCACGAAGAACCTGGACCGGCACTGGCGAAACGCCCGGACCGCCGGCAGCCACAACCCGTGGGTGTTCAAAGCACGCATCGTCGGCGACCACGCCGTCAACGACGTCCAGCCGCCACGGGTCTGGGCCATCGGCGCGACCCGCCGCTGATCTCAGAAGACGAGCACCGAGGACGAGAAAAGCCCTGCCGCGTAGGGCAGGGCTCTGCGGGTTCGCGCCGAAGGCGCCCGCCGCCGGAGGCGGCCAAACCAGCACCAAGGACGAGGAAAGCCCCTGCCATGTTGGGCAGGGGCTTTCGAGTCTGTGCGCCTGGAGGGACTCGAACCCCCAACCTTCTGATCCGTAGTCAGATGCTCTATCCGTTGAGCTACAGGCGCGTTTCGCTGGCCGATTGGCCAGAGGAAACACTACACGAGGGAGGCGCGGGGCGCGAATCGAGGCCGACCCGCGCCTCCTCGGGTCGTGTCAGTAGGTGTGTTTGCCTTCGCCGTCGCCCTTGTAGTCGCCGATCAGCTCGTCGACCTGGCCGGCCTCGGCCTGGCCGGGCTGGCGGGTGGGGACGGCGTCGTCGGCCGGTCCGTCGTCGAGCGAACGGGAGCCGGTGCCGCCGTCGGGGTGGTTCTCGCTGGTGATCTCGACGGGGCGGTCGTCCCGCTCGCCGACGGTGTGGTCGCCGTGACCCTCGCCACTGCTGTTGCCACGACGCTCGAGGTCGGTCTCGTCGGTGCCGTGCGGGTCGTCCGGGGTCTTCGTCATCGGGTTCCTCCTGCGCGCCGGACTGTCCGGCGGTCGTGCTCCGAGCATGCGCCGCGGGTCCGACCTCCGCCCGCGACACCCACCACACTCACGGCTCGAACGGTTGATCGGCCCGCCCACGCCTTCGTCGAGAACCACAACGACTCTTGCGCAACGGATCTTGTGCACCTATCGTCGACTCCATGTCCCCCCGAGAGACCTCCCGCAGCACCCTCACCGACGCCGCCTCGATGCGCGTGCTCGCCCATCCGACCCGGTTGCGCCTCCTCGGTCTGCTGCGCGAACGCGGTGCGCAGACGGCCGCCCAGCTCGGCGACGCCGTCGACGAGGCCCCGGGGACGATCAGCTACCACCTCTCGAAACTCGCCTCGATCGACCTGATCGAGGCGGCCGAGCCGCAGACCACCGACCGGCGCGAGCGCTGGTGGCAGGCCACCGCGCAGCTCACCAGTTGGGAGCCCGCCGAGTTGCTCGACGACCCCGACCGACTCGTCGCCTCGTCCGCGCTGCAGAAGTCGATCGGCCAGGCCTACGCCGCCCGCTTCGGCGAGTACGTCGACGCGATGCCCACCCTGCCTCGCGAGTGGGTCGCGGCCGGGGCGAGCGGCGACCGCAGCCTGCGCCTCACCACGACCGAGCTCGCCGCCCTGCGCCGCGACCTCGAGGGCGTCGTCGACCGCTGGCTCGACGTCAGCGCCGCCCACGACCCGGTGGCCGACGACGGCGCCGCGCCGGTCGTGCTCGTCTACCAGGCCTACCGCCGCCCCTGAGGCGCGTCGTGAGCGAGAGCACGCCGGCCGAGGAGGCGCGGGGCACCGACAGCGCCACTCGCGGCGGTCGTCCGGCCCGGCCCCGCGGCGGGCGCACGGGTCACACCGTTCGCACCGAGCGCACCGACCGGGTGGCCCTGTCGTCCCTCGTCGCGGCCCACGCGATCTCACAGACGGGCAACGTCGTCACGGCCTTCGCCGTGCCCTTCTACGTCCTGGGTCTCGGCGGGTCGGGGGCCGAGGTCGGGCTCGCGGCGGCGTTCGCGACGGCCCCGGTGATCATCGGCGGCCCGCTCGGGGGCGTCGTCGTCGACCGGGTCGGGCACCGGCGGGCCGCGATCGTCGCCGACCTCGTGAGTGGCGCCTCCGTCCTCGCGATGCCCGTGCTCGCGCTCACCGTCGGGCTGCCGTTCTGGGCCCTGCTCGCGCTCGTCTTCGTCGGCGGCCTGCTCGACAGCCCCGGACAGACGGCGCGCCGGGTGATGCTGCCCGCGCTGACCGAGCGGGCCGGAGTCCGCATCGAACGCAGCGTGGGGCTCCTCGACGGGTCCGAGCGCTTCGCCAAGCTGATCGGGGCGTCGATCGCCGGGCTCCTCGTCGCCGCCGTCGGACCGGTCGCGTCCCTGTTCGTCAACGCCGCCACCTTCGCCGTCTCGGCGGCCCTGACCGGGGCACTCGTCCCGGCGTCCGGTCAGGCACGGACCGGATCACCGAATCCGAGAGACGACCACCCGACCGACGCCACCGACGCGACCGAGCCGACCCGCGCCTCCTACCGGTCCGACCTCGTCGAGGGCGCCCGCTTCGTCGTCCGCGACCCGCTGATGCGGCTGATCGTCGCGCTCGTGCTGGTCACGAACCTGCTCGACGCCGCACGCGGGTCGACCCTGCTGCCCCTCTACGCGAACGACCGACTCGGAGGCGCGGCCGCCCTGGGACTACTCGTCGCCACCATGGGCGGGTGCGCCCTCGCCGGCAACGTCGCCTTCGGTTTCGTCGCCCACCGGGTGCCGCGCCGCCTCACCTTCGTCGCCTGCTTCACCCTCGCCGGCGGGCCGTCGAGCCTGGCGTTCGCCCTCGGCGCCCCGCTGCCGGTGCTGGTCGCCGCGACCGCGCTCTCGGGTCTCGCCGCCGGCGCCCTCAACCCGATCCTCGGCACGGTGCAGCTCGAGCGCACCCCCGAGCACCTCCGCGGGCGGGTCTTCGGACTGGTCACCGCGGGAGCCTGGGCCGGCATCCCGACCGGCGCCCTGCTCGACGGGGTCGCGGCCGACACGATCGGGCTGACGGTCGCGTTCGGCATCGTCGCCGTGGTCTACACGACCGTCACGCTCGCCCCGCTCACCGGCGGTCACTGGCGGCTGATGGAGCGTCGGGGCCCGACCGGCGGCCGGCCACCTGCACCCTCGCTGTGAGTCGGGGCGACCCCGGCGCATCGGCAGGTCGGACCGAGCCTGTTTCCAGGCGACGTGTAGTTAGCTCGTCCGGTGACTGCTCACCCGACCCTTTCGACGACGCCTGCCGTCCGTCGACGGGTCACGGGTCGTTGGGTGGTCGCGTCGTCGGCCTCGCTCGTCGTGCTGGCAGGCGTGTACACGATCGCGGTCCTCACCGAGACCGGCCAGTCCATCGAGGACAGCATCCTCCGCTCGGTCGACGGCACCACGTTGTTGCAGTCCGGGGTCGCGCTCGACGCCATCTCTCCCCCGGCCGTGCTGCTGGTCGTCGCCCTCACGATGGTGGTGGCGTTCCTCCGCCGCCGGCCCGGGTCGGCCGTCCAGGCGGGCGTGCTGATCATCGGCGCGACGGTCACCACCCAGGTGCTCAAGCAGCTCGCGCCCCGTCCCGAGCTGACGGGCGAGCTCTACGGCAACAGCTTCCCCAGCGGGCACGTCACGGTCGCCGTCGCCGCGGTCCTGGCGATCATGACCACCTTCGGCCGGCACGCCCGGCCCCTGTTCTACATGGTCGGTGCGGCGTTCGCGGCCGTCGTCGCCGAGCAGACCGTCGCCTTCGGCTGGCACCGCTGCAGCGACGTCGTCGGCGCCTGCGCCGTGGCCCTGCTCTGGCTCGGCCTCGTCCGCATCGCCGCCGCCCGCCTCTCACGTGACCCTCGCGGCCGCGACGACGTGGGCCCCCGGTCGCACGGGGCCACCTCGGTGGTGCTGGGCCTCGCCTTGGTCGTCTGCCTCACCCTGTCGGGCGCGATCTGGAGCATCGGCATCGGTTCCGACATGAGCCTCACGACCTCGACCGGCCAAGGGGTGCTGATGGGCGCGCGCCTCGCCGCGGCCGGCGTCGTCCTCGTCACGTGCTGGATCGCCTGGAAGCTCGACCGCAAGGCCTGACGCGCACGTGGCCCGATCGGCTCAGCCCGCGGCGCCGGTCCCGAACAACAGCCCCAGCAGGTAGGTCACGGCGGCCGCCCCGAACCCGATGCCGAGCTGGCGCAGCGCCCGCCTGACCGGGCTCGCCCCCGACAGCAACCCGACGACGGCGCCCGTGCCGAGCAGCGCGACGCCGACCAGCGCCGACGCCACGACGACCGCCACGAGCCCGGACAGCCCGAACAGGTAGGGCAGCACGGCGATGACGGCCCCGGACGCGAAGAAGCAGAAGCTCGAGGCGGCAGCGCCGAAGGCCGTGCCGAGGGTCTCGTGGGTGGCGGGCTCGTCGGCCGAGCGCGCCTCCTGGTCCGGGGCGTCCGCCCAGCCGGCCATGGCGGCGCCCGGTGCGGCCCCCGCAGGAGGCGCGCTCGGCGACGAGGTACCTCGCCCCGCGCCCGCGAGCACCTCCCGCGCGTGGGCCTCGGCCTCGTCGGGCGACATGCCCCGCGCCCGGTAGACCAGCGCCAGTTCGTTCGCGTCGACGTCGAGGTCGGGCAGCACGTGTCGCGCCGTCGGGTCGGGGGTGGAGGCGTCGAGCAGCTCGCGCTGCGACCGCACCGAGACGTACTCGCCCGCACCCATCGACAACGCCCCGGCGAGCAGACCCGACAGCCCGGTCAGCAGCACCACGTGGTTCGCGACGCCCGAGGCGCTGATGCCGAGCACGAGCGCCAAGTTGCTGACCAGGCCGTCGTTCGCCCCGAACACGGCCGCGCGGAACGACCCCGACAAGCGGTTGCGTCCGCGCTCGGCCAGGCCACGCACGACCTCGCCGTGGATGCGTTCGTCGGCGGCCATCGCGTCGGTGGCGTCGGCGTCGGTCGCGTAGGGCGACCGCGCCTCCGCGCTCTGCACGAGGGCCAGCACGAAGATCGAGCCGAAACGCCGGGCGAGCACCCCGAGCACGCGGGTGCGCAGGTCGGTGCGGGCCGGACGCCCGACGTCGGCGCCGAGCAGGTCCACCCAATGCTGTGCGTGGCGGCCCTCGGCGTCGGCCAGGGCGACCAGGATCGCGCGCTCCTCGCCGTCCCGGCGGCGGGCGAGGTCGCGGTAGGTCGACTCCTCGGCGCGCTCGTCGGCGAGGTAACGCCGCCAGCGACGCAGGTCGGCGGGGGTGCGGGTGCTCGTGCCGCCGCTGGTGCGGGTGCTGCTCGTGGGCATGGGGACAGTATCGGCCGCGAGTACGGTCGAGCGGTGACCACACCCCGGCCCCGCTACCTCGGCGTCGACCTCGCCTGGCGCGACTCGACGCCCGAGCGCCCCGCGAACGAGACCGGCCTGGCCGTGATCGACGCCGACGGCACGGTGCTCGACGCCGGCTGGGCGCGCGGCGTCGACGAGGTCGAGGCCTGGGTCCGACGCTGGTCGACGCCCGGCTCGGTCGTCGCGGTCGACGCCCCCGTGCTCGTGCCGAACGCCACGGGCATGCGGGCGAGCGAACGCCTCGTGGCGCGTGCCTACGGTCGCTGGCACGTGTCGGCCAACGCGAGCAGCGCCTCCCTGCCCTGGCTCGGCGGGCGCACCCTCGGCGAGCGCCTCGAGCGTGCCGGCGGCGTCTACGACGACGGCGTCGTGCCGGTGGCGGCCGACGCGGTGGGGCACTTCGAGTGCTACCCGTACACGACGCTCGTCGGCATGACCGAGCTCGCCTACGACGACAAGCGTCCCCGCTACAAGCGACCCGACCTCACCCTGCCCAAGGAGGCGCGGCGCGAGGCCCGCGCGGCGGCCTGCGACGAGCTGCTGCGTCGGCTGGGCGGGCTCGCCCGGGCCGAGGTGCCGTTGCGCCTCGACTCGCACCCGGTGTCGGCGGCGCTGCTCGAGGAGCCCTCGCCGCTGGTCGACCGGGCCTACAAACACCGCGAGGACCTGCTCGACGCACTGGTCTGCGCCTGGACGGCGGCGCTCCGCGCGCGGACGCCCGAGCGCCTGCAGGTGCTCGGCGTCGACACCGAGCCGGACGACCGCGGGAGGCGCGCGACGCTGATCTCACCGGCCCGCCCCGAGCAGCGCCTCGGCCCCGCCCCCGTGGCGCGGGTCGGCTGAGGGCCGCACCGCGCCTCCTGACGTGACGACCCCGGGGCGCGGGTCCGCGTCGGGACGCAACCCGCGCCTCCTGACGTGACGACGCCGGGGCGCGGGTCGGCGGCGGGACGCGACCCGCGCCTCCTGCACCCGCCGCGTCCCGCCCGTGTGGCAGGGTGGCGGCATGCCCGCACGACCCGTGACCGTCCGCCGCACGACCGCCGACGACTGGCAGCGCGTCCGCGACCTGCGCCTCGCGATGCTCGCGGACACGCCGATCGCCTACGGCGAGACGCTCGCCGTCGCCCGTCGTCACGCCGAGGCCGAGTGGCGGATGCGCGGGGCCCGGGGCGAGGCCGAGCACGGCACCTCGCTGGTCGCGATCGACGATGGGACGGGCGACTGGGTCGGCGCCATGGGCGGCTTCCTGCAGGCGGCGGGGCAGCCCCTGCTGGTCGGCGTGTACGTCGCCCCGAGCCATCGAGGGCGCTCGGCCGGGGTCACCGACCTGCTGCTCGACGGCGTCGAGACGTGGGCCGCGACCGAGGGCGACACCCTGCGCCTGCACGTCCACGAGCAGAACGAGCGGGCCATCGCGTTCTACCGTCGACGCGGGTACGAACCGACCGGACACACGAACCCCTACGCCCTCGACCCCACCGCGCGCGAGCTCGAGATGCTCGCACCGCTGCGCTGACCGCCGCACCCGTCCGGTGGCGAGCACGCACGACGTCTTCCTCGAGGGCGCACACGACGAGTCGCGACACCTCGTCGAGCAGACCCTGACCGATCACGGCTTCACCCTGTCGCTCGCGTCGGACGGCAGCACCCGGGCCGTCCGGGGCACGCTGGCCTCCACCCTCGCGCTGCGCGCCTTCGCCGGGCGGGCGCAGTTGCTGACCCTCGGCGTGCAGTGGTTCGTGGACGACCGGGGACGCCTCGTGGTGCGGGTCGTGCACGAGCCGGCCCTGTCGGTGCTCGGCGGCCCGGTCGGCGTCGTCCGGGCGCAGCGGGCCGTCGGCGAGGTGGTCCGGGCACTCGAGGCGGTCGCCCTCGCACGCCGCGCCCCGTGACGGACTCGACCCGCGCGCGTCCTGTCCCCCGAAACACGCGTCCCGACGCCCTGCCTGTGAGGAGCGTCCACGTCTGAACCGCACCATCTCGTGCGGCCTAGCGTTCGTCGAGATGGAGGGCGCGAGCCCTGCATCGGTGTCGTCCGGACCGTGGGTCCCTGCCCGTGAAGCTCTCCCTGCGGCCCGGCGGCGTCACGGAGAGGATGCCGGGCCCGACGGACCCGCCGTCCTCTTCGTGACGCCCGATGCCGACGTCGCGCGTCTGCCCCGCCGGACCCGGCCAGGCCCGAGCTCGTTCAGTGCGGCCTGGTCAGCCCGCCGTCCCGTCGACGTAGAGCCACCGCCGGTCGACCCGGGCGAACCGGCTGACCTCGTGCTGCGACCCCACGCCCTCGTCGTCGCGGAAGTGTGCCTCGAACTCGACCGTCCCCTCGTCGTCGAACGGCCCGCCCGCCTGCGTCCGCACGACGTCGAGCCGGAACCAGCGCGTGCCCGGGTCGACCTCGAGCGTCGCGGGCCGCGTCGTCGGGTGCCACGTCTCGAGCAGGTAGGAGGCGCGGGCGAGCACGAACGCCGAGTACCGCGAGCGCATCAACCGTTCCGCCGTCGGGGCGGGCGTCGTGCCCCGGTGCAGCGGCCCGCAGCACGATCCGTAGGTCTCGCCGCTGAGGCAGGGGCACCGGGCCGAGTCGTCGAGGTCGCGGCCGGAGCCGGCGGCGGGAGCAGCAGGAAGCATCGGGCCATTCTCCGGCACGCCCCGGCGCCCCGTCTCCGGACCCGCCTCGCGCCCGCCCCCCTCCTCTTCGCCCCGGCCCCGCGCCTCCCCTCGGCCCCGCGCCTCCTCCCGGCCCCACGCCTGCCGGCAACTCCTGCCTTACGTCACGCCCCACCCGCGCCACGCCCGCCCCCACGACCCGACGCCGCACCAGCCAGGACTTGCCGACACCGCGCCCGCCCCGTCGGGAACTCCTGCCTGACGTCACCACCCACCCGCGCCACGCCCACCCCCACGACCCGACGCCGCACCAGCCAGGACTTGCGGACACCGACCACGTCTGCCTGCCGGCCCGAGCTACACCTCGGGCGGGCGCCGGGCACGCCCGGTCGGCTCCCCAGTCCGGGTCGCACCCCAAGGGGCCGCCCCCGCACTGGGCGTCGCACTCCGGGCCACGACCTGCCACGGTGATGCCGTGACGAACTCGCCGACCTCCACCTCGCACCCCGTCCACGAGCAAGAGCTCGTGTTCGCGCACGTGCGCGCGGTGCTGAGCGCGGGGGAGGCGGGTCCCGTCCTCCCCCGACTGTCCCGGCGCAGGACCGCACGGGCCCTGGCGTCGGCCGGCTTCAGCACCCTGACCGGCGAACCCGTCCGGGCGTCCGCCCTCAAGCACGACGGGACGCAGTTCTTCGACCGCTCCGAGACCGTCCTGGTCGAGTCGCTCAACAGCGGGCGACGGTTCTACGGCCTGTTCGTCGAACCGACCTCCCCGACCCACGAGGACTGGGCGACCGTCACCGACATGTTCGCCGAGCTCGGGCGCCGCGTGCACGGCCGCCTCGCCCCCGCCGACCAGTTCCGCGGCTGAGCCCTCCCGCCACACGCGAGGTCGCACCACGGTTGCGGCGTCGAACCACCCCCGTGCGTGGTTCGACGCCACGTGCGTGGTGCGACCCGACCGCCCGAGCCGCCCGAGGCGCCCGAGCCGCGCGAGGCGCCCGAGCGGCCCCGGCACCCCGGGCCACGCGCACGCGCCGCCCCGCACCCGGTAGCGTCGCGGCATGCACGCCCTGCCGCCCGGAGCCCTCCGCATCGTCCACCTCAGCGACGCCCACCTGCTCGCCGACGGAGCCCTGCACCAGGGTGTCGTCGACACGACCGAGGCCCTCGACCTCGTGCTGGCGGAGGCTGCGCGGGTCGAGGGGGTGCGACTGCTGGTGGGGTCGGGTGACCTGTCGGACGACGGGACCCGCGCCTCCTACCGGCACCTCCTCGAACGCACCGACGCCTGGGCCCGAGCGGCCGGTGCCGAGGTGGTGCTCGTGCCGGGCAACCACGACGTGCGCGAGCCCTTCGCCGAGGTGCTCGGCGGCGACCCGGCGAGGCCGCTCGACCTCGTGCGCGACGTCGACGGCTGGCGGGTGGTCGGGCTCGACACGTCCGTGCCCGGAGCCGGCTACGGACTGCTGCGACCCGAGCAGCTCGCCTGGTTGCGCGACGAGCTCGCGACGCCCGCCGCGCGGGGCACCGTGCTCGTGCTGCACCACCCGCCGATCGCGGCGCCGACGACCCTGCACGAGTCGCTCGCCCTGCAGGACCCGGAGGCGCTGGCCGCGGTCCTCGAGGCGTCGGACGTCCGCGTCGTCCTCGCCGGGCACTACCACCACCACGTCGTCGGCCACCTCGCGGGCGTCCCCGTGGTGGTCGCGCCCGGGGTGGCGAACGACACGGACGTGCTGGCGACCGTCGGCACGGAACGGGCCGTGCGCGGCTCGGGCTTCGCCGTGGTCGAGGTGGCGGCCGACGGGTCGGTGCGCTCGACCGTCGTGCGCGCGCACGACCCGCGCGACGGCGACGAGGTCTTCGCGCTCGACGAGGCCGCCGTCGCCCGCATCGCCGCCGAGGCCGGACCGCCGCCCAGCGGCCGCGCGTAGGCTCGGGGCAGGCCTGCCGCCCACCCGGGGTCGGCGCCTGGCCGATCGTCGAGTCGTGAAAGTGAGACCCCCATGCGCGTGGTCGTCGTCGGAGCCACGGGCAACCTGGGCACCGCCCTGCTCACCCGTCTGCAGGCCGAACCCGAGGTGACCTCCCTCGTCGGCGTCGCCCGCCGGGGGCCGCGCATGGCGACGCCGCCGTACGGCGAGGTGACCTGGTTCTCGATCGACGTCGGGGCCGACGACTCTCCCGTGGCCCTCGAGCGGGCGTTCGCCGGGGCCGACGCCGTCGTGCACCTCGGCTGGGCCCTGCAGCCGAGCCACCACAAGGCCGTCATGTACCGCACGAACGTGCTCGGCACGTCGCACGTCCTCGACGCCGCCGCCCGGGCCGGCGTGCCGCACGTGCTCGTCGCGTCGTCGGTCGGTGCCTACTCGCGGGGCCCCAAGGGGCGACGGGTCGACGAGACCTACAAGACCAAGGGCGTCCGCCGCTCGAGCTACTCGAAGCACAAGTCGATCAACGAGCGCGTCATGGACGCCTTCGTCGAGCAGCACCCCGAGGTCACGCTGACTCGCATGCGCCCGGGCCTCGTGTTCCAGGCCTCCGCGGCGAGCGAGATCGTGGGGCTCTTCGCCGGTCGCTGGGTGCCCACCCGCTGGATGCAGCGCGTGCGCCCCCCGTTCATCCCGCTCGCCCCGCGCTTCGTGTCGCAGGTCGTGCACGCGAGCGACGTCGCGGACGCGTTCTGGCGGGCCATCGACCGCCGCGCCGGCGGGGCGTTCAACCTCGCCGCCGAACCCGTGGTCGACCCCGACCGCATCGCCCGGGCCTTCGGCTCCCGCCTGCTGCCCGTGCCGTATCGCCTGTTGCGCGCCGTCGTCCAGCTCACCTGGCTGGCCCGCCTGCAGCCGACCGAGCCGGGCTGGCTCGACATCGCGGCCAAGATCCCGGTCATGTCGACCGAGAAGGCCCGGGACGTCCTCGGTTGGACGCCCCGTCACACCTCGGACGAGACCCTGCGCGAGTTCGCCCACGCCCTCGCGCACCGGACCAAACACGAGGGGTCGCACCCGCTGCACGGCTGAGCGGCGGGTCCCAGCTCGAACCGCGAGGCCGGGCCCGCGCCCGCGCCCGCGCGAGCCGCGAGCCCGTGCCACCTGCCGGCCCGCGCGAGCTCCAGGCCCTACGGCAGCGTGAGCTCGAGCAGCCCGTCGGCCCGCACGGTCACCGACACGTCCTCGTACCCGGCGACGCGCGGCAGCCCGTCGGCGGCCGGCCCGTCGTGGTCGCCCACGACCACGACCGAGGCTCCGGAGGCGCGGGCGGCCTCGAGCCCCGCCGCGGCGTCCTCGAAGACGACGACCTCGCCGGGGTCGACGCCGAGCATCTCGGCAGCCAGCAGGTAACCGTCCGGAGCCGGCTTGCCCACCGCCACCTGCTCGGACGCCAGCACGACCGCCGGCCAGGGCACGCCCGCCTCGGCCATCCTCGACCGCGCCAGCTCGTGGTTCGCGCTCGTCACGAGGGCCACCCGGTCACCCGGCAGGCTCGCCACGAAGGCGGCGGCGCCCGCGATCTCGACGGTCCCGTCCCGGGTGCCGGCCTCGACCGCCTGCAGCCCGTCGGTGAGGGACCGTGCCTCGTCCTCGGGCAGCCGGGGCAGGAACCGGGTGACGGTGTCGTGGGTCTGACGGCCGTGCGCGAACGCCAGCAACTCGACGACGTCGAGCTGGTGTTCGGCCGCGAAGTCGCCCCAGATGCGTTCGACCAGGGCGGTCGAGTCGACGAGCGTGCCGTCCATGTCGAACACGATCGCGCGGCAGGTGAGGGTCGTCATCGCCACAGTCTGCCCCGGCGCACATGCGGCACGCACCCCCACGGCGTACCGTGCCCGCATGCACGAAGACGAGCAGGACACGAAGACCGGCACCACCACGGGCGACGCCACGACGGCCACGGACGGCGTCGGCTACGCAGGCACCGCCGAGACCGCACCGGACCGTCGCGACGCCGACGACCCGACCGCGGACTTCCCGCGGAGCGAGGCGACCACCGCCGAGATGCAGCGGTCGGCGACGGAGGACTCCCCCGCCGTGGACTCCGACACCGACCTGGACGCGGTCCAGGCCCTGCCCGGTGAGGGCGGGCCGGACGACGGCGGCGACATCGAGGTCGACCCCGACGACCTCAACCTCTCGGGCGACTCGATCCCCGGCCACCCCAAGCCCGGCGAGCCCGATCCCGCCGACGCGCCCTCGGGTGACGGCGCCGCGCCGTCGCACCCGAAGCCCGGGCCGCCCCGGCCCCGCGGCTGACGCCTCCCGGACCGACCACGAAGGGCCGCACCGTCTCGACGGTGCGGCCCTTCGACGTGCGCGCAGTGGCGCGGGTGGTCCTACGTGTGTGGTGTGGTGCCGGGCAGGCCGCCCCGTGAAGAAGCTCCCGGCCCACCGGGCACCACGCGCCCACCGTGGGCGGGCTCGCTCACGGTACCGCTGCAGTCTGGGCGGGCAAAGAGCACCCTGCCAGGAAAACGCCTGTTCAGCGCCCCGAATTAGCTAGACGTGCTAGTGACCTAAGAGACAGGGTGCCCGATGCGCACCTCCGAGCAGCCGTCGGGCCGATCGAGATTCCGTGGACGTCTAACCTCTCGACGACGAGTGATTCTCCACAGCCTGTCCACAAAGCGAAAACCCGCGCCCGAGGTACGGTCGAGGGCGTGACCGACCTCGCCGCAGACGCCTCCCCCACGACCGACACCGCGCCTCCTGCCCCCGTGCTCGTGGTGATCGACCGGGCCCGGGCCGGCGCCCGAGGCGACGGTCCCGGGTGGCACCTCGCCGACGCGGCGGAGCCGACCGTGAACGTCGTCGACCTGGGCGTGACCCGCGGCGACGGCATCTTCGAGGCGTTCGGCGTCGTCGACGGAGCCGTGCAGGCGCTCGAGCCGCACCTGAACCGCCTGGCGCGGTCGGCGGCCCTGCTCGACCTGCCCGTCCTCGACCTCGACCTGATCCGCGAGGCGGTGCTCGCCTCGGCCGCCGCCCACGCGCCCGTCCCGTTCGCGTTGACCAAGCTCATCGTGACGCGCGGCCTCGAGGGCGTGCCCGACAGCGAGCCGACCGCGTGGGCCCGGACCGAGGTCTTCGAGGACCACGCCGTCGAGCGCCGCGACGGCATCCGCGTCGTGGCGCTCGACCGCGGCTACCGGCACGACGTCGCGACGACCTCGCCATGGCTGCTGCAGGGCGCCAAGACGCTCTCGTACGCCGTGAACAAGAGCGTGCTGCGCGAGGCCGCCCGCCGGGGCGCCGACGACGTCCTCTTCGTCAGCAGCGACGGGTACGCGCTCGAGGGGCCGTCGGCCTCGCTCGTCGCGCGTTTCGGCGACCGCTTCGTCACCCCGCGCACCGACCAGGGCATCCTCGAGGGCACGACGCAGGCGGCCGTGTTCGACGCCCTGGCGGACCTCGGCCACGAGACCGCGTACGAGCTGCTGCCGCTCACCCGCGTGCACGAGGCGGACGCCCTGTGGCTGCTGTCGAGCGGGCGTCAGATCGCACCCGTGTCGGACCTCGACGGCCGGTCGTTCGCGATCGACCACGAGCTGACGACGACGCTGGTCGAGGCGCTCTGGGCCCGTCGCACCTGAGCCCCGGCCGTTCGAACAGATGTCCACCTTGCGAACGATGTGTCGGGCGATGGTGGCGATCACCCGGTGACCTGCGAGAGTCGGGAACGCGTCGATTCACGGCGACGCGACCCGCATCACCCCGTTCCGCACGCGGTCGCAGGGCCGCAGAGATGAGCTGAACACATGAACATCGTCCACGCCTCCGGGCACCACCCCCTCGCGCACGACCTGGCTCCCACCGAGCCGATCGACATCAGCGCACTCCTCCTGGCCGAGGCCGCGGCATGAGCGCCGCCGACCTCGCCCGCCTCAGCCACGACCAGCTCGTGGCGCACGTCCGTCGCTCCATCGACGTGACCGGCCACTACGCCGCCGACCAGCGGGTGCCCGCCGCTCGCATCGAGGTCTACCCCAAGCGTCGACCCGCCGGTCGAGCCCACCGGTCGCCGGTCGACCCCGGGCCCGTCGTCTGCGGCACCGTCGTCGACATCACGCCGGGACCGAGCTACGCCGACTTCTTCGCCCCCGAGGCGCAGCAGCTCGCCACCGCCTGATCCCCGTTCGGCCTCGGCCGACCCACACGACGACCGCCGTCCCCTCGGGGCGGCGGTCTTTCGCATGCCCGGGGGACGCAGGAGGCGCGGCTCCGATCCCGGGGACCGGCACCGCGCCTCCTGCGCTCGCCCCTCCGCCTAGGAGGCGCGGCTCCGCAGCAGCGTGAAGCTCGCGTCGCGCACGAGCAGCGTCGTGACGGCGCCCTCGACCTGCTGGCCGGGGTCGCTCGACGCGGCGAGCTCCCACTCGCCGTGGGGCGCGTCGGGCACGTTGAACTCGACGACCGCCGTCGAACCGTTGACGAGGTAGGCGAACGCGTCGGCGTCCTTGTGGGTCAGCACGAAGGTGATCGCCTTGTTCTCGCCCTGCTGCCAGTCACCGCTCGAGAACGAGTGGTCGTCGGCACGGCGCACCTGCACGTGGTCGTCGCTCTCGACCTCGGGGGCGTAACGGAACCAGTCGGGCCGCAGCGCCGGGTTCTCGCGACGCAGCGTGATCAGCTCGGTCGTGAAGGCGAGCAGGTCACGGTCGGCGCGCTCCCAGTCGAACCACGAGATCTCGCTGTCCTGGCAGTAGGCGTTGTTGTTGCCGCCCTGGCTGCGGGCGATCTCGTCGCCGCCGAGGATCATCGGCACGCCCGCGCTGAGCAGCA
>Ga0308160_10002713_pt1 | contig 20879 bp, 21 predicted proteins | sample PhyFR1_FD_201036 | JGI IMG/M metagenome (GOLD analysis project Ga0308160, IMG submission 201036) | Phyllosphere microbial communities from UC Gill Tract Community Farm, Albany, California, United States - DLSLF.R1 | ecosystem: Host-associated > Plants > Phyllosphere > Unclassified | place: USA...
GCAGCAGCGTTCGATGATGCCGGTCTTGCCGACCAATACGGTGTCGTCCATGCTCACTCCTCAGATAAGAAACAGTAGTGCGGCGACGATCGTCGGGCCCAGCGCGCCGGCCAGCAGGCCCAGGGCGCCGATCGATTCATCGTTGAAGCCGTGCCGCAGCAGGGCGGCGCCGGCGGGGTTCGGGGCATTTGCGATCACGGTCAGGCCGCCGCCGGCCACCGCGCCGGCCACCAGCATGTACTTGGCGTGCTCGGACAAGCCGGCGATCAGCGAACCGAGATAGGTCAGTGCCGCATTGTCGGTGATTGCGGTCAGGCCGAGCGCACCGAAGAACAGGGCGGTCGGCGCCAGGCTGGAAACAATCGGTTGCAGCCACCATTGCTGCATCCCGCCGAGCACGACGAGGCCGGCCAGGAAGAATCCGACCAACAGCCCTTCCTTCAGGATCAGGGGATCCTGGTGGCGCCCGTAGGCCTGGGTAAAGCCCAGGAACAGCAGGAACAGGCCGAGGAACAATACCGGATGGTGCGCCAGCAGCACCACCGCGGCGAGGAAGGCCAGGTGGATGAGGGAGACTTTCAGCGGTACCGGGGCGACAGCTTCTGTCGTTGCCGGCGTCAGGTGTTTTTGCAGCAGCACGGTCACGACGCTGGCGTTGATCAGCACGGCCACGGCCGCGCGCCAGCCGAAGTGGGTCAGCATGTAGGCGCTGTCCCAGCCCCAGGTGCCGGCCACCATCAGCACCGGCGGTGCGGCGTAGGCCGTCAAGGTGCCGCCGATCGACACGTTCACGAACAGCACGCCCAGCGCGCCGTATTTTAGCGGCTCCGGAATACCGGGCCTGAACACCTGGGGTGCGAGCATCAGGGCGGCCAGCGTCATCGCCGCCGGTTCGGTGATCAGCGAGCCGGCCAATGGCACCAGCGCCAGTCCCAGCCAGGCCAGCGCGACTTCGGTACGCCCCGGCACCAGCCGCGCGATCGTGCCCAGCAGGGCGCGCACGGCATACAGGATCGGCCTGGACGCGGCGATTACCATGACCACGAACACGAACAGCGGTTCGGTGTAATGGCGCGATTCGGCATAGTCGATGGCGGCGCCCGGCCCGCTGACCAGGGCCATGGCCACCACCAGGATGAAGGCCCAGAAGCCGAATACGACCTCGACTTCGCCGAGCAGGTGAAACAGGCCGGCATGGCGCGGATAGCGGTGCGCCAGCACGTCGAAACCCTTGGCGGAAAAAGTGTGGACGAGGGCGCAGGCGAACAGGATGGCGCCGACCAGCTGGATCGTGGTCATGGGCGGCATCCTGCGTGTAAGGGGAGAGCGGTCATTGCTAGAAGAATAATGAATGAACGCCCATTATTTCATCTTTTGATGGCGGCCGATGGTCTATCGGGCGAGCTTTTTAAGCGCTGCGCTTTTGTGCGCCAACAAGCACAAGGTTAAATCGCGTGTTTTCAACTTATACACATCTTGCCAAAAGCTGAACGAACGAGTACTGTACATCCATCCAGTATTTTTGCATTACCCTTAATCATGTCTTGTTCACAACATACTGCCGCGCCGGAAGATTTGCACCCTTCATTGTGGCGCGCCTCGCAGCTGGCGCATGCGCATACGCGCTGTGTCGACACCGGCCATCCTACCCTGTCGAAGCAGTTGCCGGGCGGCGGCTGGCCCACCGGCACCCTGATCGATCTACTGCTGCAGCAGCCCGGCATCGGCGAAATGCGCCTGCTGCGCCCGGCGCTGGCGGCAGCTGCCGCGCGCCGCATCGTGCTGCTGCAGCCGCCCCATCCGCCCCAGGCGCTGGCCCTGGCCGCGCTCGGCGTGCCACCCTCGCAGCTGATCTGGCTGCGCGCCAACCGCGGGGCCGACGCGCTGTGGGCGGCCGAGCAGGTACTGCGCAGCGGCAGTTGCGGAGCGCTGCTGTTCTGGGCCAACCACGCGCGCGGCGAAAGCCTGCGTCGCCTGCACCTGGCGGCCCAGTGTGGCGAAACCCTGTTCTTCATGATGCGTCCGCTGGCCAGCGCCCAGGATGCTTCGCCGGCGCCGCTGCGCCTGTCGCTGCGGCCCGCCGCCGGCGGACTCGACATCAGCTTCGTCAAACGCCGGGGACCGCAGCGCGACGCGCCGCTGTTCCTGCCCCTCACTCCTCCCTCCCTCCAACGCCATGCGACTGTGGATCGGCCTGTATTTGCCCCGGCTTCCGCTCGAGGTCTTCGCCCCGAACTGGTCAACTGACGCCGGCCTCGTCGTCCTCGAGGCGGAGCGGGTACTGGCGGCCTCGCCGCTGGCGCAGGCCGCCGGCGTCCAGCCCGGCATGCGCCGCGGCGGCGTGCTGATGCTCATGCCCGAGGCGCGCACCGTCGAGCGTTCGCCCGAGCGCGAAGCCGAAGCCCTGCACGCGGTGGCGCTGGCGCTGCTGCAGTACACGCCGCAGGTGGCGCAGGCAGAGGAATCGACCTTGTTGATCGACATCGGCGCCAGCCTGCGCCTGTTCGGCGGCATCCGCGCCCTGTGCCGGCGCGTGCGCGCCAGCCTGCGCGCGCTCGGGTTCTCGGGCTATCTCAGCTGCGCGCCCACCGCGCGCGGCACCTGGATGCTGGCGCGCCGCCGCGCCGGCCGCGTCCTGCGCATCGAATCGCTCACGCGCCGCCTCGACCGCCTGCCGAGCACGCTGCCGCCGCCGGCCCGTGCCTTCGCCGGCTGGTTCGAAGGCATCGGCTGCTTCGACATCGGCGCCATGCGCCGCCTGCCGCGCCCCGGCCTGCAGCGCCGCTGCGGCCGCGCGCTGCTCGACGTCCTCGACGCCGCCTACGGCATGGCGCCCGAACTGTTCGAGTGGGTCGAGGCGCCCACCGTCTTTCACGCGAAGATCGAATTGTTCGACCGCATCGAAAATGCCGAAGAATGCCTGCAAGGCGCCCAGCGCCTGGTGCAGCAACTGACCGGCTGGCTGTGTGCGCACCAGCTCGCCGTCGAACGCATCACGCTGCTGCTCGAACACGAACGGGGCAGGGTGGCGCGCCCACCCACGCTTGTGGAAATCGCGCTGGGCGAGCCGACCTGGCGCGACGAACACCTGGTGCGCCTGCTGCGCGAGCGCTTGGCGAAAACCGTGCTCGAGGCCCCCGTCATCGGCCTCGCCCTCGACGCCGCGCAGCTGCAGCCGATGGCGCCGCCGAGCGAGTCGCTGTTCCCCGAACCCGGCGGCAGCGAGGAAGACCGCGTACGCATGCTCGAACTGCTGGTGGCGCGCCTGGGACCGGACAACGTTTTACAGGCGCTGCCCCAGGCCGATTACCGGCCCGAAGTCGCGAATGCCTGGGTGCCGGTGCAGCAAAAAGTGCGCGAATCGGTGCGCTTGTCGCAGCTGCCGGCCGACGTGCACAGCCTGCCGCGCCCGACCTGGATCCTGGCCAAGCCGATTGCCTTATTGATGCGCAACCACCGGCCTTTCTATGGTTCGCCCCTGAAAATGGCGTCGACGCCGGAGCGGATCGAAGCGGGGTGGTGGACCGAACCGCAGACGCGCGATTATTTCATTGCGGAGGGGCAGGATCACACCTTGTACTGGGTGTACCGGGAGCGGATCGTGGGGGCGGGCGAGGATGCGGATCCGCGGTGGTATCTGCATGGGTTGTTTGGCTGAAAAGACGTGGATGGAGGCAAGCGGCAACTGCGTAGTCAAGTCATCCCGGCATGGAAAAGCTTTCGTCTATTTCTCGGAGCAGGCGATCCGGCTGAAGGACGGCTGTTTGGCCAGGGCGGCGACATGGGCGGTGCTCACGGCGGGCAGGCGGTCCGGCTTGCAGGTCAATCGTGATGGCCTGCCGCCGCGTCGGCGCCATGTTCGGAAAGTTGCGCGTCGAACCATCGGTGCAGCGCCGCGACCAGCTCCGGATCCCGCGATTGGTAGCCGAGTTCGGCGCCCGCTGGCACGTCGCGGTAAGTAATCGTGAGCTGGCCCGGTTCGGCCTTGCGCAATTCTGCCAGGCCCGGCATGTCGTTGCCGTGAATGTGGGCCGGCGCCATGAAGTCGCCCCGGCGGAACTGACGCGCGATGTCACGCAGATGCGCCCGCACGAGCTTGACCTGGGGAGCGTCCGCATTGTTTTTGGCAAGAACGCGCTGCGTTCCGCCGTCCCGCACTTTGGTAAACACATGGATGGTTGCCGACAGGTCGAAGGGCATCACTTCCCTGCCACGCGCGGCCACTTCGGCTTGCCGTTGCGCATCCACCTGGTGGACGTGTTGCGCGAAAGCAGGCAGGAGCGCGCAACATCCTGACAGGATGATCAAGCTTTTCAAGGCGGTATCCTTTCAAAACAGCGGGAATCGCATCCATTACAACACGTCGAGCGCCAGCGCAATACCTTGTCCGCCGCTGATGCACAGCGTGACAATGACGCGCCTGATGCCGTCGCGCCGCATCGAATGCAGCAGGCGCGTGGTCAGCATGGCACCGCTTGCGCCGATCGGATGGCCATGGGCGATGGCGCCGCCTTCGACATTGACGACGTCTTCAGCAAAGCCCAGTTCGTCCAGGCAGGCGAGGGGGATCGCGACGGGCAGGCCGGCAGCGACGCCCGCCTGCCGCGCCGGATTCATCTTCACTTCCGCCTGGATGACGTTGCCATGACGAGCGCCTGTACCCTGTCTGCGGACAGACCGGCACGCCTGAGGGTTTCGCGAATGACCGCCGCACCCAGGTCCGGTGCCCCCATTGATTGCATCCGGCCGGGCGCAGGGACTGCAAGCTGTTGGACCAGGGTTGCGGGAATTCGTCCGCGCGATCCTTCCCGTTCAGGCACACTGTTTCCGGGAAAACGTCTTGTCCGCTGCACCGCATGGAAAACCTGCACGCCCACGCCTGCGTTGCGCATGAAGGTGCCTGCTACCCAGATACGGTCATGGGAAGGTCCATCCGGCGCTCGGCTGCTCAGGCGGTCTGCCCCATCGGTTCCACCGTGCGCCCGAACACCGCGCCGGCCCCTTCCAGGATCCGGCGCACGGCCGGGTGGTGCTCGCGCCGTTCGACCGATACGGCATAGAAGTGTTCGACGATGGCGTCGATCGTGCCGATGGCTTCCAGCCCGTTCTCCGTGCACACGATATCGGCGAGCACTGTCGGCGCCGCGATGAAGCCTGAGCCGGCGCGCGCAAAGGACTTCAACAGGGCGCCGTCGTCGAACTCGCCGACTGCGATCGGGCGCAACTCCTTGCTCTCGAACCAACTGCCGAGCTGGCTGTGGATGGCGGCGTCCTGCCCGGGCAGCAGGAAGGGCGCATGCTTCAGGCGTTGCGGGAAGGCGCCAGGCCAGGCTGCGCACAGGTCGGGGTGGCCCATGACGGTCAGCGTGCTCGAACCGAGCAGGTGCGTGTAGCCGCGGATCGCGCCGCCGGGCGGCAGCCCCCGGTCGGCGATGACGAGGTCGAGCCTGTGCGTCGTGAGTTCGGTCATCAGGTCGTCGAAGCGTCCTTCCTTGCAGATCAGCCGCATTCCCAATCCTGCCCCGTGCGCCGGCTGCAGGAGGCGAAACGCCATGGTCTTGGGGATCATGTCGCAAATGCCTACCCGCAGCGTTTCCGTAGTGAAGTCACCGCGGCGCACCGCTTGCTCCAGCTCATTGCCCAGGTCGAAGATTTGCGTGGCATAGCGCAGTACGGTACGGCCCGCCTCGGTCAGCTCGAGACCCCGGCCTTTCTTCTGGAGCAGCGCCTCGCCCAACTGGTCTTCCAGGACCTGCAACTGCATGCTGATCGCCTGCGCCGTCACATGCAATTGCTCGGCTGCCCGCGCTACCGCTCCATGAGTGGCAACTGCCTGGAAGTAATAGAGGTGCTTGTAGTTGATTATGAAATTACTCAGAAAAATTGAAGTTTTATCAGAGTTTATTTGATTTTACTTTAGGTGTTTCGGCTCCTATAGTGACCTTGCATTCTTTCGACGAGGTCACCATGCATACCTATCCTACCGACAGTCCCGCAGCCATCAGCCGCCTCCTCGCACTGACCATGATCGTCGACGGTCACCTCAGCCCGCATGAAGCGCGCACGCTCGACAAGGCCGCGTTCCTGCGCGAGGTAAAGGTCGACGCCGACACGTTCGACCATGCCTTGCGCGAATTGTGCGAAGACCTGCTCGATACCGCCGCCAACCGTTGCGCGGGCATTGTCGAGATCGATCCGGCCCTGCTGGACGGACTGCTGCGCGAGGTCCGGGATCCGCTGCTGCAGATCCGCGTGTGGAAGGCCATGGCAGACATTGTCGAGGCGGACGGCCGCATCGACGACCGCGAAATGACCCTGGTGCGCCGTGCGGCCAGGGCCTGGTTCGGCCGCGGCCAGGCGCACGGCGATGCGCCGGCCGCCGTCCTGGCTGGATGAAGGGGCCGGCAAGCTGCCGGTTCGCTGTCCGGCGCCATCGGGCGCCATCCCGATTCGGGCAGCCTATAATCGGTTACGAGGCCGCAGGTACCGGCGGCGCGATGCCTTGCACCGGGCATTGCCGGTGCCGTGCGGCGGGAGGCAACGATGGAACTACTCTTGTTCTTGCTCGGGCTGGTCCTGCTGGTCGCCGGCGCCGAGGCGCTGGTACGGGGCGCATCCCGTCTCGCACTTTCGTTCGGCATTGCGCCGCTGGTGGTCGGGCTCACCGTGGTTGCCTTCGGCACCAGTGCGCCCGAGCTGGCAGTCAGCGTCCAGTCGGCTGTCTCCGGCCGCGCAGATCTGGCGCTGGGCAATGTTATCGGCAGCAACATCCTGAACATCCTGCTCATCCTCGGCATGGCCGCCCTGATCGTGCCGCTGCTGGTGGCGCGCCAGGTGGTGCGCCAGGAAGTGCCGGTCATGCTTGGCGTCTCGCTGCTGCTGTTCGCGCTGGCGCTGGACGGACGTATCGGCCGCGGCGACGGCCTGGTGCTGGCGGGCCTGCTGCTCGCCTATACGGCGTTCCTGGTCCACCAGTCGCGGCGCCAGCATCAGGGTGGCGATGCCGGCCTGCCCGAAGGCATGGGGGCTTCCTCGCCGGGCTGGGAGCGCCATCCGGCGGGGCAATTGCTGCTCATCGCCGCCGGGCTCGGCGCGCTGGTGCTGGGCGCCACCTGGCTGGTGGACGCGGCGGTCGGCTTTGCACAGTACCTCGGCGTCAGCGAGCTGGTCATTGGCCTGAGCATCGTGGCGGTCGGCACATCGCTTCCCGAAGTGGCCACGTCGATCATCGCGGCACTGCGCGGCCAGCGCGACATCGCGGTCGGCAATGTAGTAGGGAGCAATGTCTCCAAGATCCTGGGCGTATTGGGCGTGTCGGCGATCGTCAGCCCCGCGGGGATTGCCGTCGCGCCGTCGGTACTCGCCTTCGACCTGCCGGTCATGATTGCGGTGGCGCTCACCTGCCTGCCCATCTTCTTCACCGGAAACCTGATCGCCCGCTGGGAAGGCGGCCTGTTCCTCGGGCTGTATGGCGCCTACATGGCGTATGTGCTGCTGGCGGCCCAGCAGCATGACGCGCTGCGGCCGTACAGCGCCGTCATGGTGACGGCGGTGCTGCCGATGGTCGTCCTGACCCTGGTACTCATCGCCTGGCGCGAGTGGCAGGGCCGACGCGGCGCCTGAACCACCATCCTCCATCCGCACAGGCGAACGACATGGCACAGGCAGCGCTCCCGGCGGCACCGCAGGCGATATGGATCCGCTGGGCCTGGCTGTTGCCACTGGCGCTGCTGCCGGCGGTGGCCGGGCTGCCGGGCGAACCGGCAAGCTGGTCCGTGCCCTGGGTGGCGCCGCTCGGTGTCCGCCTCGGCTTTGCCGCCGACGGCCTGGCGCGCCTGTTCCTGCTGCTCGTGTGCGGCGTCGGCGCGGCGGTGCTGGCCTATGCCCCAGGCTACCTGCGCGGCCATGCCCGGCTCGGCCAACTGATGTGCCTGCTGATCGCCTTCACGCTGGCCATGGCCGGGGCCATCCTGGCCAACGACCTGTTGCTGCTGCTGCTGTTCTGGGAGGCGACCAGCGTGCTGTCCTTCCTGCTCGTTGGCTTCGAACACGACAATCAGGACAGCCGCGACAGCGCGCGCCAGGCGCTGCTGGTCACCGGCGCCGGCGGGCTGGCCCTCCTTGCCGGGATCGTCCTGATCCTGCTGGCGGCCCCTGGACTGCGGCTGGGCGACCTGGCGCACCTCGACCCCGCCGTGCTGGGCGATGCGCGCTTCCAGGCGGGGGTGGCGCTGGTGCTGGCCGGCGCCATGACCAAGTCGGCCCAGTTCCCTTTCCATTTCTGGCTGCCGGGGGCAATGGCCGCGCCGACGCCGGTCTCGGCTTACCTGCACTCGGCCACGATGGTGAACCTCGGGGTGTATGTCATGGCCCGCTTCGACGAGGCGATGGGGGCCGTCCCCTGGTGGGAAGCGGCGCTGCTCGCGATCGGCACGGTCACCGCCCTGTGGGGCGCGGTGCAGGCGCCGCGCGAACGCGACCTGAAACGCATCCTGGCATGGTCCACGGTCTCCGCGCTGGGCACGCTGACCGTGCTCATCGGCCTGCCGAACGAACTGGGCGCCCTGGCCTTCGCCGCTTTCCTGCTGGCCCATGCGCTGTACAAGGCGCCGCTGTTCTTCGTGGCCGGCAACGTCGACCACGCCACCGGCACGCGCCTGATCGACCGCATGCGCGGGTTGCGCCATGGCATGCCGGTGACCGCGCTGGCAGCCGTGCTGGCCGGCCTGTCGATGGCCGGCTTGCCCGCCACGGTCGGCTTTGTCGCCAAGGACACCATCAAGGCGGCCAAGGAAGTGAGCGGGGTGCTGTGGATGGTCGAAGGCGCCAGCCTGCTGGTGAGCACGGTCGGCGTGGCGATCGCCAGCGTGGCGGCGGTGCGCATCTTCTTCGGTCGCCCGCGCCATCCGGCGGGCCACGCCCCGCACGAGGGCGGATGGCGACTCGCGCTGCCGCCACTGGCGCTGGCCGGCACCGGCATCGTGCTCGGCCTGTTTCCTGGGCTGGCCGAACCACTGGTGGCGGACGCGGCGCGGATGATTTCCCCTGCGCTCGGACGCGGCGACGCATCCCTGGAAACCGGCTGGTTGCTGCGCATCGAAAGCTTTGCCGTCGTCTGGGCCGTCGGGGCGATCGTGTACGCAGGCTGGAACCGCCTGCATGGATTGCTCGACCGGCTGCGCTTCCTCGACCGCGCCGGGCCCGCCGCCGCCTACGACGCCGCACTGCGCGGCCTCAAGCAGGGCGCCGGGTCGCTGGCGCGCGCCCTGCAGGGGCGGCGCCTGAGCCGCTACCTGGTCGCCACGGTTGTGGCTACGGTGCTGCTGTCCGCGCCCTGGACGGTCGGCCTGGCGTTGCCGGCGCCTGCGCCGCTCGGGGACGGCGGCGCCGGGGTGCTGGTGGGGTGCGTCACCGCCAGCCTCGGGGCCATCCTGGCCGTGCGTGGCCGCGACACGCTCGGGCGCCTGCTCGGCGCGGGCGCCGTGGGCGCGGGCAGTGCGGTCGTCTTCCTGTTCCGTGGCGCGCCCGACCTGGCCCTGACCCAGCTCGCCGTGGAAACCGTGTTCGTGGTGGTTGCCGCAGTAGCGCTCGGCCGCTACCGCCCGGGGCAGGGCGCCGGTGCGGCCGCCGCGAGGGGCGGCGCCTGGCCGATCGCGCGGCTCGGCGCCGCGCTGGCCTTCGGCCTGCTGCTCGGCGCCGTGCTGCTGGCGCTGTCCGGCCGGCTGCAGGACAGCGCCATGGCGGACTACTTCCTGGCGCAGAGCGTGCCGCAGGCGCACGGGCGCAACGTGGTCAACGTCATCATCGTCGACTTCCGCGCCCTCGACACGCTCGGCGAGATCGCGGTGGTCATGCTGGCGGCCCTGGCGGCGTGGCCGCTGGCGCGCCGCCTGCCGCCCGGGAGGAGCGGCGGATGAATGCGCAGCGCTCGATCATGCTGGAAACGACCGTCTCCTTCCTGTACTGGGTCATGCTGGGCGCGGCCCTCTGGCTGCTGCTGCGCGGGCACAATGCGCCCGGCGGCGGCTTCGTCGCGGCGCTGGTGGCGGTGGCGGCGACGGCCGCGTGCGCCCTGGTGTTCGGCGCGCCGGCCGCGCGCGCCCGGCTCCCGTTCGGGCCGCTGGGCCTTTCCGCCCTCGGGCTGGCCCTGGCGGCGGCCAGCGGCCTGCCCGCGCTGGCGCTCGGGCAGGCTTTCCTCACCCACTGGTGGGGCGAGCTTGCCGTGGGCGGCCTGGCGCTCAAGGTTTCCACCGTGCTGCTGTTCGACCTTGGCGTGGCGCTATGCGTGTGGGGTGCGCTGGGCGGATTCTGCCTGCGCCTGCTGGAGGGCGTGCGATGATCGAGTGGGCGCTTGCGGCATGCGTGGCGCTGGTGGCGGCGGCCGGCCTGTACCTGGCAAGCTCGCGCGACCTGGTGGCCATGATCGTGGGGCTGGCCTTGCTCGGCTCCGCGGTCAACCTGTTCGTGTTCGCGGCCGGCCGCCTGGGCCAGGCAGTGCCGCCGATTGTCGAAGCGGGCGCGGCCGGGGCGGCGGTCGCCAACCCGGTGCCGCAAGCGCTGGTGCTGACGGCGATCGTGATCGGTTTCGCCTTTGCCTGTTTCGGCATCGCCCTGGCGCTGGCGCTGGCCGCGTACGACCACCGGGCCGACGCCGACGCGCTCGAACAGGCCGAGCCGCCGCCGCGTCCGGACGGCGACCCCGGGGAACTGCCATGAGCAGCCTGCTCATCGCCACGCCGGTGCTGGTGCCCCTGTTCACGGCCGCGCTGACGGTCGCGCTGGCCCGGCGCCCGCGCCGCCAGCGCGCGGCCAGCGCGGCCGGGGCACTGCTGCTCCTGCTGTGCTGCGCCGCACTGCTGCACGACGCCATCGGCGGCGCGGTGACGACCGCGCGCTTCGGCGAATGGGCCGCGCCGTTCGCGATCGTCTTTCGCATCGATCGCGCCGCGGCCCTGATGCTGACCGTGAACGCGGTGCTGGCGCTGGCCGTGCTGGCCTACCCGGGCCGGGGCGGCGCGCTGGCCACGCCGTTCGGGCCGCCGCTGGCGCATGGCCTGCTGGCCGGGGCCGGGGGCGCTTACGCCACGGCCGACCTGTTCAACCTCTACGTCTGGTTCGAAATCATGCTGATCGCGGCGCTCGGGCTGATCGTCGCGGGCCGCAAACCGGCGCAGCTCGAGGCCGGCCTGAAATACCTGGTCCTCAACCTGTTCGGCACGGTCGTGCTGCTGGCCGCGGTGGCGGGCCTGTACGGCCTGACCGGCCAGCTCAACTACGAAGCGCTGGCGCGCGCGCTGGCCGGGCGCGGCAAGGATCCGCTCGCCTTGCTGCTGGGCGCGCTATTACTGCTGGCCCTGCTCATCAAGGCCGGCGCCTTTCCCTTCCTGTTCTGGCTGCCCGCCGCCTACCCGGTGCTGCCGGCGCCGGTGCAGGCGCTGTTTACGGCATTGAGCACCAAGGTCGGGGCCTACGCGCTGCTGCGCGTCCTCCACGACGTCTTCCCGGCCGGTGCGCCCGCCTACAGCGAAGCCCTGGGCTGGATCGCCGCGGCGACCATGGTCGCAGGCGTGATGGGTGCCGTGTACCACTACGACCTGCGCCGCATCCTGGCCTTCCACAGCGTGAGCCAGATGGGCTATATCCTGCTGGCGGCGGCCCTGGGCGGGGTGGCGGGCATCGCGGCGGCACTGTTCTTCAGTATCCACCACATCCTGGTGAAGGCGAATCTCTACCTGATCGCGGGCATGATCGCGCGCCGCGGCGGACACCACGACCTGCGCCGGATCGGCGCCCTGGCGCACAGCGACCGTGCGCTTGCCATCCTGTTCGCACTGAGCGCGGCAGCGCTGGTCGGGATTCCGCCGCTGTCCGGCTTCTGGGCCAAGCTGCTGGTCCTGCGCGAGGGTTTTGGCCAGGAACGCTACCTGTGGACGGCGCTGGCGCTGTGCACCGGCGCGCTGACCCTGCTGTCGATGGCCAAGATCTGGATCGAGGCGTTCTGGAAGCCGCACCCGGCGGCGCCGGCCGTGCAGGCGGCATATCCGCCGGGAGCATGGGCAGCCTGCGGCCTGCTGTCGCTGCTGGCCCTGGCCATGGGCCTCATGCCTGGGCCGCTCATCGATTTCCTGTACGCCGCAGCGGGCACCATGGCCGCGCCGCCGGCAGGGGGAGCGCCGTGAAACGCATCGCCGCCGGTGCCTGGATTTTCTGGCGCCTGTTCGCGTCCATTGTGCGTTCGGGCTGGCAGATATCCTGGCGCATCCTGCGTCCAACGCGTGGCTTTGTACCCGGTTTCGTCGAGTACCGCTTCCAGCCGATGGGACCTGGGGCGGCCACCGTACTTGCTTGCCTGATCTGCCTCACGCCGGGGACCACGGCGGTCGACGTCGACGCCGCGGCCGGGCGGATGCGCTTGCACCTGCTCGATGCCGGCAATGACGCGTCCGAGGCGGCGCTGCAGGAAATCCGCGTGCTGTTCGAAGGCGCCGTGCGCACGCTGTTCGCACAGGAGGGGAGAGCATGACGATACTGGCGGAGGTGTTCCTTGGCGTGGCGCTGCTGCTGGTGCTGGCGGCCCTGGCGCGGCTGCCCGGGACGGCGAACCGGCTGGTGGCGGTCGATATCCTGAGCGCCTGCGCCCTCGCGGCCTGCGTGATCGCCGCCGCGCGGACTGGCAATACCGCCTTCCTGGACGTGGCGCTCGGCTTCGCCCTGATCGCCTTCCTCGCCACCGTGTGCTGGGCCTTCGCGCTGGGCGCCGGGGCGCCGGACGAGGATGCGCCATGAGCGCCCTCGGATGGGCGCTCCTGATCCTGGGCGCGGCGCTGCTCGCGGTGGCGGCGCTGGACCTGCTCAGGTTGCCGGACGCCCTGTCGCGCCAGCACGCGGCCACCAAGGCGGCGACGCTGGCGCTGGGCGTCATGCTGGCCGGACTCGCCGTGCTGCAGCCTGCGTTCGCATGGTGGATCAGGATCGCCGCGCTGGTCGGGGTGCTTGCCGCGACGGTGCCGATCGCGTCGCACGCGCTGGCGCGTGCCGCGGCCTCCAGGCCGGACGCCTGAGCGGCGTCCGGCCGCTACCGGCGTGGAGCATGCGACTACGATAGGCTTGGCGCATGCACATCGGCCCCCATCCCGTCCGCACCCTCGACCTGCACGTGCGCGAGATCGGACAGCTGTTCAATTCGCTCGACCCCGCGCCCTTCCTCAACAAGGACCTCGACCGGACCTGCGAGGCATTCATCGAAAGCTGGGCGCTGGCCTTGCCCCACGAAAGCCGCCCCCATGTGAATATCCGCGTGGAGCGGCCCGCATCTCCCGCCGAAGCTGGCGAACTGCTCTCCGAGGCCATCCACAACCATTACGCCTACAAGACCGAGCTGGTGCGCTCGGAACTGCGCCAGGGCCGCACCAGCCTGGCGATCGGGCTGTCCTTCGTGTGCACCTGCCTGCTGCTGGCAGACGGCGCCGGCATGCTGGTGACCGGTCCCGCCGAGGCCATCGTGCGCGAAAGCCTGCTCATCATCGGATGGGTCGCCATGTGGCGCCCCGTGCAGATATTCCTGTACGACTGGTGGCCCATCAAAGGCCGCATCAAGGTGTTCGACAACCTGCGCTTCGCGCACGTGACGGTCGTCCAGGCGTGATGCCGCACGACGCGACAAGCGCCGCCGGCTCGCAGGAATGCGTTGCATGGGACGCCAGGATCAGGCATCGAGGTTTCCTGGCGACCGGTTGATGGCCCGCAGCCACAGTCGCACCTGCTTTTCCGCTTCGATAATGGCGAACAGCGCCACGCCGGTCCCGATCACCAGTACCCCATCCCGGAACGGAATGGAGGCGGTCGCGAATATCGCCTGCATGGACGGCAGGTAGGTCATGCCCAGCTGCGCGACGGTGATGATGGCCACGACCGTCCATACTACCTTCGTGCCGCGCACGGCATGCCAGGTGAGCGAGGTGCCGTAGATATTCCGGATGAAGAACAGGTGGAAGATTTCCATGACCACCAGCGTGTTGACCGCCATGGTGCGCGCCAGTTCGACGCCATAGCCGCGGTCCATTGCATATGAAAAGATCCCGTACACCCCGGCCAGGAACAGCATCGACACCAGCACGATATGCCACGCCAGTTCGCCACCCAGCAGCGGCGCGTTGCGCGCCCGCGGCGGGCGGCGCATCGTATTTTCCTCGGTCGGCTCGAAGGCCAGCGCAATGCCCAGCGTGATCGCCGTGATCAGGTTAATCCAGAGAATCTGCACGGGGGTGACGGGCAGGGTCATGCCAAACAACAAGGCCACGATGATCGTCATCGCTTCCCCGGCGTTCGTCGGCAGGGTCCAGCTGATGATTTTCTTGATGTTGTCGTACACCGTACGCCCTTCGCGCACCGCGGCGGCGATCGAGGCGAAATTGTCGTCGGCCAGTACCAGTTCCGCCGCCTCCTTGGCCGCTTCGCTCCCCTTGTTGCCCATCGCGATACCCGCATCGGCGCGCTTGAGCGCCGGCGCATCGTTGACGCCGTCGCCGGTCATGGCCACCGTCATGCCGTGTGCCTGCAGCGCCATGACCAGGCGCAGCTTGTGCTCCGGACTCGTGCGCGCGAAGATATCGCAATCGAGCGCCGCCTGGCGCAGTGCGGCATCGTCCATCCTGTCCAGGTCCGTACCGGTCAGCACCGTGTCCGGATTGCGCAAACCGATCTGCCTGGCGATGGCGGCGGCGGTCCTGGCATGGTCCCCCGTGATCATCTTGACCCGGATGCCCGCCCCATGGCACTCGGCGACCGCCGCGATCGCTTCCGCGCGGGGCGGGTCGATCATCCCCACCATGCCAAGCATGGTCAGCGCGCCTTCCACGTCCGCGTGTTCCAGCACCGTCCGTTCCGGCCGCATGGGGGCGAGGGCGAAGGCCAGCACGCGCTGGCCCAGGGCGGCAACGACGTCGGCCTGCGCATGCCAGTAGCCGCTGTCGAGCGGCTCCGGGCGGCCGTCGGCGTCGAGCTGGTGCCGGCACATGGCGACAATCCGTTCCGGCGCGCCTTTCACGAACACGCAGGCGCGGCCGGCATGATCGTGGTTCAGCGTCGCCATGTAGCGGTGCTTCGCATCGAAGGCAATCACATCCGTGCGCGCCCAGATGGCGCGCTCCTCGCCGGCGTCCACCTGCATTTTCGCCGCAAAGCTCAGCAGGGCGCCTTCCATCGGGTCGCCTTCCACATGCCAGACGCCGCCGCCCGCGCGCAGCGCGGCATCGTTGCACAGCAGGGCGGCGCGGGCAAGCAGTTCCAGCACCGCGTGTTCGGACGGCGCGACCTGCCTATCCCCCAGCCTGAGTGCCCCGGCCGGCGCGTAGCCGGCACCCTCGAGGGTGAACATGTGGCGCTGCGTGAGTACCGTGGCGACCATCATTTCGTTGCGCGTCAGCGTCCCGGTCTTGTCGGTGCAGATGACGGAAACGGAACCGAGCGTTTCGATCGCCGGCAAGCGGCGCACGATCGCGTTGCGCCTGGCCATGGCTTGCACGCCGAGCGACAGGCTAATGGTGAGGACCGCGGGAAGTCCTTCGGGAATCGCGGCCACCGACAGCCCGACCACCGCCATGAACATGTCGTTGAAGGCGTGATGGCCGACGACATGGCCGTACACCAGCAGCAGAGCCGCAACCAGCAGGATCAGTACGGTCAGCCATCTGGAAAAGACGGCCATCTGCGCCACCAGCGGCGTGGTCAGCGTCTCCACCCGCGCGAGCAGCCCGCTGATGCGGCCGATCTCCGTGCCGCCCCCGGTCGCCACCACGACGCCCTTGCCTTGTCCGCTCGTCACCAGTGTCCCGGAAAACGCCATGCAATGACGGTCGCCCAGCGGCGCGTCGCGCGCCACCGCCCGCACCTGTTTTTCGACCGGCACCGATTCGCCGGTGAGAATGGCTTCCTGCACCGCCATGCCGTGCGTGGCGAGCAGGCGCAGGTCGGCCGGGACCTTGTCGCCTGCCTCGAGCAACACGATGTCGCCGGGCACCAGGTTCTCCCCTTCGATACTGATGCGCTCGCCGTCGCGGATCACGTTGGCATGCGGAGCAAGCATGTGGCGGATGGCGTCCATCGCCTGTTCCGCCTTGCCTTCCTGGATAAAGCCGATGAGGGCATTGGCAAGCACCACCGCGAGGATGACGCCGCTATCGATCCAGTGCGCGAGCGCCGCCGTCACCGCTGCGCAGCCGAGCAGGACGTAGATCAGGATGTTATGAAACTGCGACAGAAAACGCAGAAGGGCACTGCGCCTTGCCGCCTCCGCAAGGCGGTTCGGGCCATGGCTGGCAAGCCGCGCCTGCGCCTCGGCCTGGCTCAACCCCTGCGCCGATCCCCGCACCTGCGCCAGGGCGCCGTCCGCCGTCAGCTGGTGCCAGGCATTTGCCGTGCACTGCGGTTCCCGGTCGTCCACGGTCAACCTCCGCAGTCAGTATGCTTTTACGGGAGACACGAAGCCGTTCGGCTTCAGGGCCAGCAGGGAACACCCCAGTTTCTGCACGACGTTTTCCGCGGTATTACCGATGATGAAACCGGCAATGCCCGTCCGCGCCACCGTGCCCATCACGAGGATATCGATGTTCTTGCTTGCGACCAATTGCGGGATCATCTGGTCGGGGGCCCCGCGCACATGATGAACCTGCAGGCTGCCGCCGATGCCGGACTTTCCGATCAGCTTGTTCAGTGCCGCGCGATGCTGTTTTTGTGCGTCGACGACCGCCTGGCGCAGTTCGGTTTCTTCCATCCTGATCCATTGGTTGCCGCGCAGGTAGTCTTCCAATGGGTAATCCCAGCAGGAAATCACATGCAGTTCGCCGCTGCACGTGTCCGCAAGGGAGCGCGCCAGCTGCAGCAGGCGCACGGAGAGGTCGCGTCCTTCGGGTTCCATGCTGCGCGGGTCGACTGCAACGGCGACTTCGATCTGGTCGCGGGGCCTGTCGATCGGCCGGCCCAGCCATACAGGGCAAGGGCATTTGCGCAGCAACTCCATGTCCAGCGCCCTGAAGCCCTGGCCGCCGTCCTTGCATTCCGCTTCCTTGAGCACCAGGTCATGCGCATGTTTCAGCGCATGACGGATGATGCGTTCAGATGGCGTGTCGCCGCGTTCGACGTTGATCTGGACGGAAACGCCGGCCTCGTCGACCTGCGCTTTCTCGCAGGCCGCCCGGATCGATGCATTCAATCCATGCACAAGCGAGGCCTCGTACTTTGCGCGATACCGGGCCAGGGCGTTGGGAAATTCAGGGCAGACGAGCAAGGCCGTCAGTTTTCCGTTGTTGCTGTGGGCAATGAATAGCGCCTGGGACAGCGCCGCCGAATCGTCCGTCAAGCCCTCGCTGACAAACAGGATATTGTGAAATTTCTGCATGAATTCCTCTCCCTGTAGAGTGGAACCACCTTGCCAGGCCGGAGGACGCGTAGCGCCCGGCACGCCACCCGTCGACGGCTCAGGCGCCGCATCCGTGTCGGCGGCCGGTACCTGGCGCTTTCACATGCGGCGTGCCGCGCAAATCAACGAAATACCAGGACAGGCACGGGCGAGTCGGCCAGCACGCGCTGGGTCTCGCTGCCCAGGAAGATCCTGTCGATGCCGCGGCGCCCATGGGACGCAATGAAAATCACGTCGCACCCGAATTTTTGCGCAGCAGCGACAATCTCGCCGGCCGGGTCTGCCGAAACCGGGGTGACTGTTTCGCACGGGACGCCATGCCTCTGTGCCTCGTCGGCGAGTTTCAGCACGTGCTGCCGGGCCAGGCGGGACGATTCCCGCTCGTAGTCTTTACTGAAATCGAGTATCGCCGAACCTTCCGTCGGTCCCGAACGCACATAATGGCGAGCGACGGAAATGCCGACGATTTTGCCCCCATGGGTCTTCGCCGTTTCTATCGCCGGACCGAAGACCTTTTCCGCCAGCGGCGATCCATCGGTGGGGACGAGAATTGACTTGAACATGAGACGGACCTCCTTTGCGAGTGGAAAGTCAGGAGCTGCTTCGGACTGTACCTGGCCACCTGTCCTCGTCATACCATAGCAAACAATCCGTCGACCGTGCGAGAATTTGCGGCGCCGGCGCTGCAACGCGACGCGCACCCGGCACCTGTTGCGAACGCCCCGCTCCTGGCGCCCTCCAGGGAGCGGTACGCGTCTTGCGCACCGCTGCGATCCGGTGCAGAGTAGCGTCTTATCGCCACAGAAAGAAAACACATGTTGACAGAACGCGTCGAGTTCCAGGGACGCCTCGGCAAGCTCGCGGCCAAGCTCGACCTGCCCGACGGCATACCGCGCGCCTATGGCGTGTTTGCCCACTGTTTCACCTGCAGCAAGGACGTGCTGGCCGCGAACCGCATTTCGCAAGGCCTGGCCGAGCGCGGCGTGGCGATGCTGCGCTTCGACTTCGCCGGCCTGGGCAGCAGCGCGGGCGACTTCGGCGACACCAATTTTTCGTCGAATGTGGAAGACCTGGTGGCCGCTGCCGGTTTCCTGCGTGATAAATTCGCGGCGCCGCGCTTGCTGGTCGGCCACAGCATGGGCGGCACCGCCGTGCTGGCGGCGGCGCACCGGATTCCGGAATCGACTGCCGTGGTGACGATCGCCTCGCCGAGCGATCCGCATTATGTGGTGAATGCGTTGCTGTCCGAGCACCTGGACACGATCGCCCGGCTCGGCGAAGCGCGCGTAAAACTGGCCGGGCGCGATTTCAATATCCGCCAGCAGTTCGTCGAGGATGCGACGCGGCACCAGTTGGCCGAGCGGATCGCGCAGCTGGACCGTGCGCTGCTGGTGATGCATGCGCCGGGCGACGATACGGTGGAGATTGCAAATGCGCTGCGGATTTTCGAGCTGGCGCAGTATCCGAAGAGCTTCATGTCGCTCGACGGGATCGATCATCTGGTGACGGGGCGGGAAGAAGCGGCGCAGGTAGCGGCGATGATCGCGGCGTGGAGTGGCAGGTATATCGATTTGCCGTCCACGCGTTCAGGCAGCCGTTGAAATTCGCGGCGATGCAAGCGCGGGTTGGACGCGTGGACGGCGCATGGACCGCGCATGGACCGCGAATACGCCCGCCCCGGGGTAGAGCCGTCCACCCCACGACGAACCTTACTCGTCGAACTCTTCCGCCAGGTTCTTCCAACCGCGGCTCTTGGCAAATGGCGCGAATTCCTCGGGCGCTTCGAGCACGATCAGCTTGCGCTCCTGCAGGCCCGGGTCGCTGAGGCCGAAATCCGGCCCCTTGTAGCCGAGCGCGCGCAGGCGGTTGATGATGGCCTTGAGGAGGGCCTTGTCCTGGTGCAGGCCTGGATCGACCGGTGCGGTGAAGTCGACGTACACGTCGATGATCCCATAGCCCTCGTCGAAAATGCGGATTGCCTTGACGTCGTGGGAACGGCCGGTGCTGTCGTTGGCCTTGAATGGGCCGGACAGTTCAATGTCGGTATCGGTAGTCATGGGGGCAGCATACCACTGCCCCGCGATTGACGTTATTTACTTCAGCGCCTTGTAGATCGCTTCCAGCCGATCCGGCGTGCCGCCGATGCGTTCCAGGCGCGGGTAGCGCAGGCCGCCGTGGTAGTCCAGCGAGATCGTGCGCAGGGTGTTGCCCTTCCTGACCAGCAGGTCGATCGGCGCCTTGTCGTCCTTGGCCGCTGCCTTGACGGCCGCTTTCAGGACGTCCGGCTTGAACACCTTGTTGTTCACCGCGACGATCGTCGTGTTGCCGGCCAGGCCGGCGCGGAAGCCGACGCCATCCCACTGCACGTTGCTCACGCCGCCGTCGGCGCGCACGGCGAAGCCGAGCGAATAGCTGAAGTCGGTCGACTTGCTGCGCTCTTCCGCCGCTTTCAGGTAGTCGGTCGGGGTGTCGGTGTAGACCAGCTTCCAGCCGGCGCGCGTCAAGCCGTCGAGCGGGGCGCCGGGGCCGTGGCCGTCCAGGCGCGCACGCAGGAAGGGCGCCCAGTCGAATTTCTGCACCTTGTTCAAGGTCGCGACCACGTCGTCGAAGGTGTAGAACGCCGGCTGGTAGCTGCCGTTGTTGATGCCGTAGAAGGCACGTGCGAAATTGTCGAGCGAGCGCTTGTCGCCGGACAGTTCGCGGATCTTGGTGTCGACGTCGAGCCAGATCAGCGCGCCTTCCGAATAATAGTCCTCGCCGCGCTGCCAGTTGCTCCAGCCGAGGGCGCGGCGGGCGATGATGATCGGGTCGTTGACCGTGTCCTGCATCGCGCGCCAGGCGCGGCCGCCGACGTTGTCGTAGCGGGCGGCGGTGGCGGCCAGCGCATCGCGCGCGCCGGCTTGCGAGACCAGGCCGGAACGCGCACCCAGGATGCCCCCCCAGTACTGGGTCTGGCCCTCGTACACCCACAGCAGCTCGTTCTGCAGCGGCGTGTTGAAGTTGGGGACGTCCTGGCCGGCGGGACGGCGGAACTTGCCGTTCCACGAGTGGGTGTACTCGTGCGGCAGCAGGTCGCGGCCGGCTTCCGAGCGTGCCCAGTCGGTGAAATAGCCCGGCTTGACGCCGTTCTCGCTCGACTGGTGGTGTTCGCGGCCGATGCCGCCGAAGTCCTCCGACAGCGCCAGCAGGAAGTCGTAGTGGTCGTAGTGGTGCGAACCGAAGAGTTTGAGCGACTGCTGCACCATCGCGCGGTGCGCGGCGATCTGCTCGGGCTTGGCTTCCAGGCTCTCGGCGTTGTCGGCCACGACGTTCAGCGAGACGCGCACCTTGGCGCCCGGATCGAGGTCGAACTTTTTAAAATGGCGGCCCGCGAACAGCGGCGAGTCGATCAGCGTCTCGAGGTCGTGCGCCTTGAATTTCACTTCGTCGCCCTGACGTTCGGCCGTCTCCAGCGCGGTGCCGT
>Ga0308160_10002715_pt1 | contig 20862 bp, 30 predicted proteins | sample PhyFR1_FD_201036 | JGI IMG/M metagenome (GOLD analysis project Ga0308160, IMG submission 201036) | Phyllosphere microbial communities from UC Gill Tract Community Farm, Albany, California, United States - DLSLF.R1 | ecosystem: Host-associated > Plants > Phyllosphere > Unclassified | place: USA...
CGTAGAAGCTCGTGAGGTGAGCGCGCGCATACGCCAGGGCCCGGGCCTGACACGTCGACCCCCCCGAAGCGCCACTGCTGCTACTCCCGATCATCGGAAACGGCTCCCCTCCGCCGAGGAGAGTCAGGAAGGCCGCCTTATGGAGTGCGAAGCGGAGTTCGGCCGTCGCCGCTTCTGGGGGCAAGTCGGCCGCCGCCCAGGCAAGCGCGGGGCCGAGGTCGCCTGCATGCAGCGAACAGACGACGGATTCGAGCCGCTCGACGTGGGACAGGAGGGCGGGCAGCGCCAGCGGCGACAGTGGGTGAGCCCTGGTCTGCGTCGGGTCCTGAGCTTGCTGACCGACGTCGGCCTCGTCGTCGCCCATCGCGACGTCCTCCATCTCGCCCCGGCCGACGGCTGACTCGCGCGCGAAGCACTCGAGCGCCGATCGCTGGCCGAGCCGGACGAGGGCGTGACTGACGGCCCGGTCGAGGGCAGCCCGTTCGGTCGGCGAGGTGAAGCGTTCGGGAATGAGGAGCGTGGGATGGTGCGGGACCGTCTAAGAGGGCGAGGAGGCAAACCGGGAGAGCGGGGTGAGTCGTCAGCGCGCCGGCGCGTCGAGGCGTCTACCCAGCGTGAAGAACGCCGGAAGGCATACCTTGTCGATCGCCGAGCCGAGCTTGGTGATGGCCTTGTGATAGCCTTTGAGGAGCTGCAGAGGGCGGGCGGGAGGTCAGCGATCAGGGTCGCTCCTGGAGGTGTCGCCGGCAGGGACGGACGTCGTCGATCTCGCGCTTGGCCTGGTCGAGGTCGAGCCGGAGCGTGCTCGCTGCGCGGACCGGCCCATGGAGGGCGGCCGCCAGCCGGTCGAGCGCTGGCTGGGGCGAGCGGGCCGACTCGACCGCCTGGAGCGGGGCGTAGAGGGCGTCCATCGGCGGCGGCGGCGATGAGGATGCAACGGGTGGGAGGAGGGAAGCCGAGGGGGGAGCGGGAGTGACTGCGCGCGCGGGCGATCGAATTCCGCCGGATTCCTCCACCCGCCCGGCTCGCATCTGCAACAGGGGCCCTGCTCGCCAACTCGCACCAGCACAGCCCAGTCGACCGACCACCCCTACCCCCTCTCGAGCCCCTTATTCCCGCCGGCGAGGATGAGCAGCCACCCGACCGGAGGCCCGATCGATCCTTCCCTCCTCCCTCACGACGTCCACCAGGCCTTTGCCGCTTACGTCGCCCAGCCCCCGAGCCCGACGAGCGCCGGCGGCGGCGGCGGGCCGAGCGGCAGCGGTCCCATCGGCGGCGGCGGCAGCGCCAGGCCCCAGCAGCGCTCGCACTCGCCCCGACCGACCCATCTCGGCGCTGGTGGCGGCCAGGGCTCGACGACCGCCGGCGGCCTCCGGTCGAGCGTAGGCGAGAGCAACCATGGTCACGGTCATGCGGGCCTCTACGACCTCGGCTCGGTCGTCAACGACGACGGCTCGTCGGTCGTCGACGTCGTCGGCCTCCAGTCGCTCTCGGACGCGGGCTTCCATCTCGGCAACGCCGGCGGACCAGGGCCGTCGTCGAGGACAGGCCCCCAAGGCAATAGCAGCGGCGACTTTGGCCAGCAGCAGGCACACCATCTCCACTACCCGCGGAGCGCGGGTGCTTACCATCCGTCGGCTGGACCGTCGGGTTACGGCGGCGGCGGCGGCGGAGGGAGTCAAGCGGGAGGCACGGACGACGGCCATTCGACCAAGGACGGCGGCACCGGCGCCGGCGAGGGCTCTGACCGGCAGACGACCGACGGCGGCGGTGGGCGGGGCGGCAAGAAGCGGAAGCGGGCGCCCAACGGCCAGGGCGTGAGGACGATTGCGCGCCGGCAGGCCGAGGAGGGCGCGAGCTACATCACGTCGGCCGCGGGCAGGGCGACGGCTTTCAAGAACGGGATCGCGACGATTGAGCACAATGTGAATCTCTCCTTTCTAACGTCCGGTCGCCCCAGTGTGTGCTCAAAAGCTGATGCAACCTTGGCCTTGCCGCTGCAGATGCGCCTGCTCGAAACCAAGACGGGAGCGATGATATTCTACATTGCGGCCCTGTGCGTCCTTCTCCCGTCATGACGGAAAACGGCCCTTCAGGCGCACCGGTGCTACGAGCTGACCGGCCAGCTCTTTTTCACTCGCGCGCGCGCGCGCGCGCGCAGCCCGGACGAACCGCCCCATGCGTCGGCTTCGCCCCAGCAGTGGATCTCCCATACGTCGCCCGCGCTGCTAGCGCCCGTCCCGGCCGACTTCTATGTGACGCCGACGGGCGAGCCGCTCTTCCCCGGCGAGCTCGACCCGATCCAGCCGGCCGAGGCGGCCGCTCAGGCCCATCAGACCCTGGCCGAGGCAATCGCGGCGCTCCAGCAGCGATGGCGAGCGCACAACCCGGGTGAGCCCGAGCGAAAGAAGGGAAGGCCGAACGGTGGGCATCATGGCTCGGCGGCAGGGGGCGAGGGCGAGGTTGGCACCGGCGGAGGCATGCCGGGAGCCGTCGGCTCACAGGACGACGAGGGCCAGCACCAGCAGCAACAGCAGCACCCCGGGCATCCGTTCCAGCAGCAACAGCATCACCTCGGCCATCACGCCCACCATCACCACCACCACCACCATCACCTCGCCCAGCAGCAGCAGCACGCAGCGCTCTCGGCTCATGCGCTTGAGCAACAGCAGCAGCAGCAGGCGGCCAACGACGCCGGCGAGCAGTACCTTAACCACCACGATATGACGGACGGCACGACCGTCGTCGGTGTCGGTGGCTCCACCGGCGGCCCGCACGACCCCCACGGTCACCTGCCGGGAGAGACAGCGGCCGCAGGCGGGGACGCCTCGCCTAGCTCGGCAGCGGCCGCCGTCGCGGCCGTTGTCGCGCAGCAGGAGCTCCAGCAGCACCTCCAGCAGTTCTCGCAGGACCAGCAACAGCAGCAGCAGCAGCAAGCAACCGAGTCGAGCCATGCGTATGCGCATGATCCGGGACACCTTCACCAGCCGCCGTTGGACGCCAACAGCAACACCGAATCAGACATGCCACCTCCGGCATCGGCAGCAGCAGCGGCAGCGGCAGCAGCGGCTGACGAGCGCGCTCTTGACGAGGCCCTTCTTCTTGGCACCGGGGGCGAGGGCGCCTTTGACGGCTCACTCGACATGGCCGGCTCCTCCACAGCGGCGCCAGCAAATGCCAGCGGCGGTCGGACCCACGCTCCCGACGACGACGACGACGGCCATAGCCGGACCGTCAGCAGCGGCGGAGAAGGCTCAACCGACCTCCCGCCCGAACTTGCCGCTCAATTTGCAGAGCTTGAGCGGGCCCGGGCCGAACTCGACGCCTCGCGAGAAGCTGTCCGGCGCGAGAAGGCTGATTGGGCTCGGCTCCGCGCAGCGGCGACAACGACGGCGGCGGCGGCGGCCGGCAACCGGCGGTCAAAGTCGTCGACGTCGGCGACGGCGACGGCGGCGGGCGCATCGACAGACGATGACGACCGGCCGACGGCCGGCCGGCATAGCGGTCGTGCCCCCGGCGACGACAACGACAACGACATGCTCGTGCTCGGCGGCGGCGCTGGCGAAGACGACGACGACGACGACGACGGGGGTCTACCGAGCGCGGGCGCCGTCGATCACCACACGGCCGCCGCCGCCGACGACGACGACTTTGTAATGAAGCTCGCATAGGCGGGCTTCTGGGCTGCCTCGCTCTCCCTTCCCGCTCCTGACCCTGCATGCGCCATTGCCCTCCCGCCTGTTCTTCCGCTGTACTCTTACCCATCCCTTGACATGCATGCCCCTTCACGTGGAGTGAGATGGCAGCAGGCGTGCGCCGCGCGCCCGACCGTCGGCGTTGCCGCCCGGCCGACCCGGGGGGCGCTTCAACCTGTCCAACCCCCTGACCTGCACCACTTCTCTGCCCAGCCTTTCGGATGAACCCCTCGCTCCCTCTCATCTCTAAGCCCCACCGGCGGCCGATCCTCATGCCCTCATCCTCGTTTAGCCAGCTCGCCTCGGGTGGGCCGATGAGTCCGCCGGCGACGCCGAGCCGGTCGGCCAGCCTTCGGAGAAGGGCGACGGCGGCGCCGGGCGAGCAGCCGACGACCGCCGGTGTCGTCCTGGCGTCCTCGTCGTCGTCCAGACCCTCCTCACCCAGCACGCCGACGAGCAGAGCAGACACGATGTCATCGGCCAACGACGAGAAGCGGCCTCCGCCTTTGAACAAGGCGGTCGACAAGAAGGGCAAAGGGCGCGAGGTCCTCGGCTGGGCCGAGGGCTTCGACCGCGCGCTCGGGACAATGGGCGGACGCGACGCGACGATGAAGCTCGTCCAGTACGTCTCGTTCTGCCTCTCGAAGCCCCATGGCGAGAGGAAACTGACCAAAGATTGTGCTTAGGTACTTCATCCGCACCTTTCTTTACGTCGCCCGACTCCAGGTCGCGCGCCGAGGCGGTTTCAAGAGCGCGAGCACGCCCGGCCGGCTCGACCGGCTCCAGGCCATCCAGGGCAACCTCTCCTTCACCCGGTGCGCTCCCCACTTCGTCCATCGAAAAGTCCAAACATACTTTCAGAGAACGCTGACCTCCTCACTCAATTCCCCAGTCGCGCCTTCTACTTTTGCTCCTTCCTGGGCCCTTCGATCAAGCTCGCCCGGCCGCCCAAGTCGCTCGCCTCGATCGTGCCCGACGTCCTCGACGTCTGGTCCTCGCTCGCCGACGACATCTGGACGCTCCACAAGCTCGGCTTTGTCGGTCGCAGAATCGCCAACCCCGCGGCCGAGTGGTCAAAGTATGTGATCTTCTTCCCTTTCTGCTCAACGTCGACCGGCCCGGGCTGACGGGTCCGCTCTAATCCTGCTCTAAACCTCGCTCGCGACGGCCGCCCTTTCCAGTCGGCTCTGGCTCTACGCCATCGTCGTCGGCCTGTCGCGCTTATCCGTCTCGACCCCGGCGCTCGCGCACGAGATCGACTCGCTCGAGGCCAAGGCGGCGACGCTCGAGGACGCTGCCGAGGCCGACGCGGTCTGGCAGGCGGCGATCCTGGCGAGGCGAAAGCGGTCGGTCGAGGTCTGGAAGGCAGTGTGCGTCACTGCTGCTGCGGCTGCAGCTGCTCTTCCCATTTTCGCTCGTGTTGACGCTGGGCGCATCGTGCTTGCTCTCACAGTAAATACTGGCTCGACATGGTCTTCGTCTGTGCGCAGCTGCCCTTCTCGCCCCGAGGGGTTACAGTCGCTTGCACCCGGGGGAGAGTTGACGCCTCTGCCACCTCCCGTTTCTCTGACAGCATACGACGTCTTCCGGCTCAACCAGCACAAGGATGTCGTCCAGATGGTCGCAGGTCTCTGCGCCTCTTTCATCAGGTTCGTCGCCGCCCAAAGTCGTTAGTGGAGTCTAGCGCTGACCAGCGCCTTTCTTTCGACGGCAGCGTGCGCAATCACGTCGAGACGCAGCGCATCAAAGCCCTCGGATAGAGTCGCCGCTGTAGAGAATTCCATTAGCCGTCGTTCAAATCTGCCTTCTTGCCCGATGGCCGAGGCCGTGCTTGTCGATATATCTGTTGGTGAGCAGTCGGCTCGGCATCGTGATGCGTTCAGGGCGGGGTGGGTGACATGAATAGCACCCTCTATGAGATGGGAGGCGTGCCCTTGGTCTCTCCTGACGGGAGGACGTCCTGTTCAAGTGGCAGCGCATCGTAAATGGGAGGCGCTTTTAGCTCCGCCCGGACGTTTGCGGGAGACACAGCAATGGAGGCAGAGACGCACCTCAGGCGATTCGGACGGCTGCGGAACGGTCGGCTCTCCGTCGCTCGACACATCGTCTTCAGCCGGCTCGACGATCGACTCTTCTGTCTCAGTCGGGACCTCAGCCTCAGCCTCCTGCATCTGTCCGACCTGCTCAACCTCGCCCTCGGCCTCCTCCTTCGTCTCGATTGAAGTCTCAGCCTGGGCCTCGTGCAGGGCCTGCTCGGCCGTCCCCGCCTCCTTGCTGTCGGCCTCCTTCCTCTCGGCCTCCTGCGCCGGCTTGTCGACCTTTCCCGCGATGGCATCCTCGACGACTGGCGGAACGACGAGCTGGACCGGCTCGCCAATCTTGGGCTCGACCATCGTCACCTCGAAGCCCCGCTGAGGTTGGCGACGAGAGTGTGACCGTCAGCCGACCTAGGACGCCGATCAAGGACACGTCGGGGACAGATGCAAAGGGGACGGACCGTTTTATGAAGCTTCCAGAAGATTACGTCGCGGTTGGCCTCGTCCTGCGTCCGGACCCTGTACCCGTCCCCCGCGGGATAGACCCGGAACGGAATGTGTTCCCTGAGCAGCTTCTTCAGGGGCCGCTTACCATCCATCGCCGGCGGCGTCTTAACGATCTGCGTCGGTCGCGTGCGCACGGAACCATGGCCAACGTCAGCGGTGAACACGCGCAGTGGGGCAGGGGACGACCCGCGACGACGCGCACCCAGAAGTCGTTCGGAAACCTGGTGGCCTTCTCGACTTTCCGCGTCGGCCGGCCGTCACTGGTGGGCGGCGTGAGCGAGACGGTAACGCCGGGTACCTGAGAGGAATGAATGGGCTGCCGTCAGTCGCGACGCTCACCAGGGGCTAGGTTGAGGGGGAGATGCGCACGTGGAGCCGATCAAAAGCAAGCCGCAGCTCCTTGGGCGACTTGACCCAGAAGATGGCTGTGTCCTTGATCCCGCACGAGGCGGCCCGGGCCGAGCGGACGCCGTTCTCGCGGAGGAACTGCTTGTAGGCGTTGTGAGCAACGACCCAGTCGACCGCTTTGAACGTTGCCTGAGAGAGGGGAGGGCAGGTTGGGAGGTACGAAGAGGGGTCGCGGGCGTCAACGGGAAGCAAGGGGAAAGGTGAGGGTGTGGGTCGGCCGAGAGGACGGACAAAGAAGCGAGCGCCACCCGGCGGGGCTTGCGGGAAGTGGTCGGGCAGCTCGACGGCTAGCATGTCGGCCATCAGCTGGCGGTCAAGCAGAGTTCCGATGGTGTCAGTAGCGTATCTCGCTGCGACGAGCGGAGGGGTCGGGCGGAGCACGACCGACCTTGTCCTCCCGCTTGCGAGTGCTTTTGACGCTGCCCTTCTCAGGTGGCCCATCCGGGTCGTAGTCAGGCTCATACCTCCACTGCTCCTGCTTCTCGTGTTTGGATAGCTTGCCAGCTTTTGGTGGCCGGATCACGAGGCCGCGGCTGGTGACGAAGTCCTCGGCACGGTCGGCGTACCGTCGCTGGCGGAAGGGCAGGGCGGTCTCAAGAGGCCTCCTGGAATACCGCAGGTGCTCGAGATCGTCCGGCCCGCTGACGGCCCGCGGCTCGTAGTGAGCCTCCCGATACGGCCGACGCTCGTACGGCTAGCGGAGGGAGACCGACCGGTCAGTTATCCAAGCGCACGGAAGCCTCGCAAACGGACGCACCTGGCCTTCTCGGGCCCGTGGGTCGATGTGTCGATAGTCGCCCGTTCCCTTCGTCGAGCGGGCCTGGAGGGCGCAGAACCAGTACAGCAGGTCACGACAATCAGGACCTCGTCCTCGAAGAGGAGATTTGGGGGGGAGGGGACGGGGGGAGCTAGAGCAGGGTTGCAGATCGAGCCGCACCTCGTAGCGATCGTAGGCCCGGCTGTCGTACGATGAGCGCCGCTCCTCCTCGTAAGTATACTTGGACAACGGTTGCCGCTCGTCGTCATATGACGAACGCCGCTCGGCCCGGTCGAACGAGCGCGGCTCACGCTGTTCGTAGCTCTGGTTGTAGGTCCTCGAGCTCTGCGCCTCGGACGACCGGCGGGGCGGCTCGTAGGTGTCCTGCTCGTTGTAGGTGAAGCGTCAGCTCGCACCAGCGAAAGCAATGCGGGATTGCAAGGGTCGAGACGGCAGACGCACCTCTTGGGTCGGACCGGGCGGGGGTCGACCTTCCAGTGCTGCTTCGCGCGCCTCACGAGCTGCTGCCTCTGCGAGCTACAGAGCAGCCACATAGGCAGGGTCAGCCGTGCAAACTGAGCAAAGATCAGAGGCTCTCCCTGAGTCGTAGACGGCACTGGGCTGCGGTCCCGAACGAAAGGGCTGCCCTCGAGCTCGACGCTTGCGGCCCGCAGCTCGCTTGCTCGAGCTGCTGACGCTCTTCGTTCGGGGCAAGCTGCAGGAGAGCCAGATAGGTAGAGGGAACGCACCCTCCGCCGACCCTGGAAGGGCGGGCTGACGATGTGGCCGCCCTTTTCCCAGGGCTTGGGCCGGTACTCGTACGCGTCGTCCCGGCTAAGAAGGCCGTAGAGCCTGCGAGTGGGCGGCGTGACGAAGGACGTCGCAGGCCGGGCGACGACAATCGTCGCGCTCGACAGGAGCGACCTGCGCGTGGCGGCGAGCATGCTTGCGCCTTTCTGCGACTGCTCTCTCGGGCGGCGAGAGCTGGGAGTGGGAGAGGAAGGTACGGAAGGGGAAGAGGCAGGGCTGCAGGAGGTCGTCGTCGTCTGGAGGTCGAGAGCGCAGTCGGCCGCTTCCGAGGCAAAGCTCTCCGCCGGCCGCCTGCGCGTGTCATCCGAGGCGCCGACGTCCAACGCCCCGTCTCCTCGGTCGCCCTCTCGAAGTTTCTCCCTACCGAGCTGAGCAGGACGGACACCCTCATGCAGATCACGCTGTTTTGTGCCCATCCGTCTTACTTGTCTTCCGGAGCCGGTGACGACGGCGGCGGCGTCGTCGATGCCGCCGTGTCGTCCCCACTCGGCGACGTCGTCGACTCGACGTTGGCCGCCACCTCCTCGGACGAAGACGGAGCTGGCGACTCGTCCGTCGTTGTCGTCGCAGCCGGCTGCTCACTCGCCTTCGCCGCCGCCGCCTCCGCTGTCGCCTTCGCCTCCGCCTCCGCCTTCGCCGCACGGGCAGCGGCATGCTCGTAGGCCCGCTCGATCTCCATCGCCCGCTTGAGCGCGCTCACCTCGTCCACCTTTGACCGGTAGGCCTCGACCTCCTTTGCGCGCTCGGCCTCGCGCTCGGCCAGCTTGGCCGCCTTGGCCGCCATCCGCTCAGCGACCTCGGTAGCGCGCGCCTCGGCCTTCTCTGTCCGCTTGCGAACGAGGTCCTCGGCCAGCTTCGCCTCTGCCGCCGCGGTCGCAGCTTCGAGTGCCTCCTTGCGGCCGGACCCGAGGCCGTGGGGCAGAATGTAAGTCGTCCCGCGGACGATGGCGCCAGGCGCGCGGGCAGGAGTCGGCTCGTCGTATTCCGGCCAGTGACCGGACGGCTTTTGCTGCGTGATCGGCCGATCCTTGGGCTTGTACGAGAAAGGGTGCTCGCCCTTGATGAGCAGGCCGCACTGCAGACGACAGAGCAATAGTCGAGGGGGAGGAGGTCTGAGGGTCAGGAACGGCGACGACGGCGGGGGCAGCAGCGCGGGTGCGCGGGGGAGGGGGAAAGCGCACATCCTCAAGCAGCCTGACGACCGCCTTTGTCGGCTTCGCCCCGCCCTTCTCGAGCCACCACTTGATCTTGTCCCCACTAAGCTCGATGCGCTTCTCGAAGCGTGTCGCCGGCCGGCCGGCAAAGCTCAGGTCGGCTTCCTCGTGGCCCGGCAGAGACGAGGGCAGGAGCCGGCGCATGCGAGGCTCGGGGTCCCACTCGCCGAGCTTCTCGAGCGGGAGGGCGTCGCGCCGCGTGCGCGACGTCGTTATGACGAGATGTTCGCGCCTGAAGTCGCGCGGCTTGCTCTTGAGAGCGATGCGCATGCGCCTGAAGGGCCGAGCCAAGAAGAGCGAAAGGAGGAGAGGTTGCGAGGGAGTGGGCAGGAGGGACGAAGCAAGGAGTTGGAGGTCAGTGTCTTGACGTCGTCTGGTAGGAATACGATCGCCAATTCTGTTCCAACGCCATCTCCCAGCTCGGACCACGCTCAACCCCGTCCGAACTAGCCCAGGTGATAGGTGGAAGCGGCGAAGCGCGCGAGAGAGAGAGACGGGAGGGACAGACAGGTCGGCCGTCTTGACGTGCTTGGGGACGTGGATTCGCTTAGGGAGGTCCATCCGGAAGGGCGGGAAGGTCTTTGTCGTCTGGTTGAGGGCTTGGACCTTGGCGACCGCTTGGGCCGCCTGCTCTTTGACGGCCAGCAGGGAGGAGGACGACATGGCGGTGAGGGCGGGATGGCGGTACGAGGGGAGGAGGGCGAGGCGGCCAGCCTCAGCCCGCACCCGCGCCCGCGGCCGCAACCTAGGGTTAGCCCCGCGCTCGACTTTCTGCCTCGCCCAGCGACCCCTCGCCCACCCCGACACATCCACCGTCCCAGCCATGGCCCCGCCCAAGACGCTCAAGTCCAAGCCCAAGCCGCAGCAGCGGCACAAGAAGCCCTCGGCTCGCAACGCAAAGCCTGGCGCCATCAACACCTGGGACGACACGATTGAGGAGGGCGGCGCGGACGAGTGTCGGTCACCACCCCCTGTCGTTGTCTTCGACCCGACGATCCCCGCCGCAAGCCCGCTGACGCTTTCGTTTCTATCGTTCGCAGTCCACAAAAATCGCGACAAGGTGCTCCTCGAGGACACGACCGGGTCGACCAACCTCCGGCGCGCGCTCGGCCAGACGTCGGACGACGAGTTCTTTGACGAGGAGGAGGTCTTCCGCCCAACCTACACCGGGCCCGACGAGGAGGATGAGCTCGAAGTCGACGACGACGATGAGGTCGAGCCGGCGGTGCGCAAGGAGCGCAAGCGGGTGCTGAAGGAGCGAGCGAGCAAGGGCGTCATCGAGCCCGCCAAAGGCCGCTTCGCCAAGCCCGACCCGACCTCTTCGGACGACGACGACGATGACGCCTCAGACAACGACGACGCCGACGGCGCCTCGGCCGCCGGTGGACAGGGTTCGTCCGAGGAATCCGAGGAAGAGAACTGGGGCTCGAATCCTTCGGCCTACTACGCCCGGCCGTCGGCCCGCCGGGGGCGAGACGAGGTCGACTCGGATTCGGACGACGAGGCGCTCGCCGAGCGGCGCATGCTCGAAGAGAAGGAGGTCCGACTCCAGCAGCGTCGCGCGCGTGAGGGCATGGCGAAGGGCGACTGGGGGCTGGACGACTTGGCCGAGGGGGAGGATGACGGGCCGGAGGCTAAGGAGGATGAGAGGTACGTCGCTTGCTTCGTTCTGCCCCTGTCGGCCGCCGGAAGGCGCTGCGCGCCTGCCAACTCTTTCGAACGCTGATCTCTGTATTTACCTCCACCAGCGCTGCTGCTGTCCCCGCTGCGCCCGAGACGACCGATCCAGACGCGCTGCTTGCCCACCTCCGGCGCCACTCGCCAGAGACGCTCGCCCTCGCCCGCGAGTGGCCGGCGCTCATCGAGCGTCTGCCCACGCTGGCCGGCGCGATCGCGAGTAAGACGAAGGAGGACCCGGAGTACAAGGGACTTGGCATGATGTCACTCCATTACCGTGCGTGCATCCCTACGCGTCAGGGATCCGAGCTCCCTGTGCTGACTTTAGATGCGGGCTCTTGAAGAGACCTACCTCACATACACGACGACACTCGCCTTCTACTTCCACCTGGCCGCCCTTCCGGCCGAGACGCGGCCCAACCTCCAGACGCACCCGGTCCTCCAGCGGCTACTCCAGCTCAAGGAGGCGCTTTCGCAGATGGAAAACCTCGATTTCGCTGGCGACGCAGACGACGAGTCGGACCCGGACGAATTCGCAGCAGGCTTCGAAGGCGAGTCGTTCCTCGACGGGTCGGACGAAGACGACGACAACGTTGACGACGACGACGACGAGGATGAGGACGAGCTGCTTGCACTTGGCGGACCGATGGACGGCAAGCGCGATGCGGCAGCCGAGCGCGCATGGCGGCAGCAGATGCTCGAGGGGCTCGAGGAGGGCGAGCTCGAGGAGCTCATGGCCGAGATGGCCCGGATGCAGCGCGGCGAGGCCGGTCCCATGGACGACGATGACGAGATGTCGGACGAGCTCCCGGTGCCTGTCAAGCCGGCAAAGAAGAGCAAGGCCAAGGCGGCCGAGGGCAAGCAGGTCAAGAAGGCCAAGACGCCCGCCGCACCGGCCTTCCCGACGATTGACGAGCCGACGCCGTCGTTCTCGTCAACGTCGTCCAAGCCGCGCAAGGCGGCAAAGGCTTCGTCCTCGAAGCTGCTTGCCGGCGACGATGAGGACGCTCTCGCTGAGCCGACGACGCTCTCCGCGCCCGACTCGTCGGCCAAGGACGCGGCCAAGCATTCCCTTCGCTTCCACACGTCCAAGATTGAGTCGGCCGCCTCGCGCCGGGCCTCGGCCCGGTCAGGCCGGATGGGAGGCGACGACGACGTCCCGTACCGCAACAAGCAGGCCGGCCGGGACGCCGCGCTCCGCAAGAACTCGGGCGCGGGCGCGGGCGCCAACGGCGACGGCGATGACCTCGATGGCGAGGAGTGGGGCGAGGCCGACCGGGCGGCGGCAAAGGCCGTGCGCGACATGGACGGCGGACTCGACTTGGTCGACGACGACGGCGACGACGACGGGGGGGACGCCGGTGAGGGCGACGACGGCTACTACCAGCTCGTCAAGAAACGCAAGCGCGAGGAGAAGGAAGACAAGCAGGCGGCCTATGACGAGGCTCGCGAAGAGGAGCGGTGCGTGTCCTTATCGGACCATGCTGCAGACCGCTCCACTGAGACTGATCTGCTGCATCTTTTCCAGGTTTGTCGAGGACGAGTCGGCGACCGGCCCGCGCTCGCTCACGCGGGCGATCCTCAAGAACAAGGGCCTCACGCCCTCGCGCTCCAAGGCGGTCCGCAACCCCCGCGTCAAGAAGCGCATGCGCTTCGACAAGGCCAAGAAGCAGGTCGCGTCCAAGCAGGCCGTCTACACGGGCGGCCAGAGCGCCCTCAAGGGTTCGTACGGCGGCGAGGCGACCGGTATCTCGCAGGTCGTCAAGAGTCGAAAGTTTTGAGGGTGCTCCATCGCGATCATCATGAGTACCAGTCGACGAAGAGGAGAGCGAGGCTAGCACCGACGAGAAAGACGAGGATCATGAGCGTGCTGCTGCTCGCGCGCTCGTTTGCCTTGCGCAGCTGCTCGTTGCCGGCCTTGACGTCGGCCACGCCCTGGCCTGCCTCGAGCAGCAGTCGATCCGACACCTCGGACTGCTGCATCAGCGACTGGTTCAGAAGCGATTGGAGCGTCGAGATCTGGGCGAGCGCTTCCTGCGTGCTCCGAATCTGGTCGACGGGCGCGAGACGGCGTCAGCGTATGCCCTGGACGACGAGCGATTATGAGAGAGGGGGGAAGGGGGGAGAGGCGCACCTGGTCGAGATGCGAGTTGAAGCCCTGCATGAGCTCGGCGTTTTCTTCCTCAAACAGCTGCATCATCTCTTGGCTGAGGGCCTCCTCCCCCTCGCGCTCGACAACTGGCGCGGCAGGGATGACGAAACCGGCCGGCTTGCCGCTCGCCGTCTGGCTGGCCGAGCCGGCCGAGAGAAGTGCCGCGCGGTTGCCGAGCGAGCGGTCGGCCTCCTCGAGCCGACGCATGCGCTCCTCCTGCAGTGCCGAGAGGGCGGCGCCTGCGCTCGAGAGCGTCGACTGAAGGTGGTAGAGGACCGAGGCGTGATGGGCGGCGATGAGCGTCGCTGCGACCGAGGACGGCGATGAGGGCTGCAGCGACGGCGGCACGAGCAGCTGCAGGAGCCGATTGGCCGTGCTTTCCACGTCTGCAGAAGGCGTACAGAGCAGGGACTAGCAAGCTCAGCGACAGCCGTGGAGATCAGGCGCGGGAAATATGCGCGTACCAATCCCAACCTTCTTCTTGCCACGGCCGGTCCGCTCCTCCTCGCGCTCGAGCGCGAGAATGCGCTCGAGGCAGCCCTTGAGTAATAGCTTTGCCCGGAAGTCAAACTCTTCGCGTGCTTTGTCGTCGAAGCGGGGCTGCTCGCGCGCCTTGCCTTTGTCGGTCGACGAGGCCGGCAGGGCCAGGTACTGGCGCCGGATGGCCGCCAGCTGCGAGCGGAACGTCCCGAGGTGGTTGTGCTGCAAGCGCGCGCCCTCGGTACGAGATCAGCATCGAAGTGCCAAGACACGGCAGCAAGCCCGTTCCAGACGCGAGACGCACGATCTGGTAGGCCTCCTTCAGGAAGACGTCCTCTGTTCGCTTCGGCCGAGACGAGTCGCTGGCCGTCTGGCGGCCGTCGACCCAGCCGCCAACCGGGTGGACGTCGGTGCTCGCCTTGCGCTGATGGAGCTGGCGGCCGCTCCCAGAGGCTGAGCCTGGCGGTGGGTACTGGTTGGCCCGCGTTTGGAGCAGGTCCTTGAAGGTCGCCGTCGTCTCGATAGCCATGTGCGAAGCTGTGCTGTAGAAGATAGGGAAGGGGGGGGAGGCGAGATGGCTGTCTTGAGGCTGCAAGCGATGGCGCGCCGGCGCGTTCATAGGGCCCGGAGCGGGCCGCCTCGTCCCGGCCCTCCCGACGACCATCTCGCTGCTTCAGCTCTACCTCTCTTAGCCAGCGCAAGGCTATCGAGCCCCTGCCCGGACGCGAAGCGCAAGCTCCTTATTGGCCTCCGTTTCTGCTCGCATCATGACGGCGCCGCCGGACGACCCGGTCCTCCGCTTCCTCGTCGGCGAGTTCGCCTCGCTTCGAGCCCAGATGGCGACCATGACCTGCCAGGAGCAGCTGGCGCTCGGCACGTCGCTACTCGCGCCGGCATTGCTCCTCCTCTACGGCCTCTTCCTGCTCATCGTGCCCGAGGCGACGGCCTCGAAACCCGAGGAGCAGCTCTACGTCTGCCCGGCCGACCCCAAGCGGCTGCTCCCCTTGCCGCCAGCACTCGACCCGACAAAGGGCCCGGCCCCAGCGCCGGCCGTCGCGCTGTCCATCGTCGTCCCGGCCTACAACGAGAAGCTCAGGCTACCGCAGATGCTCAAGGACGTCCACGAGTTTCTCGCCGCGGCCGACCGGACGAGAGTAGAGGCATTCGGTGCCGGCGTCCCGGCCGACGTCGAGGGCTGGGAGGTCATCCTCGTCGACGACGGCTCAGAGGACGGGACCGACCTCATCGCCCTCAGCGTCGGTCACGAGTGGGAGAAGATCGGCTGGGCCGGCATCGGCAAAGGCATCGGCAAGGGCGAGCTTCGCGTCGTTAAGCTCGAGGCCAACCGAGGCAAGGGCGGTGCGGTTAAGCACGTACGTCCCTGTCCTTACCCAAGCGTCGCACTGCGCGACGAGAGCTCACCTCCTCGACCCCGCTTCCTCACAGGGCGTCCTGCATTCGCGCGGAGCACGCGTCCTCTTTGCCGATGCGGACGGCGCGTCGTCGTTCCCGTCCCTGGCGACCCTTCAGACCGCGATGGACGCCGTCGAGATCCCGTACCCGTCTGTCGTCCCCGCCAGCGTGCCAGCTTCGCCGAACCCAGGAGCGGAGGCCGAGTCATCAGCTGTCGAGTCCGTTCCCTCCGAGGGCCTGCGACACCGCGTCAACCAAACGAACGGACGACCGGCCGGTAAGGCGACCGATGGCAAGGCCTCCGAAGACGAGCCGGTCGGCAAGCTCGGTATCGCCATCGGCTCGCGCGCACACCTCGTCTCGACCGACCTCGTCGTCAAGGTACGTCGCATCTCAAATCCTCCATCCTCGCCCGCTCTGCAAGCCGCCATCCTCACCGTCCTTGCACCTCTCTTGCGGGACGGGTGCGGCGGCAGAACGGGAGCAGCAGCCGGCGACCACGTCTGACGTTTCCCTTTGCGCCGACTGAGCAGCGATCAAAGGTCCGCAACTTTCTCATGCACTCGTTCCACCTGTTTGTGCGAACTCTAGGTGTCCGCGCTATCCGTGACACCCAGTGCGGCTTCAAGGTCAGTCGTCTAGCAGTCCAAACCGAACTCGCGAGACTCTCGACTTGACCCCCTTTCTTGTCACCGAACCCGTCGTAGCTCTTCACGCGCGACGCGGCCAGCCTGCTCTTTGCCGACATGCACCTCGAGCGCTGGTCGTTCGATGTGGAGCTGCTCGTCCTCGCATCAGCTTGCACCGTCCAGTCGACGCCGTCATCGCTCGTACGTCATCCGGTCTGCGCCAAGGTTCTCTTTTTAGCGAATGCTCACCTGCTTTGCTCGGGTCGCTCTCGCACCGCTCAGCGCTCGAAGTCACTGCCAATCCCGATTTCCGAGACGCCGATCGACTGGACTGAGATTGCTGGCTCCAAGATTAGCCTCGTCTGGGACTCGCTCGGCATGGCGCGCGACCTGCTCGTCCTCCGCCTCTGTCTCGGCCTGACCAAGTGGGGTGTGCCGCGCATCGTCCTCGACCGGTCTGAAGAGAAGTGACCGCGTCCGCGCGCAGACAAGAAAAGAAGACGTGAAATGGCATGAGACCGGAGAAGTCGAAGGTGATGGATCACAGGCCCCCGTCGAGAAGGGCGCGAGATGAGGCCGGCACAGGGGAACAGAGAGGACAAGAGGAACCGTGAACTAGAATAAGAGAATTGTCCGGAGGATGGGAGCGAGATCTCCTTCAAAGGCAGATTGAGGTTGCAGAGATCAGGCACGCTCGCTGGTCTTTGGGGGCGAATAATGGACGTAGTCGTTAGATGAAGGGCCGAGGGCTGTGTCCCACTCCTTCTCGCGTGCCAGGCTCGGGCTCGAGAGGCCGCCGTCGAGGCTGCCATAGGGGACAGTTTGGACTGCCAGGGCGTGCGACTCGTCGCCCTCGCCCCGCTCGGCGCCGTCGTCGTTCGATCGTGGGTTGGGCGAAGGCTGGTAGCCAAACTCGGCGTCGACCTTGCTGTGCAGCGGGATGGCACGCATCAGGAGGGAGACTAGGAGACCAGCGCCTGAGATCGGTATGCAGATTCGCCCTGTCAAACACAATGTCTTGTCAGCCGCGGAGTGCAAGCAGGATGATCGCAGAACGGAGGACGGACAGAGCAGCTGGAGCGAGTCGGCAAAGGCCTTTTTGACGGCGGCCTCGAGCAAGGGGTCCTTGATGTCCTTGATCGTCGGAATGACGGCGTAAATAATTTCAAGGCCCTCGGGGAACTGGGCGAGGTAGTCGGCCGGCAGCCTCTTGCCAAGCTCGTTTTGCAGGACAGTCGAGCCGATCTGATTGGAGAGGTGGGCGATGTCTGTTAGCGCTTGTCATGCGGCAGAGTCTAGATGACTCGCGAAACTCACCGTCACACCCCAAACCTGGCCAAAGGTGCGAACCTGCCGGTCAAGACGAGCGAAGCGGTCAGTCCAATGGCAACTCTGTCCGACGAGTCCAACGGGCGCACAAAGGTGAAGAAGCTGAGAGCGTGGGCCGTCTTGCTGGTCGGGAGGCTTGCGAGAATGGGGAACTGCGGAGCAGCGTACAAGACGCCCATGCCGACCGAGACGATGAGTTGGAAGCCGATCCAGTCGCGCGTCGGCGAGTTGACCTGGAGAACATAGGTTGAGGCAGCGCTGGTCAGCAGCGGCATGGGATCTAGGTGCGAGAGAGACGCACGTCCATCAGACTCATGACGCCCATGCCGACCGTGGTCAGGACCCCTGCGATGGAGCAGGAGAGGAAGAGTCAGCGTTAAGAGCTCCTGCAGAAGCGGAGGGCAGCTATGACGCACAGCCGACATAATTGTGAGCACGGTACGTCTGCGAGATGGTGATGCCGAGACCGCAGGCGATGGCTGCGAGGGCGATTGTAAAGACCGTCGGGAAGAGGTTGATGCCGGAATCCTGAATGAACCCCGGCGTCATCAGAAGACCATCGCGAGCGGAGCTTAAGCATGATCTGACACCGACTTACCGTAGGTCCCGTTCCGAGGACGGCTTGGAAGAAGACGGGCAGGTAGAAGACCTGGGCGACAACGATGATGGCGTGGAGGAAGGTGGCAATGTACCCGCTCAGGGCACTTCGATTCGAGAGCAGCTCGAAGGGCACGGTCGGCTCCTTGACGTGATTCCTGTGAGGGAGGCGCGAGGGCTTCAGCATTGATGAGTGCCGTGTGAGAGCGTCGGATGGGTCCGCTGCACGCACGACTCGAACCAGCAGGAAAAGGCGAGCCCGACGAGGCCGAGAGCGAGCGGGACGATGATGCGCCAGTTCGACCAAGGGTAAGTGACGCCGCCCCAGGTGAGCGCTAGGATGGTCGAGGTCGAGGAGCCAATCAGGAATCCGTTGCCACTGCAGGAGGGGAGGGGGGAGCATGAGTACAGCGGTAGGAAGTGGAGCACAGGAACATGCGGCGGCGAATCAGTTTGAAGTTATGGCGTTAAGGAAACAGCGAGGGGGGGGGGGCGACGCACATCCAGTCCATCTTCTTGAGCTTCTCGCGGAGCGTCTCCTGCGGCACCTTGAGCCGCATGAAGGCTAGCACGAAGCCTGGAACAAAAAGGAAGAGAAGCGTGCGTCAGATCGCCGGTCAGCGAAACGATAAGAAAGCTGTGTTCGGCGAACCGAGAGAGACGGCCGAGAGCGGCACGTTCATATAAAAGAGCCAGCGCCAGGTGGCGTGCTCGCTCAGAGCACCACCAATGGGCGGGCCTTTATCGCACGCAGAAAGGTCAGCATAGGATCGTCGAAGGACGGAGGCAAGCGTGGTATGGACGCACCGAGCGCGGAGGCGATCGCCCAGGTGGCGCCTAGATAGCCAAGGAAGATGCCTCGCTCCTTCAGGGGGACTGTCGCGAGAGAAGGGTCAGCCTCCGCTAGCACGAGAGACTATGTGATCGTCCGGATGTACCGAGGTCGCCGATGATGATTTCGCTGAGGCTGAGGATCCCGCCGCATCCAACGCCTTGGACGGCCCGGCTGGCAATGAGCATGGACATGCTTTGGCTCGCGCCGCAGAGGGCGGAGCCGACCGCAAAGATGACGATGGCCGAAACGAGGACGGCCCGCCGACCAAAGATCTGAGCGAGGCCGCCCGACCAGGGCAGGAAGGCGACTGAGGTGAGACCATCTACGGGAGCGGGAGCGACAGCAGACTGTCAGCGCGACGCTTACGCGGACTAGGCAGTGCAAAGGCGCGCAGGAAACGGACAGGAAGAGCCGCTGAACGAGCCCGAAGCAAGGGACGTCAGTCAGAAGGCAAAGGCTTGTGGCGGAAAGGAACCGACGACTAACATCCAAGTGAACTCCTTGCCGTTCAGCGAGTGGACGATGACCGGCGCGGCGGTCGAGATGGCCGTCTGTGCAGCGACAATCAGCCCCCGTCAGCTGGGAAGTCGGGCAGAGCTAGGACGAAGACGTACCATGTCGAGGGCGGCAATGAAGGTCGAGAGCAGGATCGACAGGAAGACCATCCAGAAGCGCCAGTCGCGTCCGCCGCCGCCGCCGAAGCGGTTCGCCGGCTTGAACGGCTTTGGGCCCGGCCGTCGGCTGCTGCTGTCGCCGGCCTCGTCGCGGTGCTTCTCCGACGCTGCCTGCTCGGCAAATGCGTCGGAAGCGGCCCGTCCCCAGTCGACGAGCGGCGTCTGCGAAGGCTTGCTGCTGAGAATCGACTCGGCCGCGGTACCGAAGCCCCCGGGCCGAAAGGTCGACGCGAGCGAGCCAGACGAGGGCGAGGCATGCAACTCGGTCGACGATGTCGCGTAGGGCATCTGCGGCGGCCGGAGCGAGTCCTCGGACGGCCGGCGGGTCGTCGGACCCGTCTTGGTCGACTTGGCGGGCGACGATCCGGCAGAGGTCGGTGTTGTCGTGGTCGACGGCTCGGAGTCGACGAGAACGGCGGCCGTCGGCTCGACGACGGCGGCTGCTCCGGACGACATGGCTGCTGCGGACGACAGGGGAAAGTGACAGGGGGGAACAGAGAGAGAGAACTCGGGCTGTTGAGAGCGGCCTAGGACTGGCAAAGCGACCTGACGAGGACGGGAAGTTAGGAGGACTGTTCGGGCGGGAAGAGAGGGGGCTCAAGGCGGAAGGGGGAGGCGCGTCCCCTGCCTTGCCTTGCTGGTCCGGCCGTGCGGCTCGGCTCAGCGTCTCTGTTTGCAGGGTGCGATCGAGAAACCATAATCTTCTCGTGGGCCGCGCGCCGGTTGAGAGCAGAGAGTGCATGTTTGCAGGCCTCCCGCGGCTGGCTCGAATAGCTACCATTCTGCTGACGGGGTGGTGGCAGTCCTAGTGTAGGTCAAGCGACCACGTGCAGCGTAGAGGTGCAAAAGGTGGTCTGCCGAGGGAAAGAAAAGGAAGGGGGGGGGAGGAGCAAAAGGTTGTGCTCGATAACTGGATTGAACAGTTGACCTCAGCATTACGTACTGGTACGAGTGCCGCGCTCTACCACTGAGCTAAACGAGCTTTCGATGTTGGCTAAGTTTTGGCTGTAATTTTATTCCTCTTTTTTTAACCCCCACTCAACCTGACCGCCGTGCCCGTCGTGCTGCCTGGCGGGCCCATGCTCCTTCTCTGCCCAAATCTTGCGCCTATCCTCCGCATATCGTTCCAGCTCCCTTATCCTCGCTACCGCACGATACCTGGTCTAGAGAGACGTGCGAGGAACATGGTCGGCAGAGGAGGTCAGTCTCGACGACACAGCCTAGGCAGCAGCTAAAGCTTGACGACCCAGGCGATCTCTGTGACCGTGCGAGGACCGTTCGCTCCGGAAGATACGCCGTGACGATGGAAGCTGGCGGGAGAGCATGGCTGCAAGTCTTCGGCGGGAGAAACGGGTCAAGGAGAGACGGGTCAAAAAGCAAACGGTCCAGCAGGCGTTCGACATGCCTCGAAAGCAAAAGTATGTGTCGCTGACCTGAATCGAACAGGTGACCTTACGATCTTCAGTCGTACGCTCCACCAATTGAGCTACAGCGACCATGGAAGCCGTTGACTTCCGATGGTTGTCGGCGCGGGCCAAAAGAGGTGTATCTTAAAAACCAACACCCGCCGGCGCCGTTCCGGCCGAGCCTCCTTGAGGGGCAAGCGAGCCCAAGGATCGACGCGCAGGGTTGCGGTAGACAAAAGGGTA
>Ga0308160_10002716_pt1 | contig 20848 bp, 37 predicted proteins | sample PhyFR1_FD_201036 | JGI IMG/M metagenome (GOLD analysis project Ga0308160, IMG submission 201036) | Phyllosphere microbial communities from UC Gill Tract Community Farm, Albany, California, United States - DLSLF.R1 | ecosystem: Host-associated > Plants > Phyllosphere > Unclassified | place: USA...
AACAAAGCTTCCGAGCCGTGCACAACAAAACCCTCCTGTGCCCTGCGCGAGACCGCCGACGGCCTAGCAGCGGCAGCTCCGGCAGCCGCATGCGTTTCGGCCCCGACCCTCCCCTGCCTCTTCGAGCCGTATTCTCAATTACACGGCTACGAGCGGCAAGGGGTAGGCAGCGGTGCCGGCCGTGCCTCCCCTCTGCCACGCAAAAGGCGTCGTGCGGCATGCCTTGGCGGCGAGGTTGTCTGCGCCCGCCGGGCCGACAATGGGCGATCGAGCCTGCCCCTTTGGACCGAGCCAAGGCCGAGCCTTTGGAGACGGAGGCCTGCTCGAGGCGACCACGGCTGGATCGGGACCGCCGCCTCTGTACTCTCCTTGCTCATCGGCAGGCGCTGACCGCCCTTCGCCGCTGCCACGGGCTGCTCGAGGTTGAGATGGGAACGAGGGGTGCGCGAGCGCTGACCTTAGGGTCGTCGAGTTGAGGTGGGAGCTCGCCATCTACTTCCTTCGCCCTGTCGCAGCGGGACCAGCCGCTCGGGCATCGACAGCTCTCGGGACGCCCGGCGCCTCCAGCTCTGCTTGCACCGCCGCAATCGCTGCCGTCATCGGGTCGGACGCCCCCTTCCAAGACCCTCCGGCGTCTGGGCCGTTGATGGGCTGGGCACTTTGTTCGGTTCGCACGCCCCTTCATCTGTGCTGGTCGGGTTGTCACAACACGCCGCCCGACCCGAACGGACCGCTCCAACCCTCTCGGCCCTCCTTCCGTTCCTGACCAGGGAGGTCGCTCGTCCGCCTTGGCACTCGGGCCGCCAGGCTGGCTATAAAGCCTCGAGATCGGTGAGCAATAGAACAGTCCCTGCCTACATCCCGTCTGCTTCCCCTCCATCTCACGCGTACCCACACCCTCACCCAACCCACCACCAGCTTCTTTCAACCATGCTCGTCTCTTCCCTCGCCGCCCTCCTCCTTCCCGCCCTCGCCCTCGCTGCGCCCGCCAAGCGGACGTACGGCCACGAGGAGAAGCACGAGGAGCACCACGACGACGGCCACGACGACGGCAACAAGCTCATCTCGGCCTTCCCTTTCGAGTTCACGAGCACCTTCATGGCCAACCTGTCGCCCGACACCATCATCAATGCCAACCAGACCTCGGTCCCCGGACTTGAGGGTGCCTATGGCACCGCCAAGTTTGGCATCAACGCCGAGGCCGACGTGATCTGCTACGCCATTGAGGTCTACCTCTCGGGCAACTACTCTTCGTGCGTCCTCATCTGACCCTGGTCTCATCGCTGTATCCGACGCTGACGTCTCGCTCTTCTACCCTCATTCGCCCTTCAGGCCCGCTCGCACGGCCACCCACATCGTCCGTCCCTCCGCCAGCCACTTGCCTGTATCTTCAGTGCGATGCTGACCGTTGTCTGCTCCTTCGTTCTACAGCACCAGGCCGTCTTCGGCCGCTCGGGACCCCCTCGCCTGGCCTTCCCCAACCCCACCGGATCGTCGCCTCTCAACGAGTTCGGCATGCGGACCAGCTACGGCTGCCTGACCGGCCCCTTCACGACGGGCGTCCTCGCCAACGGCAGTGCGTCCACGCTGCCATCCTGCGCGACGCATCTCAAACCATGTACTGATTCAACGCTTTCTTTCCTCAGCCGACACCGCCGAGGGCTTCACGGTCGCTCAGATCGAGGCCAACCCCCCGGCTTTCTTCGCCGACACGCACACCGCCGAGTTTACCGCCGGTGCCATCCGCGGCCAGATCGAGCTCGTCGAGTCGTCGTACTAAATCCTCTCCCCTTGCCTATCGTCTCTCCGAAGACGCTTGCACGTCGGCGTAGCTCGAACTCGTAGACGGCCATCCCTAGCCGCACATTCCCGCCTGCCCCCCCCCCCTTTCCTCCCGGACTATCGATCGCTAATCCTACCTTCAAACCCTGTCCCGGAATGTCCGTATCTCCTGCTGTATCCATGCTCCGCCTGCCCTATTGCTGCTGTTGCACGATGGTCTGGCTGCTGCGGTGCCGGTCAGAGTCGCGACTATCTTATCGGATCGGAGGCAAATCGGTTGTCGAGCGCCGTCCGGGCGTGAGCTGGCAGAGCAGACAGAAGCCTGCCTTCAGCCGGCTCCTGTCCACGTCCACTCGGGTCTGGCATCGATTCCTGCTGCTCGCTGGCCCTATCCTATACGCCTTGCGAAGAGCCTTTTTCGAACATGCCTTCGTTTTCCTCCCCTCCAGCCGTCATACCACCCACGACCGTCCGGCCCGCCAGGCGTCGTCGTCGGCGCAGACGATCCGCGTTTACGCCACTCGCTCTGCTGCTCGCCGCCATGGTCCTCGTCGTCGCGTTTGCCCTCGCTGGATCTAATTCGAAACGGCCAAGGTGGTCTTCGCAGAGCCCGGCAGCCAACGGCGAGAGCCTGGACGGTCGGTCGTCCGCTTCGCGACCTATCATGTCAGATCCACTCGCTGACGCTCCTTTATTGCCCTCTCCTCCGCCGATCTCAAGTAGAGGATTCAGAGCATGGCCACGTGAAAGGCGAGTGCAAGATGGCGCATGATCAGGGGGCGCACCTCTTGTGCTTGCTTTGCGCTGATTAGCAAACGCGACGCTCTGACAGGGATCCATCTTCCAGACCAGGCTCTTCCAGGCCAGGCTGCCTACCAGTCGCGAGTCGGGATCGCACAAGCAGGCCGCGTCGAGATCATCCCTGACGACCAAGGTAATCGGATTACTTCAGGCTGGGTCGACTTGACCGACAACGGCCGGCCGGCCGGATAGCGCTCTGCTGCAAGAGCTCAGGAGGTGCGTCGACGTGCAGTGCTTCCCGGCGTTTCCAAGCGGCGTGCTGACCGACATTTCGACTGATCGCAGCATACGGACGGCCAGCGATAGATGCCCTCTCACCTGCCTGTCCCTTGGGCGGCTCCTCTCGGACGCCTGACGAAGCGATCGGCTCTGCCAGACGCCTGCGCGACCGTGGAAGCGCCGTCGTCCCCGGCGAGCAGGCATCCTCTCCTCTCATCCTCTTGCAAGGCGACAGGACTTTGAGCAGCAGGAAGGGCATGAATGGAGGGAGCAAAGTTCGAAGGGGGTGTACGGTGGGAGACAGAGGAGGTGGCTACCCGGACGAAGGGAAGGGCGTGTGAAGGCGACGGCGACGGGACGGGCGCGTCTACTTGGCCGACGACGAGAACTTGGTGACCGACTTGGTGCCCTCGGAGATGGCGTGCTTCGAGAGCTCGCCGGGAAGGATCAGGCGAACGGCCGTCTGGATCTCGCGCGACGAGATGGTCGACTTCTTGTTGTAGGTCGACAGCTTGGAGGCCTCGGCGGCGATGCGCTCAAAGATGTCGTTGACAAACGAGTTAAGGATCGACATGGCCTTGTTCGAGATACCGGTGTCGGGGTGGACCTGAGCGAGCGAGGTAAGGAGGGAGAGGTCAGCGCGCTGCACGATCAGGGGTCGACCGAGGCCAGGCCTGCCGAGGACGCACCTGCTTGAGGACCTTGTAGATGTACGACGAGTACGTCTCGACACGCTTCTTGTTCTTCTTCTTCTTGTCGCCCTCGGCCTTGGGGGCCTTGGCAGTCGACTTCTTGGCGGGCGCCTTGCTCGCCGGCGCCTTCTGGGCGGGGGCCTTGCTGGCAGGGGCCTTCGAGGCAGTGGTTGACGCGGGCTTCTGCAAGAGGGCGAAGGCGACAGGCGAGGGCGCGGTCAGCGGCGAGTACCTAGGGCGACAAGAAACGACCGAGTCGGGGACGAACGGGGGCCATTGTGAAAGGGTCGGATGAGTGGGTCGGGGTGGGTTGGGATGTGGGTAGGTTGGGCGGGCGGGGGAGAAGGCGATGGGCTGGATGAGAGACGGCGGGGGGGGGAGGGACGCTCGCGCGACGGCTCCTTTGAGGGCGCCGCGCGCGTCAGGCAGAGGTAAGCTCGGCCAGGATGTCGTGAAGGGGGTCATCGATAGGGCTACAGCAGGTTTGGCAGGGAAGAGCATGAGGCTTAAGCAAGGAGCTCCGTGAGCTTCTCGGCGAGAGGCTGGCGAGGGAGGAAAGAATGGTCAGTGACGGCGCGAGGCTATAATGGCGAGCGAAGGGACAAACGCCTGCCGAAGCCGGGTTCTGGCCGGTGAGAACGGTGCTCTTGCCAGAGTCGTCGACGACGACCTTGACGCCCCAGGCGTCGACCTTCTCGTGGATGCCGCCCTGCTTGGTGAGCTCGGTCTCAAGAAGGAAGGGGACGAGAGCCGCGCCCTGGGCCTGCTCTTCCTCCTCGTTGGTGAAACCGGCGAACTTCTTGCCCTGGATGAAAGGCGTGCCGTCGGGCAGCTTGACGTTGACAAAGACGGCCGGAGCGTGGCAGACGGCCGAGACGATCTTGCCGCTGGCGTAGAAGTCGTTGATGAGCTTGAACGAGACCTCGTCGAAAGCGAGGTCGACGACCGGGCCGTGCCCGCCCGGGTAAAAGACGGCGTCGAAGTCGGCCGCCTTCACGTCGGAGAGCTTGCCAGTCTCGTTGACCAGCTTCTGGGCCTCGTCGTCGGCGAAGAACTTCTTGCAGCCCTCGTCGTCCTTGAAGGCCTCGATCGAGGCCGGGTCGCAGGGCGACTTGCCGCCCTTAGGACTGACAAACGTCAAGGCAAACTTGTCCTTGAGGGCGTAGAATGGGTGGATGACTGGGCGTCGAGGGCGGTCAGTCGACCGAGGGAGAGATGGACCGCCTGAGCGGCGTTAGCCGGGGAGGGAGAGGCGGGGCACGCACCTTCAGGAGCGTACCAACCGGTGGGCTTGCCGTTCTGCGAAGGAGAAGAAGGAGAAGGGCGCCGAGGGCGGTCAGTCGACCGAGCGAGAGATGGACCTGAACGGTGTTGGCCGGGAGGGCAGGCGGGGCACGCACGGTGGCCTTGTCGGCGCTGGTCAGGACGAAAAGGATCTTCTTCTGGGGAGCGGCCATGGCTGGAGATGTGCGGGTGCGAGAGAGGTGGGTACGGGTTTGAGGTGAGGTGTCGGTGCGGGGAGGGAAGAAGGGAGGCCAGCACACCCTCCTGCGGCGTTGGTTTTGAAGGGCGGCCCTTCCCTCGCCGTCATCACGCGGGCTGCGCGCAAAGGTGGAGGGCCGCGCGCCCGGCCGACCGGGCCCGCCAAAGCCCGCCGCCAGTCAGCCCGCGCCGCTGGCCTGCCCTCGACTGGGTCTCCTCGACCGGGCTCTGTATTGCGCCAGGCAAGAGGAACGCTCCGTCGTCTCCGTTCAGTGGTGGAGGAGACAAGGATCCTTCTGGCAACCTCGTCGGGCGGGCTGCCGGCAAACAACACCTTCGCTGACACGCAGCGTCGGCGGGCAGCCGGCAGGGCCGACAGAGGCAGCGGGCTCAGTACTTGCCCGCCCGCCGGCAAACGTCCTGCGGACCAGTCCCCGCGTTGCCGTAATCTTGGGTCAAACACATTATCTCAGGGCGATGAGAAGGAGGATGAGGGCGAACAGTGCGTGCTAGTGTGAAAAGAGAGGGGACAACAGGCCAAAGCGGATGTGAAGAGGGGTACAAAAGGCCCGTGGACAAGGGCAAAGAAGGGCAGGGGGGAACGGAGAGCAAGCAGATCTAAAGACGCTCAAAGCATGGCGCCGACGTCGGTCGTCTTGACCGGCTTCTCGTACTCGTCCTCGTCCTCGGAGCCGCCGGCCGAGTTGCGCTTCTTGAGCGTGTCGACCTCGACGCCCGAGACGGCGTCGAGCTCGCCTGAGACGTCGGTGTCGTTGATGAGCTGGGGGTTGAGCGAGAGGGCGCCCTTGGGGATAAAGGTCGAGGCGATGATGACAGCGGCGAGGACGGTAAAGTGGACGCCCGCGATGTTGGTGAGGACCGTCTGGGGGACGAGCAGGCAGAGTCACGGTCAGCTCGGGGGACGCCTCGACACAGGGACTCGTGGCAGACACTGACCTTAAGGTTCTTGTCCTTCTTGTACTGGGCGTCGATGTACTTGCCCAGGAGCGAGCCGGCGACGGCGTAAATGATGATGTAGGCCGAGTAGAGGAACTGAGTTCGGCCAAGAGCGGGCGACGGAGGTCAGCGCACGTCGGCAAGAGATTGCGAAGAGCCGGCAGAAAGTCGACGCACCGACATGACGGCACCGAGGGCCGAGACCTCAGAGTCCTCCGACTCAATCCGCGCGAGCGAAGCCTGGATGAAGGCAGCAAGCGAGACGTCGCCTGAGGCCCAACCGATCGAGACCGGGATAAACATGCCGGCGATCTTCCAGGCCCAGACCGACTGGTTGGGGACGATCTTGCTAATGTACGAGGGCAGGACCCAGACGATCAGTAGGGCCATGGCGTCGAAGCGGAGGAAGGGCATGGGGGTCGGGATCCTGGATGAAGACGGACGAGGAAGTCAGCAGCTGCGCGTAGCACACGACTCGAGACAAAGGGGACGGACCGGCTGCCGAGCACGAGAACGAGGAACGCTCCGATGAGCTCTCCGGCGTTGGAACCTGAGACCATGATCTGCGAGTAGCTCGAGTCCAGCCTATCGGGCAGTCGGTTGTGGGCGAGCGTCAGCGGCAGATGTACATGGGCAGGCTACTGGAGATCGGCGACGCACATGACGCGCTTGGCGATCGCGGGCGCGATGCCGTTCTCGAGGTAGCGGTGACCGTAGAGGGCCAGGCTGAAGAGAGGTGTGAGCGACGTCAGCACGGGCGGAATGATACGAGCAGAGAACAAGCAGACGCACGAGTAGGCGAACGGCAGCCAGACAAACTTGCGCGAGGTGAAGCAGATGTAGGCGCCCTTGTACGTCGCCCGGCCGAACGCCTTGAAGCCGGTGAGGATACCGCGAGCGTACGACTCCTGCTTGAACTCGACCTCCTGAAGGCCGCCGACGGCAGCGCGCTGTTGCTCGGCGGTCTGGTGACCGAGGCCGTCGACCATACGCCACGAGACGGCGGCGAGAATGAACAGGGGCGGCGTGATCAGGAACGAGTAGTTGTTGCCTAGTTTTTTGATGAGTGCCACCGAGAGAAGAGCGCCAGAGGTGCCGGCGACCTCGTAGAGGATGTGAACGACGGCGTCCATCTTCCGCAGCTTCGAGACGTCGCCGCCAACGATGCTGAAAGGAGGGCGGGACAGAAGGATCAGCGTCGCGATTGGCTGAGCGAGAAGAAGATTGCGGATGAAACGTACTCTCGGGGGATGACACGACGGATGAGCTCAACCATACCGTAGGCGATTCCCGAGACGGCATAGAGGGGGAAGAGCGCGTCGGGTGCCCAGGTGCCGTACTTGACTTTGCCGTTCGAGGTGGTCGCCTTGATCTTTCCGCCGGTGGCGGCGTCGATGATCAGGAAGAGAGTGACGATGCATCCAAAGACAATGATGGCCGACGAGAGGACCGAGCGGGTAGGGAAGCCTGTTCGATCCGAGGAATCCTTGTCAGTACTCGGTTTCTCGAGTGAGGAAGCTGCTGCGCAAACGGGCAGACTGACGTTTGATGAGCGGGGCAATCATGATCGATCCGACGACCTGCATGGCCTGCAGAATTCATCGGTTCGCTGGGCGTCAGCGCGCAGGACCCAACTTAGGAGGCGCTAATAGAGGACGGACCTGGTTGATGCCGGTCAGGATACCGAGCTTGCCAAAGGTCGAGCCGCCGCCGAAGCGGTCAGTCGCGAGGGTGACGATCGAGCCGTTGAACGACTCGAGACCGAGCTTGTAGAGCATGATGCCTCCGATCTGACGAGGGTGGTATGTGGGATGAGTGACGAGTCAGAGGAGGTTTTACTATGGCTGTGCATAGGACAGGCCGAGGTGTCAGTGGAAACGCACGTAGAAGGCTGTCCGGGAAGAGGTGTGACGTCGCGTCAGCAACGGTCAGGTAGTCAGAAGGAGTCGGCAGGGCCAGCCGTACCCATGTTGCGCCGCTCGCGCGCGGTGAAGGCGGACCAGATGGGGACGGGCATGTCGAGAGCTGGGTCTGAGGAGCGACCGGTAGAGCTGCGACGAGAGAGGTTTGCGAGTGCTGGCCGAGAAGGGGTGGGTGAGTGTCCTGCGGAAGAAGGGGAGCTGCCCTGCCTGCCGCCGCCCGTGTCTTTAAGATCAGCCTAGTTTTCAGTCTGGCCGGGCGAACGTTGCGACCGGGAGGAAGGAAGGGGCGGGCAAGCATGGGCAGACGACGCTCGACAGGCGCCAAAGGTTCCGACGAGGCGACCGCTGGTCGTGTGAGGCTCGCTCCTCCCAACTGATGGGTCTCGAATGCCTTGGCGGGCTGGTCTTGGCAGACTTCGCAATGCACGCGAAGGCTCGCCGACGAACCCTCCTTGCCGCGGATCCGCAAGAGATCCGCAAGAGATCCGCAAGAGATCCGCAAAGCTCGTCAGCGCCCGGTAAGCTGATTAGGGGATCAGCGCAGAGCGAAATCCGCAACGCTGCTGGTCGCCTCTCGGAGGAGTCGAGCGAGGCGAGCATGCAAGGTCGTGCACGCCCTTGCAGATCGGGTCCAGTGATGTGAGCCACCGCCGCAGAGGCGCACGTTCTGAACGGCCTCGCCGGGCGAAGGCAGCGGGAGGAATTCTGCGGTCACGTTCGATGCGGCCGACGAGGTCGGATGCGATCGTGAAGGGTGCGGATGCAAGCGCTCCAGCACGGCGTCCCCAATCCAGTCAGAGGAAGGCGCGAGAGCGAAGGGCAGCACATGCTCGGTTCAGCGCCAAGGGGGCACGGTCGCGAACGAGGCAGCGGGCTGTGTGAGCTGGTCAAGAAGTTAAGGCGCACGGGCGAGCTGGAGGTGTCGCCAGGGGCACACTGCCTGCCCCAACTTCGTCGCACGCGCAAGCGAACACCAAGGGAAGGCATCTAATGCCGCAGCCCTTGCCGCCGGGCCGCTCGTCTAGAGAGATGTCGAGGACCTGCCGATCCAATCAGATGGTGACCTGCCTGCGGCTGCTGGCGACGACGACCTCGCCCTGGCTGCGGCCTGCAAAGTCGGCCTCCCAGAGTGCGAGCGTCGCCTGGCTCATGGCATTGCCGCCGCAGACGATGACGACGATCGATGGGGCATGCTTGGGCGGCGCAAGCCCTGGCGACGCAAAAGACGTTGACGGGATCGCAGCGCGAAGGATGACCGGCTCGTAGACGGGCGCTATCGCTACTGCGCACGCCGGCTCGACGAGGAAAGCGTGATCGTCTGCGGCAAGCATCGTCAGATCAAGCTCGAGGTGCGTGCGGAGAATCGGAGACGTAGCGACAACGCACCTGCAAAAGTTCGGATCGAGGCAACGCAGCGCTCGTCCTCCATGACGACGCTGACGACCCCGCCACGCTCTTCGTGGGCCAGCGTGCGGTCGAGGCACTCGCGACTGACTTTTGTCGAGCCCAGTGAAGAAGCTATCGTTGTGATGCCGTCGAGGGCAAGGACCTCGGCCTTGCCGGAGGACGAGCGACCATCGGCGGACCATGCACGCTTGAGCGACAGGGCCAGGGAGGCCGCCCCTCGCGTCTCGCATGCGATGACGGGCGCTGACGGACCGAAGACAGGACGCCGACGGACCGAAGACAGGACGCCGATCAATTAGATTTTGCTGCAGTCTTAACCAAAGGTGCAGGGAGAGGACGAGCGCCGTCAGGCTCGACGCACCTTTCAGACCCGTGTCTTCCATTCCGCGCAGGATGCCGGCTAGCAGGCCACCGCCGCCGACGGAACACACAATGCCTGCGAGAGCGGTGACACCGTGCTCGTCGAGCTGGTCCTTGAGCTCGTGGATGATCGACGAGTTGCCTTCGACAACAGCCGGATCGTCAAAAGGTGGGCAGTAGGTCCTGCGTTCGCGGCTCAGGCTCAGCTGCGCGCACCTCAACGCGATGGCGACGACCCCTCCTTGGCAAGGCGGACGATGCGACTCACCCTCCTTCGGTCTCGGCGACCAGTGCACGCGCCGCCTGGTCTGCCTCGGCCCAGTGCGCGCCGCCCTGGATGACGACGCTCCCGAAGCTGCGGAGGCGGTCGACCATGGACTGCTTCGTCGTCATGGGCACGCAGATGGTGCTCCTGACGCCGAGCGACCAGGCCGCATAGGCGCAGGCGAGGCCGGCGTTGCCGCCCGACGAGCAGATGAGATGCGTCTGGTCGCCAAAGGTCTCGAGAGAGCGCTGGGCGAGAAAGCCGACGCCTCTATATTTCGTGCAAAAGGGGGAAGGGAGAGTCGCGTGCTCAGCTCGAGGCTCATGCAGAGCAGGCGACGGCCCGGCAAGACGGACCGGGTCTTGAACGAGCCAGACGGCTGGGCGTTCTCGAGCTTGAGGTAGACGCTAGAAAACACGAGAGGGAGTTTCCGTCAGCCCGGGTGCTTTCGACCGAGAGTACGGCGGCGGGGCCGGAGGCAGGCCGCTGATGGACGGGGACCGACTTGCAACCCGCCTTCGCGCTGAGGACAGGCGAGTAGTTGAGCGGCGTGCGGGCGTGGAGCGGTCTCGGCGGCTCTGGCGACATGCTGTAGGGTGGAGATGGGGGTTCGACAGACGCTGGGCAGAGTTATTAGAGCGTTTCTACCTTCCGTTGTCGTCGATGTCGAGGTCGAGGCCAAGGTCGAGAGAGGAAGCCAGGGCTGGCCGGCTTCCAGATCGGCCGCTGCTGCTGCGCGGGGGCAACGGCGGCGACGGGCAAGTCGACTAACGGCATCGTGAGCCCACTTGCGGCGCTGACAGCAAAGCTCGGCTCGCATCGGCCGACTTGAGACAGCGCTGCCGAAGTGCGCAAGGTGCTCAAGAAGAATGCGCGTTGCGTCGGCCATTGCATCGCCTCTCTCAGGGGCGCGCAAAGGGCGCCCAAAGGGGCCAAAGCAGCCTCAAAGGTCCACACTCGCCCGCAAACGAGCCCAGGTCGTGCTCATTGCCTTGAAGCGATACTGCGGCAGATGACGCCCACGGCCGCCGAGATCGTTCAAAATCTGCTGACGGACGCCTCCGTCCTGGCGACGACTGCCGCTTGCCAGGTCTGGCAACGTGCCTGCCAGCCGCTCGGTCGGCGCAACTCAGACAGCGCAAAGGGCGCAGACGATCAAAGCTTTGACGACGGAGTCTTGCCTGGCGCCGTATCATCCTGCGCCGGTGAGGGGCTCGGATCTGAGGCTTGGCGGCTGACCGCCGTCGACGGAGCGAGACCGAAGTCGGATGGCAGCGAGAGATCCTACCGAATGCAGGCGGTGGAAGGGCGCCAGCATCAGAAGAGCTGTCGGTGAACGTTTCAGACTTGCATCTCCAGATCAGACGTACGAGCTCTGGCGTCGTTGACAGATTGAGTTGGCGAACGGAGCGGGAGCCGGCGGAGGCCCATCAGCATCGGGTCCGGGCAAGACAAAGACAAGGCAGGAGTCGCTCGCCAGTCGCGCACCTCCAACGGCAATGACCCGGATGCTCGCGAGATGATGAATCGCATGAAGCGAAACGAACCACAGCTGTGGGGCGAGGAGCGGGTGGCTCGGTCAGGTCGGCGCCAAACCGGCGAGAGCGGGCCGGCCTGGAGCGCGCGCGCGGACGGACCTCTCGACCGAGCGTCGTCTCGAGCTGGACCTCTTCTGGCGTCACGGCCTCGAGCTTGACCTTCCTCTTGAGCCAGTGCGGCAAGGATCGCACCGCTTTCAGACGGTCCTGGACTGTCTGGACCGCCCCGAGCGCGTCCGGGACGCTGGTCTCGATGAGCGTCATCCGTACCCGCCGATCGTAGCTGAGCAGCGGCAGGGTGGGGTCTTGGACAACGTCGAGCAGGAGCCGGTAGTGGTCAAGGATGTGTCGGAGGTGCTTGCCAATGGTCGCGCCCGGGATCAGGAGCGAGTCGAACGAGAGCTGGGCCGACGTCGTGACCGAGGTCGAGAGCACGGAGCAGACATGGCCGAGCAGGGTGAGCGCCGTGTCGATGAGGGCGGCTGGACGATCGAACGCATAGTGGAGCCAAGTCAGGCCCGTCGCAGTAAGCTACTGACGCTCCTTGCATCCTAGTCCGTACCCTGAGTGTCCTGCGAGCTCAGGCGGGCCGGATCATCGCCGGTGGCGCCAGGTGGAGGAGACATCGCGTTGAGAGGTGCGTGAGACGTTGGTCGCGTGGGATCGAGCGGCGCGAGAGGAGCGCTTGATGAAGGACGATAGCGAGACTTGTACGAGATCTGCCGGCTGAGAGGGCGAGGGCGACGGGTGGCCTCTTGGGATCGTGATCGAGACGAGGGTCGGGACAGAAGGTGGACGTGTAGGGCGTAAGGTCGGCGGCCCTTGTTGTGCGATCAGGAGGCGTCCGCGCGCCCGGGCGTCAGCGCGGGAGCCGAGCCGAGCCCGGATCAGCAGACAATCGAGGGAGCCGGCGCTGGCCGTCGACGGCACGCTCCTAGCTAACAGCTAGCAGGTCTCGTCAACGTCGTCTCTTCGTGCTTCGAGTCGCTGAGTGGCCGACTTTCAGCCCTGTCGGCTGTCGCACGCTTTGCCACGCTTTCCCCCGCCTGTCACTGACGCTGGCTGGGGCGAGGCGGACTATCGACGGACCGCTCTCCCAATCGCAGGAAGGTCATAGAGAGCCGCTGTAGGAAAAGAGGCCCCTCGAGAAAAGACGGAGAGGGGCGAGATCGTCGTGATTCACTGGCTTCTGACCGACTGCGCGGAGGCGAGCCGCGCGCGAAGGGGAGGCGCAATTCCCGGGAGGACGTCCTCTTGTAGCGCGGACGCCGGCCGACGACGATGAGGCCCGGGCATATCGAGACCGGCTCAGAAGCGATCAGAAAGAAGGTCGCCTAGCCTGCTGTTGACGGAATATGAGGGTAGTCTGATCTCGTTTTGGGCTTCGAGGGCCCGTTCGCTCGATGTCAGCGACAGAGGGCGCAGACGCCTTTAGCCGCCGACTGGGCGATCTGCGGGCCTGGTAGACGGCTGGCCGCTACGATGGCGAGTCGATCGGGAAGGCAAACTAGCAGCACGAGCAGCAGTAGCCTTGTCGGTCAGTCTCGGCGCCAGTCTTTCCAGAACGAGGGATCGCGAGGCTCACCGGCGTGATGAAAGCAGCGACCTCGGCCACCTGCTCTCTCTTCGGCGCCGGTGGTGGCCTCGCCGTCTGAGCAGGACCCTGCTGCTGGTCCTGATGGACAAAGTGCGGATGTGACTGCCGGCAGAGGGAGCCCGTGCCAACGCCACCGAGATGTTCCTTGATCCAGCGCCGCTTCGACCGCTCCTTCTCGCGCTTGCCGCCTCGGTGCGAGGTTCCAGCGCCGGAGCCGCCGATTGACCGATCACCGTCGTCGGCGGCATCGTCGTCGTCATCGTCCAAGCCTGCAGCATCAGCGGTCTCGATGATGTGCTGCTTGATGAGAGCGAGGAAGCGCTCGCGATCCTCGGTCGACCACATCAGTGGCGGGCTCGCCGAGGGCCGCCGCCGGTCTGAGGACACAAGTGAGAGCGCGTCCGAGAGCGCGTAGGGCGTGAGTCCGAGCAGGTGAGCCAGCAGGTCGCCGATCGCCAGGAGGGGGCCGGCCGAGGCGGGCAGCGCAATGAGCGTCGACTGCGGCCTCGGCCGCGGGCGTGGGTACGATCGAGTTGCAAAGGCAGGATGCTGGAAGATGAGGTGGGCCGACGAGTAGGTCCCGGTCGACGGCTCGACCGGTGGGTGCAGCGTCTCAGACAACGGCGGAGGGAGACGGTGACCAGACGGGCGCCGGTCTTGGCCGCTGCTGCTTGCCGAGGCGGTGGAAAGGCTGCTCGAAGCAGTCGACGTGCGCCTTGGTGGCGTCGGTTGGCCGGCGTCCTCATCGCCCTCGAGCGCCCCGCTCTCGATCCAAAGGATCGTCACGCACTCCTCGCCGTCCGCATCGGCCATCCGCACAAACTGGACCGCGAGCCGCGTCTCCTCGCCGCCTTCGATGAGGGTGTTTGAGAGGGCAAAAAGCGAGGTAAGAAGGTCCGGGTAGGCCGGAGCGATGACATAGACGGCGCCCTTGGAATGATGAGGCAGAGGCAGGCCGTGCTGGACGGAGAGTGGCGCCAGCGAAGGCGGTTGGAGCGTCGTCTGGCCCCAAACTGCCAGGCACAGATGGTGGTGGTTAGCAGGGGCTCAGCGATGAGAACAGAGAGAGCGGCTGGACTGGAGCACGTACTAAGTCTACCGTCGAAGGGACTGTTGTGCGGGTCATCGGTCCCGAGAGCAAACGACTGGCCGGGCGCCTCGCCAAAGGGTTGATCTCGAGACGAGGAGGTTGTCGTCTGCCGCCGAGGATCGTCCTGCGCAAAGCGCGACACCGGCCATTGATGGCCGCTTGACGAAAAAGGCGCCTCGCTTTGTGAAAGGCCTTGCGCACCAAGTGTCTGCTGCTGGTCTGCGGTCGCCATCAATGGCGATGGCAGAGGGCTGGCAGACAGGCAGTCTGGCGCGCGAGCCGATCCGTAGGAGTTACCGGCCTGGCCCGATGATGACACAGCAAATGAGGCGGCCGACGACGTGCGCGGCGGAGGGTGGATAGGCACGGGTAGGGCGTTGTCCGACGCCGAGCACTGAACGGCCGTACTGAATGGCCTAGAGGCAGAGAAGCCATAAGGTAATTCCGTCTCGGGCAGGTGGGGCGACGCCGACCGCGAGAGCGGCACGACTGGAGCGGACAACGCAGAGGGCGCAACCGGCTCGTACAGCGGCAAGGGCTCGATCTCTGGCGCAGGGCCTGACCGCAGGCTCTCTTCCAAGGCGCGCGCCAGCTCCTCGTCCTCGCTGGTGTGGGTGTAGACCACAGGCGCCGGCGCGACAGGCGAGTTGATCTGACGGCGTAAGACTTCGTCGGCCTCGTAGGAGCGCTTGCTGATCTCGAGCACGCGTGCCAGCTCGTCATCGGCGTGCGCCTCTGCAGATGACGCCGGCGGAGCTGACGGCGCTAAGGGAGCCCGTGCCGCCTGAGAGCCGTAGAGAGCGGCTGGAGGGTAAGGCGAGAGCGGCGACCGAAGCGGAGGGGTCGTTGGCAGCCTCGGCGGCGGCGGAGGGGGTAGCGGAGGAGGTGCCCGGCCGTACGAAACGCCCTGCTCGGGCTGCCCGTACATTGCGGGTGGCGCCGGAGCAGCGGCGCTGTGGTCCGACCAGCGGCGAGCCGTAGCGCCGGGACCAGGCGGCGCAAGTCGCGGGGCAGAAGAAGGCATCGGGACCGCCGAAGGACGCCTGGACGGGGTCGGGCCCGGATGCACCATCGGCTGGCGGTACGCCTGCGGCTGAGGAGCACCGTAGCCGAACGGGCCGCCGATCGGAGCCAACGCGGATGGCGCGGCCTGGAGCTCTGGCCGGTGAGGTCCATAGCCAAACGGACCGCCTATTGGCGCTGCCGGGGAAGCCGTCCCCTGGGAGGCGACGGGCGCCATCGGAGGCGCCCTCGAGTAGCCGACGTAGGAGCCCGGTGCCGGTGCCGAGTGTACTCGGTGAGCTTGAGGCGGCGCCGGGGCTTGCTGGGTGACGTACGGACCACGGAACAAGGATGTTGACGCTGCCGTTGCGGGCGGTCGGCCGCCCGGCAAGCTCAGGTGGCGGGACGGGCCGCCGGGGAAGATCTCGCCGGGCTGGACGCTGCCTTGTGATCGGTTGGCATGGCTCATGCGCTGCTTGGCCGTCGGAGATGCGCTGCAGGGAGCGCAACGAACAGTGCGGAAAAGGGAACCCGGTGCATGTCTACGGTCAGCTCTGGCTATCGAGCTCTGACCCGGCGCGTTGTGCAGCGCACCTTGGGCACTCGTCGAGGCGGCTCGGAGGGAGCGAGTCGGTAAGGAGGCCAAGGACGGCAAGAGTCTCGAGGAGGGGCGAAAGGGGATTGCTGGTATAGGCGGGCCGCCCGCTAGCTGAGCTGAGCTGTCCGATGAGGACCTTGATAGAGGGAGATGGGCTGCCGAGAAGCGAGGTCGGCGAGGCGGGGTCGAGATCGGGAGGGGAGCGAGGCGACGGCGGTGACAAGGAGCTCAACGCTGCCGGCCAGCGCCGGCTCTGCCGCTCTGCTGCAGCGACGAGCCGAAGGCCGTCACTTCCGGCCGCTTGTGCTCGGCAGAGCAGAAACGATGGCAGCACTGCCTGTGAGGTCTACCTCTCCAAAGCCTCCAACGCCAGCAGCTGTGTTCTCCCGGGCTCTGGCCGATGTCGATGCTGGCGAGCGGGCTGGCCGGGCGGTGAGCGACCCTCGGCTCTGCCGGTGCTGCGCACGACGGAGCGACCCCGTCGGCCCGCCGGAAGGCGTCGAGACTAGCTGCAGCCGTCGCCCTCAACCTCGACCATGTCGACGCAAGCCAGCGAGCAAAGCGACGCGTAGACGAGCAGATCAAGACGCTGACCCAACTCGCGGACTACCTCTTGATCTGGCGCGGCAACTTGTCGTTGTCTCCCCCTTGTTTTGAGCCCGGCCTCGAGGAGGCGGCCGCCCTTTGCGCCGCCGGCCGTCGCTCTGGGTCCGCCGGCCGCCTTCTGCTGCCCCTTGGTCATCGACCTCTGCTCCTCTCTCTTTCTCGGTCCGACCTCAAGCACTCTTTCCCTCTCTCTCGCTCTTTCACCGGGCACTCCTGCCCTCCCCGACGCTCCCTTTGGCACCCACTCTCCTTTCCCTTCCAGAGCCTCAACGGCAAACCCTGCGACACCCCTCGTCGCGTCCCCTCCCTCTCGTCCTCTCGCCGTGCCCCCGACGCGTAGCCTCCCCGAAGCTATGCTCTTTGCCCCCCTCGCCGCCCTCGCCGCGGTCGTACTCTCTTCTGTCGGAGCCAAGGCCGCCGACTGGAAAACCGACAAGGCCGCCTCCTCGGTGCGTAGGGGCTCTCTGTCCTCATCCAGCCCCCGACGCCGATCTGGCAGAGGCTCGCGTCGGCCGTCGACGCGTCGCTGAACCGCTGAAGGCTTGGCATCCTAACACAACCTCGCCGCCCAACCATAGTCGCCCTTCGTCAAGGGCAAGTACATCGTTGAGTACCGCGGCGATGCCTCACGCAAGCGGGATGTCGTGAGTCGCCCATCACCCGAGGCTGCGCCGTCTTGAAGCGCCCGAGGAGCTGGCCTGACGCGTCTCCCGCCGCTGCGTGCTTGGCTCTCGCTCCTCCGCCCGCTAGGACGTCCACGCTCACTTCGACTCGCACATGAAGCGCGCCGACGTCCCGTACGAGGTCAAAACGACCTTTGACGCCGCCGGGCTCTTCGTCGGCGCCTCGATCTCGTCCGTCCTCGACCGATCTGAGCGACATGAAGGTTCAGCTGCTGACGTCTCAGCTGCTAACTGCTGCCCTCTCATCCGCAGCCTGTCCGATGGCGACGTCGAGGCTGTCCGGGCCATGGCTTCGGTCGAGGCCGTCTACCCGGTCCGACTCGTCCCCCGACCGAGGCCATACAACGATGTCGTCACCGTCGTCGAGGGTCCGGCGAGCAACCCGACCGACACCTACATTCCTCACCGGATGACGGGCGTCGACAAGCTCCACAACATGGGCATCTACGGCAAGGGCGTCCTCGTCGCCGAGATCGACACAGGCGTTGATTAGTCGGTCGCCCTCTCTCTTCCTGTCTCACTCATCGCCTGACGTGCTTTGCTGATCCGTCGACGCCCCGGCAGCACGCATCCGGCGCTCGGCAACGGATGCTTCGGCCGGCCCGAGTGCAAGGTCGTCAAAGGCTACGACTTCGTCGGAGACGCGTCGGTCCCCAGACAGTCTCGGACTTCGACAAAGGAATCGAGGCTGACTCTCTTTCTCTCTGCCCATCACCCAGATACGACGGCACCAACGAGCCCGTGCCGGACGATGACCCGATGGACTGCGGCGGTCACGGCACGCACGTAGCCGGCATTCTCGTTGCTGACCAGTCACCTCTCAATTTCGTATGTCCCTCGTTTTCGTTCCCCGCCTTACTTTTTGCCGCTCGCTGACGCCTTGACGTTCTCGGCATCTAGACCGGCGTAGCGCCGCAGGCCTCGCTCGCCGTCTACCGTGTCTTTGGCTGCGCCGGCAGTTCTCAGAACGACGTCATCATGGAGGCCATGATCCGAGCCTACCAGGACGGCGCCGACATCATCTCGATGTCGCTCGGCGGGCCCAACGGCTGGTCTCAGACGCCCGAGGCGATCCTCGCGACCCGCCTGATCGAGCTCGGCGTCGTCATGTCGCTCGCGAACGGCAACGACGGCCTCGAGGGCCTCTGTACGTCGCCCGCACGCGGCGCAGCCTGCAGCTACTCCTCCATCCAGACCCTGACCAGCCTGCGCTTGCTCTTCCAGTCTTTGTTTCGGAGCCCGCGACCGCAGTCGGATCGCTAGCCGTCGCCTCAGTCGACAGCCTCGTCATCCCCGCTACGGCGATTGTCATCGCCGGCCAGCCATACGAGTACAAGCGGTACGGCAACGAGCCTGGCCTGGACGTCGGCACGGAGCCCCTCCCGGTTTACGTCCCCTCGTTCGAGCTCACCGACGCGGCCAACTTTGGCTGCGACCCTTTTGACGTCGACCTCGCCGGCAAGGTCGTCATCCTCCGCCGTGGCGTCTGCGGCTTCGTGATCAAGGCGCAGAACGTCCTCGACGCAGGAGGAGAGGTCATGCTCGGTACGTTCGGCGCGGGCACTGTTCCGTAAAGCTGCGTTCCCGTCCGCTGACCCCGGACGCGGCTCTGCGCAGTCCTCAACAATGCCCCCGGCCTCTTCAACCCCAACGTCGGCACTGTCGATGTCCAGGTCGCCGCTCTCCTCCAGAGCGATGGTCCGGCCATCTTTGCTGCGCTCCAGGCCGACGCCAAGGCGACGGCGACGTTCCCTCGGGGCTACTTCAACTTCGAGAACAAGGCGACTCCCGGCCTCGTCTCGGACTTCTCGACGTACGGCCTGACGAACGACGCCTACCTGAAGCCTTCGGTCGCCGCGCCGGGCGGCAACATCCTCTCGACCTACCCCGTCGCCAAAGGCTCGTACTCGGTCATGTCTGGCACGTCGATGGCTACGCCCTACCTCTCGGGCGTCGCCGCCCTTTTCATCTCGCAGCACGGCCGCGTCGACCCGGCCGTCCTCAAGTCCATCTTTGAGACGACGACGACGCCCGTCATGACGACGCTGGGCGGCTCGCAACTTCAGACGATCGCCCAGCAGGGCGGCGGCCTCATCAACGCCTACGACGCCGTCCTTTTCAAGACGATCGTCTCGCCCTCCGAATTCAATCTCGGCGACAGCGCCAGCGCCGTCGGTTCTGGTCAAATCACGATCGAGAATGCCGGTAGCTCAACCGTCTCGTACCGGATCTCGCACATTGCCGCTTCGGCCGCTCTCACCTTCGGCGAGGTTTGTCTTCAGCGCAGGCTCCCCTCCTCTCGCGATGCTTCCTCGTTGCTGATCCAGAGTGCTGCTCTCGCTCCCGACAGAATGGTGCCCAGCCCAACCTCGGCCCGGCCACCCTCGTTGAGGGCGCTGCTACCGTCAGCTTTGACTCAACCTTTGTCACGGTCGCCGCCGGAGGCAGCGCAAGCATGACCGTCACCTTTACCCGCCCCACCAACCTCGATGCCGCGACGATCCCAGTTTTCTCGGGCCACATACGCCTCGAGGCGACCGACGGCCAGAGCTTCAACATCCCCTACGCCGGCGTTGCTGCCTCGATGCAGGCCGACTTTCCGATCCTCGACACGTGCGTGCTGCTGGGCTGCCCTGAATCTGGCTTCACCGGGCTGACGTCCGCGAGCTCCTGCAACCCTGCTCCACAGCACGGCCGAGTACTTTGAACAGACTTACGGCATCTCGGTCGAGGTGCCGCTCCTGATGGACTCTGACGGCAACTTTGTTGGGGAGACGTCAGAGTTTACCTTTGCCGAGGGTACGAGCCGCCCAGAGATCTTCTTCCGCCTGCTCGGCCCGGCAGCCAAGATTCTGGTTGACCTCGTCGACGCCAGCACAACGTTTGCGCCCACTATCACCCGGCGCTCGCTGCTCGATGGCCGGCGCATGCACAAGATCAAGCGCGCCCAGCCGGCGACCCCGGCCATCGTCGGCGGCCTCCTCTCGTACGACCTGCTCGTGCGCGACGTGCCTGACTCGACCGAGAACGGCGTCGGCTTCAACAACGTACCCCTGTCGTCAAGTGAGGAGGGCTTCGCCTTTGCCAACGGCACCCAGGTGCCAAACGGATCTTACAAAGTGCTCCTTCGCGCGCTCAAGATCTTTGGCGACGAGACCGACGCAGACTCGTACGAGTCGTGGCTGTCGCCCGTCATCAACATCGCCTCTGTCGTCCCGCCTTCGGGCATGACAAACTCGACCGTGCTCGAGCCGAGCGTCAACGTGACGCTCTCTTCCAACTCCACTGCGTCGACGACCGTGCCGGCAGCTCTCAACGAGACGAACATGGCGCCGCTCATCAACGGCACTGCCAACTCGACCTCGTCCGCCCTTCCCTAGACATCTCATGGCCAACCGCACTTCTCCATTCCAGGAACCGCACTGCCTTCACTCCTTGCTCTGTAACTGTCTACAATCGCCGGTCATTTTCCCTCTCTTCCCTCGCGCCTGTACCTTCAGCCGGCCAATGGCCGCCTCTCACCTTTGGGATTCCCACTCCCATCCAATGGCTCATCCTTTCGTGCAGGCGAACGCAACCCGAGAAGGAGGGCGTCAAGGGTCATCTCTCGTTCTGTACAGGATGGGAGGGGTCGTAGGCCCTGGAGGTCAGGGCAAAGTGCGTCGGGATGTACAAGAAAGGGCGAAGGAATGTTATGCGGAGGCGGAATGCTGGGTTGCGAGAAAGGGCAGATGCAGTTGGGGTGTGGATTGCGTGAAGCAGGAAATTGAGACGAGCCGAGCGATTGGGAGGAGGCGGTTGCACAGGTCGGCAGTGGAAGAGTGGATGGTGGGGGGGTGGCAGGTTG
>Ga0308160_10002717_pt1 | contig 20845 bp, 25 predicted proteins | sample PhyFR1_FD_201036 | JGI IMG/M metagenome (GOLD analysis project Ga0308160, IMG submission 201036) | Phyllosphere microbial communities from UC Gill Tract Community Farm, Albany, California, United States - DLSLF.R1 | ecosystem: Host-associated > Plants > Phyllosphere > Unclassified | place: USA...
AGGTGGGTCGGACGGCTACGACCGTCTGCCGCCCAAGCATCGATCATCGTCCGTCCAGGAGCTGCTCGGTGAGAGAGGGCCCAACCAACTAGGTCGCTGCCTCCCTCACAGCCAGTCGGACAGCGGCCGACCTCGCTTCGACTGTCGGGATTTCGTCGTCGCGAGTCCATCCACCGGAGGGAGTGACTTGCTGCGAGCGAGTCGCCGTCGCGCCGAGGGCGGCGCAGCGCCAGGCTCGACTCGGCCGGCACGAGGGAGGGACGGGGACGCGCCGACCATGCCCCGACCGCCATCAGCTTCCTCCCCATCCTCCAGCACTTCAGTAATCGCGACAGCGAGGCAGGGCACACTTCTCATCACCTGTGTCGCCCCTCTCGACTGCCGCAGCTGATGTCAAAGTACGCCGACTTGCCCGACATCGTGAGCCCGACGTCGTCCCTACAGCCGGCGGCTGTTCTCGCCGTCACTCGGGCCAGCTGACAATCTTGCCGGCTCTGCAGGACACGGCGCCGGACGTCTACGAGACGGAAGATGTGCCCCAGGTGGCAGGACGCCACGGCGAGGTACGTCAGCTGTCTCAGCATGCGACCGAACCACGACGATTGCAGCAGCTGAGCCCCAACGCGTCCGACGCCTCGCCCTGCCAGCTCGACGACTCAGACGACGATCTCCCGGGCGCCGGCGCCGGGCCGTCCATGCGGCGAACGGGCAGCGCACCGGGCCTGAACGAGGCCATCGACGAGTCGGGCCTGCCCTCCTTTGATCAGGCCGGCCGCAAGTTTGGCGCGCTGGCAGCGAGTGAGCTCAACCCGCTCAGGCCTCTGTTCGCGGCCGCGAGCTAGCTAGCTGGCACGCACAGTGCGCTGATTTTCCATCTTTTGCCTACCTTCTGCAGTGACCTACACGCTGTACCCGTCCATGACGCCGCGCTCGGATCTGACGCTCGCTTCTGCCTCGCTACCGTCCGACGGCGACGCGTACGCTTCGCCGACGGTCGAGCATCCGCGTGCGCGGCTGCGCCGACTCCGGTACGAGATGGAAGAGCTCGAGCACTTCCTGGCCAAGGCGCCAGAGTCGGCGGATGCAGACCGGCCAGCGTCGATTGAGAAGGAAGCGGAGGAGGCGAGCAAGACGGCGCGGATGATGGACGAGCTCAAGGGCCTGCAGACCGGGCTGCGCAGTCTTGACGTCAAGGCCGGCCGGTCGCACGAGCAGCGCGACGGCTGGGAGGTCTCGCTCAAGAAGCTCGAAGACAACATCTCGCGGTCGACGCCGTCGGCCGAGCAGGCAGAGGCTCCGGTCGCGAAGCAGGAGGCTGAGCCGGCTGCGCCAGGGAAGGTCGCCGACCTCGATCAGCGCCTGGCCGCCCTCGAGACGGTGCTCGGCACGCACCTCTCCGGGCCCGAGGATGTACGTCCAGTCTCGTCCTGATGATCAGCGCTGTCGCCGAGCTGATCGTCTCTTCCTTCCTCGCGGTGGCCAGTCATCCGACCCCTCGGCTCCGATCCTTCCGACGCTGGCCCGGATGGACCATCTGATGACGCTGCTCACGCAGCCCCGGCACCTTGACGCCATCTCGCGGCGGATCAAGCTCCTGCTGACGGATCTCGACCGTGCCCACACCTCGTCCAAGTCGGGAGGCAGCAAACGCCAGAGCATGGGCGGCGACTCCGGCGGCGCCGGTCTCGGCCTTCTGAGTCCCAACCTGCCAGGCGGCCCATCGTTGTCGCCCTCGGTCGGGGGCGCAGCGCCGGCTGGCGAGATGACTCTGACCCCGGCGCAGGGCCAGAAGCTCGACCAAATCTTCCAGCTTATCCCCCGGCTGCAGCCGCTGCTGCCGCTCCTTCCCCACTTGCTCGCCCGGCTACGATCGCTGTCGGACCTGCACGAGTCGGCCGCCACCTTTGACGAGACGCTCAGGCGGCTCGAACAGTCAAGCGCGCGCCTCGCGTCGGCCCAGCAGGAGACCGAGACCGTTATCGACCGGCTCGACAGCAGCATCCGCGGCAACGAGGAGATGATCGAGGCCAACTTCCGGGCGCTCGGCGGGCGGGTGGGCGACATCCGGCGGCGGCTGGCCGCGCTCGACGGCGGCGAGGCAGCAGAGAGCTAAGGATAGATGCGTCCCCGGATGCGGACCTCGCGCACAGTCGCCAGAAGGAGGAAGAAGGGCAGTTTCATTTTCTCTATTGTATCGCTCTACGCGGCGAGCAGCGTGTCGAGCGTCTCGTCGTGGAGCTCCTTGAGAAGCTCGCGCGCCTCACGCGCCGGCCGGGCGACGGACGGGTTGTCAAAGACCGAGCAGCAGTCGAGCACCTGCTTGACGACCGGCTCCTTGATGTCGAGCGCCTCGAGCGACGCCGGAGCATCGCTCACAAGGTGGAGGAGGATCCGCGCCGTCAGGACGTTTGGCCGCGAGGGGAAGACGTTGTTTCTGGTGGCGAGAGAAGATCGAGGGTCAGTGAACGGTTCCCCTGCGGCCGAGCTCGGCACGGCGGTCATCGCGACTCACTGGAGGATCGAAACGACGTCGTTGGGGTCGTTCAAAGCAAGACCGCTAACGACGCGGGCGATCGCGGCGTTGAAAGGCTCTGTCGAAGTCGAACGAAGGGCGGGGCGTCAGATAGGACAGGAGTCGGAAGGATCAGAGTTGGCGGCGACCGACCAAGTCCTTGCGAGTGGTAAGCCTCGCCGACGAGCTCCTCGATCAGCGCCTTGGAGGCGGGCGACATGTTCTTGGCCGCCGTGTGGGCGACGCAGGCGAGAGCGTGGCCGAGGCTGGCCCCAATCTCGGCGTCGGACGACCGGATGGCAGTGACGAGCTCGGTGATGAGGGCTGCCGAAGGGAAGCGCTCATCTAGTCAGCGCCCTGCTTTCACGGCCGGCTACGAGAGACTGGGAGAGACGTACGGTCCACACGGGTCTGCGAGACCATGAGCACGCCAAGGCCCTCGGCGGCATGGTTGCGGATCGAGATCGAGGCCGGATCCGTGACCGACTTGACAAAGGTCCGTTGCAACTGCGGCTGGAATGGCCGCACGAGGTGCGGGACCCGCCGCAGGAGGACGGTCAGCGTGCCGAGGCTGTAGCGTCAGAACGAGAGCGAAAAACGTGGAGTCAGCGAAAGGAACGCCGCAACGGGAGAAACGCGAGTGAGGCCGAAAGACGGACATCGCGTTCTTGATCGCCGGCGGGAAGGCCTGGCTGCTGATGACACGGATGAGAGGACCCGTGAGCTGAACGATGTAGGGCTTGATGCCAGCCTCGGACGTCCGCAGCACAAGGTCGCCGACGCCAAGGGCAGCCTGCTCCCGCTGATCGTGCGTGCTGCACAGCCCGTGCGGTGAGAAGAGAAGGTCAGAACGGGGACTTTTGTAGGGAGCTGGCAACAGGCAGGCGCCGACACGCACCCTCCGAGGACGCCGGCGAGGAGGATGGGCACGATCGACTGGACGCCCTTCGGCCGCGAGAAGCCGGGGACCTCGACACCTGGAGCGGCGGTCGACTCGATCGAGGACCGCAGTGGGATGACGAGATTCTCGAGGTCGTCCTTGGGTACCGTCTTGACCATCGCCTCGAGCGCAAGCCAGGCGGCCTCAACGACGGCGTCGTCCCGGTCGGCAAAGGCCGAGATGAGCTGCCGGATCCAGTCGACGCGGTACTCCGAGAAGTCCTCCTCAGTGACCTCGCAGAAAGTTTGGCTGCGCGCGGGGAAGGAAGCAAGGGAGATCCTAGGTCAGCGCGACGAGCAGCCAGAGTGAGGTCGAGGCAGCACGACGCACAAGCAGCCGAGCGCGCTGATACGCCGACGGGGCGCGTCGCCCTTGGCCCAGCCGAGGAGCGTCATCATGAGCGAGTTGAGGCCCTCGATGTCCTCGATCGACTGGAGGAGGATGCGCATCGTCTGGCCGACCTCGGTCTTGATCTCGTCGTCGTCCTCGCCCGACTCGATCGACTTGATGAGCGCCTGGAGGATCGACGTCAGCCGCTTGCTCAGCGCCGAGCCGGCGACCGAGACGAGCGAGCCGAGGGCGCGCGCGTTGAAGGCCGACAGCTTGCCGCCGATAAGGGCAGGAAGGACAACGGGGAAGATCGAGTTGGCCCGGACCGACATGATCTCGCGCAGAGCCCGGAGGGCCGTCTCTGACTGGGCGCCCGGCTGACGGAGGGCTTCGAGTAGGGTCGGGATCGTCTGGTCGATGGCCTTGGTGCCAAACTCGCTCTGGAGGAGGACGTCGAAGGACTGAGCGGCGGCGGCACGGACCGAGGTGCTCTCGTCGACAAGCGCCGTGCGGACACCGGCAATGATAGCGTCCTGGTGCTCCTCGAGCTGGAGCTCGGTGGCGCTGTCGCTGCAAAGCGGCACATGGAGGACGCCGTGTCAGCAATGCCGCTAGGACAAGCAGGTGCAGGAGCAGGCGCAGGTTGACGTACAGGATCTCGCTGAAGGCGAGGCAGGCGCCAATGCGGACGTTGGCGTCGGGCGAGGTGACGCTCGTCCGCAACATCGGGATCATCTCGGCGATGATCCTCTCGCCGTTCTTCTTGCAGAGCTCGCCAAGCGTGCGGGAGGCAGTCTATAGAGAAAGGGAGTAAGGCTTCGGATCAGCTCGCTGAGAAGTCAGGCTCGATCGCCTCGGTTGACGCACCTCCTTCTGCTCGGCGCCGGGGCTCGAAAGAAGCGTGATGACCATGTTGATGACCGAGGGCAGGATCTCGCGCACTGGATTTCCGTGGAGGAAGACAAGACAGCGAGCCAAAGGTCAGCAGCGCCCCTTGAACCCGGGCAGTTTGGATGGGACGAACGGGTGCGCGGCGTGTCTGTGAACGGGCCGAAGACGGTGAAGGTCAGTGGTTGCGCCAGGCGATCGGCATAGGCAAGCAGCTGCGGAGACTCACTCTGAACGAGGGCCTTCCAGATGTGGACTGAGGCGGTCCGGACGGCGCCGACAGCATCTTGGCGGATGACGTACAGGGCAGAGAGGACCTTGTCGCGCTTCTCCGGGCCAAGGGCCTCGAGCAGCGCCTTGCGCGACGAGTCGCCGGCCGAGGTCTCGGCACCGTCCTCGACCTCGATCTCGGCCTTGCCGCTGATGCCCGAAATCTTGAAGAGAAGCTCTCCGGTGAGCGAGACGGACGATTGCTGCAAGAGAAGAGGGGACACGCGATCAGCCCTATTTTGCCGCACCCTTCCGACTCGACCGCCAGCCCGCCGACGTACCCGGATGCGCCAACGTTCGTCGGTCATACCGTTGAGCAACTCAGGCAGGAGCAAATCGACGGCTTTCGACGAGTAGTTGCCGATGATCATCTTGCCTGCCCGCATCGAGGCGTCACGGACTGGGGCGGGTAAGGAAGGCGGGATGTCAGCCCATTCTATGCGGCAAAGCGACCCCGCGGAGAGTCCAACGCACCATATTCCGACTCGTCTGCGAGGCCGCCGAGAATCGGCGGGATGATGCGGCCGAGGTGGGGCACGAAGCGGTGGCCAAAGGTCGTCGGCAGGTAGACGAGGAGCGAAATGAAGCCCTCGCGGACGTAGTGCCGCGGGCTGCTCGAGTTGCTGATGATTTCGGGCAGCAGACCCTCGAGGCGCTCCATGCCGAGGCCAGAGAGGACCTCACTGAGACCCTGGGCGGCACCCTGTGGGAGAAGGCAGGCATCAAGCGTCAGATGCGAAAGGCGCACGCAGGGCTCAATGCGTGACGCACCTGGCGGTCGACGCCCGACGTGTCGCTCTTGAGAGTCTGCAGCAGGCTCTCGACGAGCTCGGGGAAGCAGTCCTCGCCGAGGCGCTCGACGAGCGTGCCCAGCGCCTTGGCGGCCGTTCCACGGGCTTCCGGAACCGGGTCGACCAGGACGATGTGGACGAGCGGCATGAAGGTCGTCACTGTGTTCGAGCAGGCAAGAGCAACGTCAGTAAGGTCTCTTTCCAGGCGATCATGAGCGAACAACGGCACGGACGGTAGGGCGTAAAGTCCTTCGGGTCCGTCAGCGATGACAGGTTGCCGAGAATCTGGACCGACTTGCGCTTGCTCTGGGCGCTGCGCTCGCGCATGCCGCGCTCGATGATCGGCGTGACCTGAAGAAGGAAGGCCGGCCAGCGCAAGGTCAGGCATCAGCGGGACAAGAGGAAGGGCACAGATGCCAGGCAAAGAGCGACGCACCAGCGCGAGCGAGGGGGCGTCGATGAAGTGCGAGAAGGCTGTGTTGAGCAGGTGCGTGAGCGCGGCGTTTGTCTTGCCAGTCGGGTCGACGAGCGCCTTGAGCAGTGTTGGCACGAGCGCCTTGATCTCGGGGTTGTGGATGACGTCTCCAAAGCGCTTGAGACTCGTGTTGGCGGCCTGCCGGACCTGCGTGCTGGAAGGGGAAAGGCGCAGCGGAAGGGGAAAGGCGCAGCGGCGACGGATGCGGGCATCAGCGCGACAGGTCGGCGTGACGAGCGGGCACGCGACGAGTACGAACTGCGAGTCGGTCAGGACGGCCGTGAGCTCGGGGATGATGGTCGGGAGCGAGGTCGCAAGCTGCTTGGGCGCGCAGAAGGCCATCGCGCCAAGAAGCTCGATCGACCCTTTCTTGGTCCGCCACTGCTTCTCCTCGAGTCCGGCGAGGAGCGAGGGGAGGATGATGTTGACACAATGGCCCGAGAGGCGCGACATGATGACCTTGGACGCGTCCTGGCAGGCGTCACGGACGTCGGTCACCGTGTCGCCAAAGGACTGGAGGAGGAGCGGCAGGATGTTCTCGACGTAGGGCTCGAAGACGCGGCCGAGGGTGGCCGACAGTGTCCTGTAAAGGGGCCGGGGCAGTCAGCGCGGCCTCCGAGAGAAGGTCCTTTCAAAAGGAGAAACGCACTCGAAGGCGAGCAGAGCGCCCTGCCGGTGCGTGTAGGATTCCTTGTCCCGCGCGGCGGCGTCGAGCTTGTCCATGAGGTCAAACTCTTTGAGCGACGACAGACCGCGACCCTTGACGACGCCGGCGATGCCGTAGGCGGCACCCCGGCGCTCGGCGTACTTCTCGCCGTCGATGAGCATGGCGTAAAGTCGGGCGACGAGCGGCTCGATCTCCTTGCGCATGCGCTTAACGAGCGCAGGGATGCAGTCCGAGACAGCCGCCTGGACGACCTCGGACGGTGTCTTGAGCGCGAGCACGAGCCTGTCGACCACCTTAGGCACCCGCGGGTCCGAGGCCTCGAGGAAACTGGCGATGCGACCAAAGAGAATGACGATGGCCTCAGAGATGTGGTCACCGGCCTCGGTGCCGGACGACGGCTGGGCGAGGTACGACTCGAAGACACCGATCAGCTCCGACAGCCGCGTCTGGCCGAAGCTGTCGATGACGATGGCGCCGGCGTCGAGCATGCCGCGCCGAACGACCGCATTCCGGTCGCCGAGCGCCTCCGACTCGATCAGGAACTGGAAGAACGGAACGAGCAGGTCCGAGGTGAAGCTCGGCGCGAGCGCGCGGAACGTGTCGGCGATCGCAAGCCGGACCTGCCAAGGGTCGGTCCGATTGAGCGACTCCTCGCGGACCATGCCGTACTCGTCAAACTCGGGTGCGAGGATCTTGGCCTGCGAGGGATTCATCGGTGCGAGCGAGGGAGTCAGCAGGCGGTTCGAGAACCGCAGCTGATCAGTGAGCTGCGCGACAACACACCTTGTCGACGTAGAGCTCTTCGAGCGCGACGTTGATCTCGCCGATGAGCTCCGGGTGGAGCCGGATAGCCTCGCCGATGGCAACAGCGCCGCTCGTGCGGACGTAGGCGTTGTCGTGCTCGACAAAGGGCAAGAGCTTCGCGATGAAGGTGTCGGGCACGTCAAGGCCGTTGTCTTCCCAGATGCCGTGGGCGAGCCGGGCGTTCTGCGGGTCCTCGTCGTGGACGGCGATCCAGACTTCGCTCGAGTAGTCGAAGTCGGTCAGATCGAGCGGCTGGAGGGCTTGGAGCGAGGCGTTGCGGACGACGACCTCCTGCGAGAGTGTACCCTTGAGGAGCGCCTGAATCTCGTCGAGCGTCGCGTTGAGCTTGATGGCCTCGCCGAGGTTGATGAGGGCCGAGGCGGCCGACTTCCGCAGCAGAGGCTGCGTGCCGATCAGCAGGACGAGGTCGGTGATCGTCGACAGGCGCGGGAACGACGGGTCGCCGACTGCAAACGAGCGGAATCGGAAGCGTCAGCATCACGACGCGGAAAGGCCCGGAGAAGAGGGAGGCCGCCGACGCACACTCTCCGCAGTGGAAGTCCATGATCTCGAGGACGAGCGCGAGCTGCTCGGTGATCTCGTCTGAGGCGGCGAGCCCGCCCGTCGCGCCCTTGGCAATGACGGTCGTCAGCAGGGGCGTGATGTAGGCGTACGTCGTCGAGTCGAACGGCGCGTGCTCCGACAGTGTCCGCAGGCGGTAGAGGACGCGGAGGAGGAGGCCGTCGAGCGGCTCCTCGGTGTACTGCTCCGGGATGCCGAGCGTGCCAAAGTTGCGGAGGATGGCGATACCGATGAAGGACCGCAGCGACTCGAGCCGGGGCGAGCAGCAATCGCCGAGGCGGAGGAACGTCCGGAAGGCGTCGTCGCCGACGAGGAACGAGCCTTTGTCGAGCGGGCCGTTCATGATCAACTGGAGGACGTCCGTCAGGTGCGCCTTGAAGGGCTCGACGTCCGCCGTGATCAGGCTGCGGATGACGGCGAGGCCGCGCTCCATCTGCTGCTGGACGGCCTGGATCCGAGCCTTGACGTCGGCCTCGACCTTGGTCTGCTGGGCGACGAGCGCCTGATCGGCCTTGGAGAGGGCACCGTTGGCCGTCGCCGCCTTCTTCTTGGCGGCCGACTCGCGGACCTCCTTCTCCCACTTGTCGAGCGCGTTGTTGCGGTTGGCGATCGGCGGCGCCGCCACCGACTTCTTGGCGAGGACGTCGACGAAGAGCGAGCCCTCGGGTGTCGCCCAGATGCCAAGCTCCTGCGCGCCGATGAAGTCAAGATTCTGCGGGTCGAGGTCCGACCGGGCGCTCGCGAGGAACTGCTGGGTGAGCGCGTCGGGCGAGATGAACGCGAGCGTCCGGGCCGCCCTGTAAGCGGCACTGGCAAAGGCGACGCTCCTGACGGGCACGGCCGTCGCGTCCGTGAAGAGCTTGAGCACGCGCGACTCGGCTCGCTCGACGAGCTTGGCCGGGTCGACTCCCTGGCCGACGACAATGTCGACGAACGACTGCATCGAGAAGGCGCCGAGCTCCTCGTGATGTGAGAGGATCAGGAGGTCGGCCAGACCGTCGTCGCGGACGTTCTCGGGCGTGTCGGCCGGGAAGGCCGCGGCCGCCGAGATAATCTGGAGGATCTGCTTCGAACGAGCGTCGGCCGACAGCGTCTCCTCCGAAGCTGGGACAGGCTTGCCCTCGCGCTGGAGGAGCCAGGCCTTGAGCGCATCACGGATAACGCGGCTCGCGACCTTGGACTTCTGCTGGACCGATGCGCGCAGGCTGGCGAGCGCATCGCGCCGAACCGATGCGTGCTGCGTCGCGAACGAGAGGTGGATGAAGGAGAGACCGAGCTGGACTCTGAAGGGGAGACATTTTGTGGGCCGTCAGCGCTGCCTCGTGATGATGAGCCTCAGCGGAGATGTCACATGCTTGACGTACCTCAGGGCCTCGTCCTTGGCGAGCTTGTCGTCGAAGCGGCCGACAAACGCCTGGAGACCACGCAGCAGCCAGACCTCCTCCTCGGCCGACGCAGCCCTCCGCTGAGCCTTCTCCCAGAGCAGAAAGGACGGCTTGGGCGACGTCGCGGTGATGCCCTGGAGGATGGGGTTGGTCGCGAGGAGGGAGGCTATAGGCAAGCGGCGGACGGTGGTCAGCGATCAGCAAGCGTCTCGTGCCGACTCGTCGCACTCTTCTACGCACTGATAACGGCACTCTTCGACCGGCTGAGGGGGCCGAGCAGGACGGCAGCGGCGACAAATCCCTCGCCGACGCCGGCAGCGGCAGTGAGCGCGTTGGCCGAGACGTTTTTGAGGCTGACGTCGGTGAGCGTCTTGCCAGCAACCTCGGCAAATTTGTCGGCCTGCTCAGTCCACCGCTCGGGGGCCTCGCCAAGCGTCCAGAGGGCGTCACCGACGCAAACGACGACGGCCCGGCGGGTGGCAGCCTTGGGCGAAGCGAGCTCCTTCTGAAGCGCCGTCATGGCGGCGGCCGGGATCGCGTCGTTGGCGGCGAGAGTGACGGCGAGGTTGGCCGACAGCGTTTGCAGGAGCGAGACAAGCGCTGGCTCCGACGTCGTCTCTTTGGCAATCTGGGCGGGCAGGATAGCGACGACCTTGGCCGCCGTCGCCGGCGAGGCCGGAAAGAGCCGGATCATCGAGTAGAGCGAGATACGGTGGTCGGCATTGGCCGTCTTGCCGGCCTTGAGGAGGCCGAGCATCTCGTCGAGGATGGCAGCCTCGGCCTGGACTCCGGCCTCGAGGTCCTGGTCGAGCTTGGCGACGAGGGCCTTAAAGAAGGCGACAGCCGCCGCACGGACCTCAGCCTTGGGTGACTTGGCGTGCAGGAGGATAGGTGTGAGGAGCTTGGTCGACGCGTACGGGCCGAGCGAAAACCAGGCGATATGCGGGATCGTCGCCGAGAGGGCGACGAAGCCGGTCTCGGGGCTCTTGACGAACGTCTTCTCGGATGCGGCAAGCAGCGCATCGAAGGCAGCCTGGTCGAGAAAGCGCTGGAAGAACATGCGGAGCGACGACTGGCGGAACGAGAGGAGAAAACGGCATGAGGTCAGTACGCTGGTCGAAGCGTTCAGAGAAGCCGAGCCTCGAGCCGAGCGCACCCAGATGTGGGCGCCCTGCGTGCCGGTAGCGTTCAGCGCGCCAGCTTTCCAGCAGTCGAGGACGGCGTCCTTGACCTCGGCCACATAGCCCTCGCCGACGCCGCCGGGCCCGCCTTTGGTCTCCTCGCCCTTGGCGCGGAGGTGGAGGCAGACGTCGATAGCGAGACCGAGCAGGGGCAGCAACTTGGTCGCGGAAGGCGCAGAGGATCCGGCCGCCGGCGCAGTGAGCAGACGGAGAATGGCCGGGAGCGCGGTCGAGTTGGTGCGAAGCGTACGCCGCGTCTTCTTGACGGCGCCCTTGCGCACAGAGGGCTTGAGTCCGCGCTCGGCGTCGAGGACGGCCTCGAGCGAGACGGCGAGCGAGTACACGAGCGAGGCCAGGCTTTCCGAGTCTTCGGGCGCCTGAAGCTCCAGCGCCAGCAGGCCGTTGAGGTGGAGGACGAGGGCAAAGAACGTCGATGGCGCGACAGCGGCGCTACGGAGCCCAGAGGGAACGAGCGGCACGAAGGATCAGCGGGTCGAGATTGATCGCAGGCAAGACGAGGGACCGGCTGAGCGCACCTCCCAGTCGTAGGCAGACAACGTTGGACCTCTGCCTGAGCCCAGGCTGTCCAGCTGGCGATGTTTGAGCCTTCGGCATCGGCCTGGGCGAGGGCCGTCAGCGTTGCGATGACGGCCTCGGTCGAAGCCAGGTCGGGGTAGCGGCTGGCAAAGGCGAGCACGCAATCCACCGCCTCCTCAGCCTGCGACGAAGGGACATCTGCACCGAGTAAAAGGGATGGTTCAGCTATCAGTGCGAATCAAAGATGGGCGGCCGCTGGTAGGCACGAGGTCGTCGAACGCACCTCCTTTGGCAGCCTGCCCGCCGAGCGAGGCGAGCGCGGTGAGCCGCTCCTTGTTGCGGCCCCGGCTGAGGACCGCCTGGAGCTCCTCGACGTCGAGCTCTCCACGGCCGGCGGCCGAGTCGTCGTCGTCGTCGTCCGAGATCGGCTCGCCCTCGTCGTTGAAGCGGGTCGGCGTCGCCGAGGCCCAGCCCGAGATGTCCTTCTTGTGGCGTCCGCTCGCCGCCGGCGCCGCCTTGCGCTCCGAGGCGAGCAGCTTCGCAAAGCTGGCCTTGGCCGGAATCGTGGGAGGGTGGATGAGGAGGGCGCGCTGTCCGAGAGAGCCGGACGGGTGTGGTGAATAAAAGCGACCGGGGTCCGAGGGAAGAGGAATGCAGGAGAGGGGATGGAGGTGAGGGAGGAGCGAGGCTGTCGAAAGTTGGGCCTCCCGGCTTGGAAAGTCGACTGCGAGCGCGGCAGTCTGCGTCCTGGATCGGCATTTCATGCATCGATTAGAATCTAAAGGAGCTCGATCAAAGTCTCATCTCAATGCGGCCCTGCTGACGCGCCCAGCAGCAGGCTCGCCCTCCCCTCGGCGAGAGATCTTGGCTTCCCACTGTCACCCTCCCTCACGCACACCACCCCCACAAGACGAGCTGAGCGTCTTCATCGCCTTAGTCATCTCGCACAGGTGCTCGGTCAACGTTTCGCTGTCCTTGCCGGCCGCGGCCTCTCCCTGACCGGGTGCGCCTTGCCCCTCTTGGGTGCTCCTTGTCGCCTGCGCGCGCGTCCGAGCTGACCCTCAATCCTCCCTTGCCCCTCGACCGCACCGCACTTGGGCGATAGCAGCTCGAGCTCGAGCACTCCCACCAGCAGTCGCGGGTCATGTTTGGCCGAGACGCTCGCTCCAAGCTCGCAGGGTCGTCCTCGGCCAGCCGGGAGGACGGCGCCTTGTCGTCTGCAGCAGGCGGAGTCGGCCAGGCCGGAGCTGACGCCGGCGACTCTGCGCCCAGAGGAGGCAGCAAGCTCGCGGCCATCTTCTCTGCCGGCGGTGGCGGTAGCTCGTCGGCCGGTGCGTCTGCAGAGGCCGCTCGTCGTCTGACGAAAAGTACATCGTCTGACTGTGAGCGAGCGTGCGTCCCTCCCTTCACCAGGTCCGTCGAACTCGCGCAAGCCGCCCAAGCCCGAGCGCCAGGTCCTGCGGCCGCCGGCATCAAACCCGCCAGTGCAATACCTCACGCCCGAGATCATCTACCGCCACCAGGCCGCCCGCTCTGCGCCCTATGGCCAGTACGCTGCCTCCTCCTCGGGAGGCCGACCGAGCGCTGGCGGACCGCCCCGCACGTCCAATGCTCGACCGCCGCGGCCAACGCGACACGACTGGCCGGCCGTTACCGACTCACCCCCGCAGCCGTTCATCAACGACGTCGAGGACGAGCGGCAGCGTACGGGCGAGTGGGGCCATCGGCATTCGAGCTCGCTCGACGGCACGCTCACGGGCTCGCTGCCGGCGAGGACGTCCAGCCGGGGCGTCACGCTTGACCGGCTCGACACCGACGTCCGTGCTCCGCAGCAGTCAGCTCGACCCGACGGCCCGACAGGCTTCACCAAGTCGGGCTCGCTGCCTTCCCTGCTGTCGTCCTCGTCGTCAGCGCCGCCGTCGCCGAACCCATCCTCCTCGGCTCTCCTGCCACGCGTCGACTCGCCCGAAGCGCTCGCTCGGCCATCGCCGACGCCCGTCCGCCCGGCATTGCCGAACCACTCGTCCTCGGCCTCGTCGGCTGCTTGGGAGGCCCTCCTGTCACGGACGGCGGGCGCGTCAGCTCCAGTCGTCTCGCCGCCCTTGCCGACGTCGGCAGCCCCATCTAGGCCGCCAGAGCTGCCCAGGAAGCAGTCAACCCTGCCACACCAGATGCCAGCGGGCCTCTCGGAGCCGCAAGCCAGTACGTCGGCGGCGCTGCCACAAGTCGACAGCCAGGATCGCACGCCTCGAGGGGCGAACAAGCAGTCTCGTCCGGCTCGGTCGACGGCGCAGGCGGCCGACTGGGGCAACCTGCTGTCGAGAACGGCCGGCGCCGCACCGAGCTCCCTGCTCGGCCCTCCGAGCTTCCAGGTGCCCTCGGCAGCAGCAGCAGCAGCAGCAGCAGCAGCAGCAGCAGCAGCAGCAGCGCGACCTGCCCCAATTGAGCCCATACCATCGACCATGAGGTCTCCTGCGCACTCTGGGACCGGGAGCGGAAGTGGCGGGTGGGAGGCCCTTCTCGCTCGGACGCAGGGCGCCAGCCCTGGAATGGCCGCCCAGACGACATCGTCGTCTTCGTCTCCTGGCCCTGGTGCCCGAGTTGCTGCGCTCTTCAAGTCGGCCAAGCCGAGCGTCGCTCGTGTACCATCGTCGCCAGACGAGCCGACAACCTCGATGCCGACGCAGACGCCGCCGCTGCGTCTCGACCCTCCAGCAGCGCCGGCCCTGACTCGGCCGAAACATCGCTCGCCTTCGCCTTCGAGCCGGGCTTCGATCATCACGCCGCCGCTTCAGGTGGCTTCACTCCCGCTGTCGCTGTCATCAAAGTCCCGGGATCCCCTGCCAGACCGGCATGTGCGTCCACAGCGGGCGACGCCCGGCCCGGGCAGCACAGCATCTCCCGGCCTGTCGACCCCGAACCTGCTCTCGAAGCGCGAGACGCGACCGCTGGTCCAGCCCGTCGCGAAGCCCTCGATCGGCATCACCGGGCTCGTTCGCGCACCAGACGGCGAGCGCGGGCCGCGAGCCAAAGCCGAGATGGTACGTCGAGCCTCGCTTGCCCAGGCGGTCAGACGCAAGCTGACGCTCTCACGCGACCCCTCGCCAGTTGACGTCGCCGTGCATCTGCTGTGCGGCAACGCTCCAGTACCCGAAAGGGGTCGCCTCCTTCCGCTGCACGGTTCGTCGCACGAGAGCAGACTCCGTCGCAGCGAGCAGAGCTGACGCCTTCTGCTCGCCGGCGTAGGTCTGTGGGACGGTGACCGACGTTAATCTGAGCGACCGAAGAGCTGCCGGCCTCAGCAAGCCGACCGACCCTCAACCTCTTACGCTCGCACGCTTCGAAAAGCTGCTCGCAGAGGCTCGGGCTGCCAAGTCGCCAGCGCCCTCGATCTGCTCTTCCCGGCGCGACAGCCAGGACGAGGACGTCGCCGACGCGCGCACGCTCGAGGGCGACAGCACCGATGAGGAGGAAGGCAACGGCCTGACGAGCGCGGCCACGCTCTCGCTTTACGGCAAAAGCAACTGGTTCGACCCGCTCGAAGACGAGCTCTTTGCGTGCGTCTTTGCTCGGTCCAAGCTGCAGAGGCGTCGAGCGGACTGGCTGACCGTCATTCTTCCTGTTGCCAGCGTCTTCTCCCACTGGTCGAGCCTCTGCGGCAGCTTCAGCAACGTGGGTTGATTGCCCTGTGGCCTCGATGGCTCAATCGCTGACCATGCCCGAGTTATCGTCCCCTTGCAGGGTCGAGAATCGTCTTGGTCCGAGCCCGGCATCGATGTCGACGAGGTCCAGCGTTTCTACCTCTTGCTTGCCACGCTCCCGTCGGAGCTCGGCTTTGCCGTCGTCCGCGGCCTCGAGGGCCTGCTTCGGCGGCCAAAGCGCCGGTTCGAGACGGCTCCGGCCGGCCTCGCCTGGGTGCTCATTGTCCTCGAGAACCCGGCGCTGTTCAAGCCAGGGTCGGCTAGCAGCCAGTCAAGCGGCTCGGTCCTGAAGCGCTTTCTCGGCATCGTCAGCAACTTGCCAAACGAAGCGCATCACTACGTCCGTGTCCCCCGCACCCCCACCCTTGGCGCTCCCTTTCCCGGCGATCCCGTTGACCGGTTCTCCCATCTCTACAGCTCGTCGGCTGGCTAGATGCCTTCGATCACGATCGATTTGAGCGCAAGATTGAGCTCATCAACATTGCCCTCGTTCCGCGGATCCGCAAGCACGCCCTGTCGGTGACAGCGCCCGCGAACCGCAAGGGCGATCTGCCGTCGTACTCGCACGACTGGCGCTTCCGCTCAGCCGCGCGCGTCCTCTCGCTCTTCTATGCATCGAACACGCACCGTCCCCGGCTGCCCGTCTCGGCCTTCTATGTGACGCTCGTCGACCAGCTCGACGCCGTCCTTGATTATGAGAGTGCGTGACTGGCGACGTGTGTTCGAACGTCCCAGACCGTGCGCTGACCTCGCCCCTTGATCTGTCATCCGCCAGGCTGGATCCGAACAGCCCAAAAGAAGTCGAGATCAGCCTTCCACCTTGCTCAGTACCCTTTCCTACTCTCGCTTGGCGCAAAGGTCAAGGTGCTCGTTCACGACTCGAAGCGCCAGCAAAACGAGCAGGCCGGAACGTCATACGTCGGCCTTGACGGCCGGAGGACCGTTCAGCCGTTCATCACGATCCGCATCCGGCGCGAGCGCTTGATCGAGGACTCGCTCGCGCAGATCTCGAGCTCGCTCGACCACCTCAAGCGCGCCCTCCGGATCGAGTTTGCCGGCGAGGTGCGTCCTGCCTCGGGCTCTGCTTCCGGCTCGCTCGCGAAGGTTGCTGACCGAGCCTTCGAACCGCAGGAGGGTGTCGACGCCGGCGGGCTCAAGAAGGAATGGTTCCTTCTGCTCTGCCGCGATCTTTTCGGCACATTTGGCATCGGCACCGGCATGTGGGTGCAGGATGAGGAGAGCCACCTGTGCTGGTTCCATCCGGCCTCGTTCGAGACAGACGAGCAGTATACTCTCGTCGGCGTCGTTGTCGGCCTGGCGGTGAGTTGGCCAACTTTGAACGCGGCATGCGACGTGCCGGCCAGCTGACGTGCGCCTCTCGCCTCGTCCCCACCCCCTCCTGCGCGCCAGCTCTACCACGCGACCGCGCTTGACATCCCACTTCCGACGGCGGCCTTCAAGCAACTGCTCGACAAGCCCGTCGGACTCGCCGACCTCGCTTTGCTCCGGCCCTCGCTCGCCAAGGGTCTGCAGGACCTGCTCGAATTCAAGGGCGACGTCGAGGAGACGTTCTGCAGGTCGTTCGTCGGAGAGGTCAGTCGCAAGTGCAGTGTCCAAGGGGCTCCCCCTTCCCTCCACCACACGACCTGGACCTGACGCCCCCCCCCCCCCTCCCTTGTCTGTCTTCAGTACGAGTCGTTTGGCGAACTCGTCTCGATCCCCCTTATACCTGGCGGTGAAGATACGCCTGTGACGGCTCTCAACCGCCAAGACTTTGTCGACCGGCTCGTCCAGTTCCACCTCGTCGGTAGCGTCGCCCGCCAGTTCCGCGCCTTCCAACGCGGCTGGCTCTCGGTCGTCGAGGGCAACGCGCTCTCAATCTTCAGCGCCGAGGAGATTGAGCTCTGTGTCCGTGGCTCGCCCGAACCGCTCGACGTCGCCCAGCTGCGGATGGTGACCCGGTACGACGGCTGCAGCGAGGACGAGCCGCTTATCAGGTGCGCCGTCATGGACGCTTTCTGATCGCCCGTTGGTCTCTCTCGACTGACGAGCGCTATCTCCCCATGCAGCGCCTTCTGGGAGATTGTCGCCGGCTTCGACGTTGAACGCCAGCGGCGGCTGCTCGCCTTTGTCACTGGCTCGGACCGGATCCCAGCTCAGGGGCTCGCCAACCTCGAGTTCCGGATCCAGGTGACGCGCGCGCCGCCGACCCACCTGCCCTGTGCGTCGTCCCTCATCCGACCAGCTCCTTGTGGCCAGGCGTGCGCTGACCTTGGCCCGTCACTAGCGAGCCACACCTGCTTCAACACGCTCGCCCTGCCGCGGTATCCGTCGCGGTCTGTGCTCGAGCGCAAGCTCGTCGACGCCATCGAGGAGTCGGCCGGTTTTGGCCTCAAGTAGAGCCCTCATTAGATGCGACTTGAGTTCCTCCAAGCGACCGCGGGGCGGGCAGACAAAAGGGCGGGAGCCGGCCTGCTTGCGAGCGACGTGAAGCGATGTGAAAGGGGAGGGTCTCGACCCTTCCTCGCAGGTGGCTGCCCTGCCTTGTTCGGCCTGGCCGCCGGCCGCGCAGCAAGCCAGGCGGCCAGCCATCGCGGCTCCCTCCGACGCCCCCGCCGCCTGCACAAGCAAGCCTCTGTCTCTCTCCCTCCCTTCCCTCCCCCGAAGAATCCCTTCGCCCGCCCTCTCGCCCTCCTCGCCACACCTCTATCCCCAGTCTCCTCACTTCTGTCTTCCCAATGCAGCACCTCGCGCAATCTGCCATGGGTGACGTGCGGGCGATGGCCGACCAGCCTAGGGCGTCCCGCCCGCCGCCGCCGGGCTCCAACAGCGTCCCGTCATCCTCGACCCGGAGCAAGGGCAAGCGCCGAGCGCCGCTCCCATGGGATTTCGACGACAGCGACAGCGACTCCGAGCGTCGAGGACCGACACGGAAGCACCGCCGATGCGACGGCTCGCCTACCTTCGGCTACCCGGGCGGGGGCGGGAGCAGTATCGGTAGCTCCCGAACTAGCTCGCTGCCCTGGGCGGCGGCGACGGCGACGACCGGCCTGGCAGCATCGATGGGTTCCGGCCCAGTCGCGGCTTCGGGCGGCGCCTTTGGTCTCGTGAGTGCCCATCACATCAGCAGCAAGACCAGAGCTCAGGCTGACGGCCTCTTCCCCGACCTGACCCGTCTGACGCTGCAGCGCTCGGTGAGCCGGCTGCCCGTGCGACCGCCTCCGCTGTCCCTCCCGAGCCGCCCGACATCCCTCTTTCGACGGGCAACGTCCGACCCGCCGCCGTGCAGCCCGACGACCTTCCACGTACGGCACGACCCTTGCTTCGACACTCTCAACGACGCTCTCTGCCGCGCGCAGGAGGCCTTCGTCCAAGGCTTTGCCGAAGCGGCGCACCAACCGCACGCGACACTAGCGCCTCCGCCAGCCCCGCCAGCGTCGCCCTCGTGGGAGATGGCCGAGCTCTCGCCAATGCTCACGTACGAGCTCGACCCGATGTCGTCGCCGCTAGAGATGCCCAACCTCTCGCCTGACAGGGCGTCGTCCGTCCCTTCCGAGCGCTCGCCCTGCGCCATCCCGCGCGCAGGGGACGACCCGGAAGGCGTGCCCGACCTCTGTGCCTCGTCGTCCGAGACGTCGGCCGCCTCGTGGTTCGACGGCTTACGCTTCGTCGCCGATGTCGACGCAGAGAGCGACGAGGACGACGCCGACATCATCATCGATCCGCGCCGGCACTCGGTCGACGACCTGTGCGTCTACAGGTTCCCAGATCAGGCATCTCGTCAAAGCTGCGCGATGGTTGACCCTTTGCCTTTGTCTCTCCCAGATCCTACCTTCTCGTCAAGACCGACATCTGCCGGCCGACCATCTCTCGGCGGGGCGCCTTCTGGGGCGACGCCGCGGACCTCGGCAGTCTGCCGATGGCCGGACCATCCGTCTCTCGGTCGAGCAGTGACGACCTCGGCCTCAGCTTTGACCGAAGCGCCCTCCCGGTAACGTGGTAGCCGGCACCTACACTCATCCCAGGATGGCCACTCGATCGTCATTCCTCCATCCCTTCTCGTCCCTGCTTGTATCCAGCTCTGCTTCTGCGCATTCGCCCATCCCCTAGACCTGCCCCTGTCGCTGTCTGCCTCACCTTGTACTCCGCCACTATACACGCTGCTTTGACTGCGTGCCCTACAGCGGGCGAGCGCTTCTCGTTAGAGAAGCCGGTAAGAGCTGAGCCCAATGCCGCCGCCGCCCCTTGCTCCTGACAGACGGACGATCCGTCAGGCGTGAGGCAACCATCATGCATCTTCGGCGTCCGCAGCCATCCTCGAGCGGGTCCTCCTGCCGGTCTGCGACGGTGCGTCGTCGGCTGTCTTGGTCGCGGCCTCTGCAGGTGCTGGTCTCGCATCCAGCTTCCGCTTGCCCTGCCCGGCGGCGGGCTCAGCAGTAGGCACTCCGACGGATGGCCGCGCGCCATCCAACTCCAAATTCAACGTTTTGGCCGTCTCTTCGAGCCAGGTACGTCGCTCCCAATCGCGCTGCCTGCCCTCGCCAGCCATCTCCCGGACGCGCTCGAGAAAGGCGCGGTACTCCTTTTCGTTGTACTTGAGGCCCTTGCGACCGGCCGACGGGCGGAGGGCGACGACGGCCGCCTCGTCCGAGAAGAAGGGCACCGAGGGTGAGAGGAGCGAGAGCACGAGCGAGGCCGTCCCTGGGCCGACGCCGCGGAGTGTCGTGAGCGCTCGCAGGGCGTCGAGCACGACCGAATCGGACAGCAGCTCGCCGCTGCCGAGCAGCTGGAAGGCTTCGGTCGAGGCGGCGACGACCGCCCGGTCATCGAGCGCGGCGATCATCCCTCGGAGAGCAGGTCGGTTCTGGCCAAAGGTAAGCTTGGCCTCGAGGACTTGGACCAAGTCTGGCTGTGTCAGGTGCGGCGGCGAGCGCTCGAGCACGCGCGATGGGAGGTCCGTCCAGGCCGTCGTATAGAGCTCGAGGAGCGGCGGGCCCTTTTTGGCCACGGGCAGGGCGTCGAGCACCGTCTGAAGGTGAACCGGTGGGAGACACGCTCGAAGCGAGGACATGAGATTCTGTTATTCGATCGACTGGTTGTCAAAAAAATCGGTAGGCCGTCGGACTGAGATGGAGGTTGTGTCTGCGGAGGCGGGGGAGGCCGGCGGCGGTGGCTTGGGTAGCTGCGCGGTCGAGCGTGAGGCAGCTTCTACCTGATGCGACTGTCCTTTTAATCCTGACCGGCAGCTTCGCATTGAAGCAGGCTGTCCGAAGAAGAAAGAGAGAATCGCCTCTTTATCGGAACTAGCATGCCCTGCGATTTGGTCGAGGCTGGTCCAAAGACGAGACAGGGGTCGGCGTGCCTCCTAGCGAAGAGGGCTCTGCGCGTCAGCTCAAGCCCAAGCTCCGCTGCCGCCGCCAGTTCGACCGACTCCCGACCTTCACTTGTCCTGTCCCTCTCGTCCTACTCAGATCGTCTTCCAGTCTCCGCTTGCCTGTCATGGTCCAATCGCACAAGAAGGCCAAGCCGAGCCCGCTGCCTCCGCCAGGTATGTCTGGGTACAGGAAGGCCGAACCTAGGCGGTAGCTTCGCCTCTCGGCTGCTGGGCCCCCCCCCCCCCCCGGGGGGGGGGGGCCGGCCCCGCCGCCCCCCCCCCCCCGCCGCTTTCCCTGCAGGACTCAGCCGCCGTGAGCGGCCACGGAGAGCGGCTGCCACTCATTCCAGGTGGACAGCCTGGACTGGTAGTCGGCGGTCACGATGCCCAGGGGCGCCTCGCCGAAGA
>Ga0308160_10002719_pt1 | contig 20837 bp, 31 predicted proteins | sample PhyFR1_FD_201036 | JGI IMG/M metagenome (GOLD analysis project Ga0308160, IMG submission 201036) | Phyllosphere microbial communities from UC Gill Tract Community Farm, Albany, California, United States - DLSLF.R1 | ecosystem: Host-associated > Plants > Phyllosphere > Unclassified | place: USA...
CTTGCTCAAGAAGCCGTCCTTGATCGGCCCCTTCCTACGGGGCATGCAGTCGTTCGACTCGGGACGGACCGAGCGCCAGTCATCGTCGGCAGCAGCAGTAGCAGTAGCAGGGTCCGAAGGCAGCGGCAGTCCGCCCGAAACGCCGCCGAGGGCCGATCCCGTCCCTGGCCTCCTGGCCTCTGACGTCGCTGCGGCCGGCGAGCTCAGAGCGGCCGCCGAAGGGCCAGCGCTCTGGGCGTGGCTCGCCTCCCCAGCGACCGAGGACGACCCACGCTTTGTCCTCTGGCGGACGGCCGGCGGCAGTGGTGGGCGCTCGCCCTCGACGCCGACGTTCAGCCCCGCGCCGATCCCGCTCGGCGGAGGCTCGTCAGACGCCTCGGCCACTGCTGCTGCAGCCGTCATCATCGGCCGCCAGCTGCTCGCGGCCAGCCTCAATCGCTGGATTCACCAGCTGACGAGTGCGCTGGACTCGGACGGGGCGTTCGACTTCCTTCTCGTCTACAGACGCTTCTGTCCGCCGGCGACGTTGCTCGCGCTCCTCACGAGCCGCTTCGAGTGGGCGTGTGGCCTCGATTGTCCGCCGGCAGCAGCAGCAGCCGCCATCGATGACGATGACGAGAGTGCCGGCCCGAGCTGTTCGCAGCAGCGGCCAGGCTCGGACGCGGCGTTCGTGCTCGCTCGGACCCGGACGATGCGCGTGCTCGCCTTCTGGCTTTCGACCTTCTTCGAGGAGGACTGGCTGCCTTCGGTCGCCCTCCGTCGGCAGCTCACAGATTGGCTCAACGGCCTTCGGCATCGACCCGAACTCGACGGTGTGCTCGGCGCGCGGAGTCTGCTCAAGCGGCTCAAGGCGGTTGTCAAGGACCGCAAGAGGGCATTTGACACGCCTGCCGGCCAGGCCGTCTACGAGTCCCGGGCGGCACCCGCCTCGGCCACGTCCTTCTCGTCCGCTGAACGCGACGACATCAACGGTGGCCGCGGTCCTGAGTACTCGCCTGCCACTGGCACGAGTCGGACCGCCTCGTCGCCGGCAGCGGACCCTCCACTTTTGTTTCCGACGCGACGCAAGACGCTTTTGGTCTTCTCGCCGCCCGGCCCGCCCCCGGCGCCGCTGCCCAAGCACGGCATGTCCAAGCTATGGGGCTCGATCGGCCGGGCGGCGACGCGCTCGAGACTTTCGACTGGGCCGCCCAAGATCGTCTCCGGCGCGCTCGCCGGCGCTTCGACGTCGTTTGACGACCTGTTCCATCCGTCGACCGGCGGACCTCCCGTCGTCGACAGTCTCTCAGGCGAGAAACGGGGGCTTGAGGCCTACCTGCTGGACACGCATGTCTCCCGGCTCGGTCCGACCGCGCCCTCGCCCACGAGCATGAGTGACCCCGAGTCGCGCTCAAGCCACTCATCCTCGACTGCGGCGACGTCGACGTCGGGCTCGGACGAGGCAGAGCTCGAGCCGCCGATGACGACGGCGACGCGCCAGCCGGTACCGACGAGCCCGCTCGAGAAGGTCGAAGAGGAGCGGTCGTCGAGCGAGCTTCCGCTGTCTGAGAGGAGATCTAACTTCGGTGCGCAGCCTCGCTTGCTTGACTAGCCTCGATCTCTACGCCGCATGTGGGAGCTGACACTGCTCTACCGTTCCTTGCGCCCCTTCAGCTGAGATGCGCTCCCGTCTGGCAGTCGACTCGGCCTCGTACCTCTCGCCCGAGCGCGAAATGCCATCAGCTGAGCCCTCGCCCGTCGACTCAACCTTCTCGGCCGCCAGCTCTTCCCGTCTGGACGTACGCTCGCTCGCCTCGTCGTGCTCGTCCGATGACGCCGACTTTCGCGTCCCCCAGCGGCCGATGACATCGGTCTCGTCATTGCAGCCAACAAGCGTCGCCGTCGGCGGAGCGAAGCCGGCCTGGACGCCGATTGTCCCCTTTGCGACAATCGCTTTCGACGACGTCTCGCTGTCCGACTCGGACGACGACGGCTCGTGGCAGTCACACCTATCGACCTCGCTTGACGACAACGCGACGTCGGCCTCCGACCGGCCCCGGCGCCACCAGCAGCTCAACCTCCGCCGGCAGTCGATCGACGCGCTCGGCAACGGCGGCGTGCACCCCTACCTCGTCCCTCAGCCCGGGTCGACCGACTCTTCCGTCACGAGTCCGACGATCGGCCGGCATCGCATTCCGCGGCCAGGCTCGGTCGACTCATCTGCTTCGTCCGACCAGGGCGCGTGGCGTAATTCGCTTCTCGCCCGGTTTGACCTCGAGGCGCTCGAGTCGGACGCGGCAAGCGACATCTCCGACGACGGCGGGGTCGAGGCTGCCCTTCGGCGGCTCAACGGCGACTACGACGTCGAGAAGCGGCGCGCGCGAAAGGCTCGGATCGAACGTCTCGTCGCTGCCAACAGGGACGCTTGGCGCCGGCACGAGCCCCTGCCGGTCCACCGCAGGCCGGCATCGATCGACTTTCACCTGATTGAGCCCGGCACGACGCTAGACTGCGGGCTGGCGCCAGCGCTCGGCCTTCCGCTTTCGGCATTGCCGCTGTCGCCGCCATCCCTGGCCGAGGGCAAGTTCGACCCGGCCACACCTGCAGAAGAAATCTCTGCCGTGTGCGACACTGTTCCTGCGAGCGCAGACGCGGCGAGTCGTCGTGTCAGTGCACCGGCGCCCTACCGGCCGGCCTTCTCGCCGTCTTCCTCGGGCCCATCGTCCTTCATCTTTGGCCGTAAGCGCTCGAGCACGCACGAGTCGCTTGCGTCCCTCACCCAGCCCGGCCTGGCCTCGCCGCACAAGCCGCTCGCTCTCGGCCCGGCGGCTGCCACCTCCCCCATCAAGGCCGGCCGGCGCCTGAGCTTCACCCGACGCAGCAGACCGGGCTCAGCCTCGCCCGTCGCCAGCGCGGCGCAGGCGGCCAGTGCGGCCATGTCGCGAGCCCTCTTCCCAGGCACGCAGCCGGTGCTCCGTCACCAGTCCTTCATGTGCGTACGAGTGACCTCTGCCAACGTGCTCGCGCGTTTGCGCCCAAGGCTGATCCGTCTCGATTTCTCTCCGAGCAGCCTTGCGTTCAAGACGTCCGTCCTCGCGGCTCAGTTCTCCATCATCGACGCGCAGCTGCTCAATGCTGTCGGCTTCGAGGAGCTCGCGCGCAAGCCGGCGCCGTGGGTCGCCAACCCACTCCCTGCGCTCGACAGCTGGGAGGACCTCTGGCGCGAAAAGGCTCGCTGGAAGGTTGAGCGCAACGGCAGGCCGAGCGACGTCAGCATGATCGTCCGCCGGTTCGAGCTGGTCGTGCGCTGGGTCGAGACCGAACTCGTGCGTGGCCATTTCCTGCTAGACAACGATGCCTTGAAGGCTGACGCGCGGTGACCCGCAGGTCCTCGCTGCTCGTGCCGGTCGCTCATCGCTCGTGATCCTCGTCGAGCGCTTCGTTAAGCTTGCCGCCGCACTCTTTCAGCTCTCCAATCTCCAGTGCGTGCTGCTTGCTCGTCTATCGAGCTTCGTCAGCCACTGACGAGCAGCTCCCGCCTGCACCCGCAGATCCTGCGTCGCCATCGTATACGGCCTCCAGACGCCCGTCATCGATAGGCTCATGCAAGCGCACAAGGCCTGGACTCGGCTCTCACTCTGGGAGCGGCGTGTCTTCAAGGACCTCCGGCTCATCACCTCGGCCGAGGGCAGCTGGGCCAACGTCCGCAAAGCCCACGTCAGCATTCTCGACAAGCATGCTGGCCGGCTGTTCGAGGACGTGATGTACGGCTCCACGGCGGCCGTATCGACCGCCTCTCCTGCGCCGCCAGAGAGCGCGACCGCTCAGTCGCTGACCGGGGCCACGCGCGAGGCCGCCTTCCTGCCTTTCATGGGTGCGTCGCTGAGCTCGGTGATCCAAACGTCTAGGCATCGGTACTGACGCAGCACGGTCGGCTTGCGCAGGCACCTACCTTCATGACCTCCGTCAGCTCGACATCTACCCCGACTTTGTCGCGCCGCGTCTCTCCGATGCGGAACGCGACCACCTGCCGGCCCTCCCGCCCTGCCTGCAGTTGGGCGGCCCGCTTATCAACGTCGACAAGGCAAAGCAGCACGCCCGGATGTGAGTCATCCTGACCGTCTGCCTTCCCCGCTCTGGACGACGGGCTGATCTGGCGGCCCTGTCGCGCTCCAGCATCCGGGAGGTCTGTCTCTTCAAGACGCTCGCCGTCAAGTTTGGCACCGTGCCGGCCGAGACGGCGCCATTCCAGCTGTGCTTCAAGCTCCGTGCAGCGCCGCCCGACGCCATTGCCGGTAAGTCCTCCGTGCCCGATGACTCCTCGCCCGCCGCCCACAAGGAGCTGACGTCGCTTCGCGCCTGCAGGTCTTGCGCAACTCGCCTGCCCTCGTTAAATCGGGCCCTAGGTCGGGCCTACGCTTTGCTCTCATTCACCTTGCCTTCTCATGCCCACAATCCGGACTCTTTTCCGACGCCCATGCTGTTCTTCTCACGACCTGAACGCCCTCTGCCGCCCTCTGCTGTCCCATTATTCCACGTTTCCGGTCGTATAGACTATCTGGCCTTCTCCATGATGACCCCATGCCTTCCCTTGTCTATCGCCTGCACTCTTCCTGCGAGCTAGTGATTGACACCTCTCCGACAGGCTGCAAGTCGTCATCTTCTGTCAGAGGGCCGCTCGCCGCTCGCCGCCGAGCCCGTGGCGTGCGATGAAGGCCGCCGCCCGGGCCACCATCTCTGGTGTCAACTCGTGACCACACTCGTACTCCTCGTGCTCCTTGAGGCCGTCCGGGCCGAGCTCGAGCTTCTCGAGAAAAGCCCGCGTGTGCGGCTCGTGCGGAACGAGCCGGTCTCGACGACCCGAAAGGACGAGGACCTTCTTGCCGATGAAAGGGTTGGCGTTCGGGTCAGCCGAGGTGAAGGCCGTCGAGGGCGGGGCACGTGCGGCGATGAGCGAGATCATCGACGAGGGCACGGCGGGCGGGCCGAAGGCGATGGGGATCTTGGCCATCCGTTCGCGCATGAGCGAGAGGTAATCGGGGCAGCCGATGATGGGCAAGCCGACCGAGATGCGCGGCTCTGACCGTAAGCAGTTGGAGCAAGGAGGGGTGAGTACAACTTAGCAGGTCAGCTGTGGCCTCGTGACAAGGGGCGATCGTAAAAAGGGCGGCCTGTGAGGCAGCGAACGCACCGGTTCCGAGGAGGGTCCAGACGGCGTGCCCGCCGAGCGAGACGCCGGCGGCGAGCCACTGCGCGACCTCGTGCTCGCCTTGCGGGAAGAGGACGGCCGGCAGCAGGTCGATCAGGAACGAGACGTCCTGGGCCGAGCCCGTATAGATGGCGTACATGTCGACGCTGGTCAGACGGTAGAGAAGAGGGTCAGCGTCTTTGACGATCCGAGGGCCATCGTCCGATCGCGCAACGGACAAGTGCGAGGGGTTGCCGGCGACGTCGTCCCTCGTCTTGAAGCCCTGGTTCTGATGCGGCGCCTGGAGCCGACACACAGAGTAGCGTCTTGTTAGCGCAGTTGTTCGAAAGCGGAAGCGCAAGACATGGGACGGACGACTTCGCGCGTGCCGTGGTTGCGCTGCTCGAGGTTGATGACGAGCAGCTTGCGCTCGGCGCCGGCCGCATGCGACTCGGCCCAAGCCGCCCGGCAAAAGCCGTCCATCGCGGCCTTGTCGGACAACCGACCGTGGAGGGCAAACTGAGAGGCAAGAGCGAGGCAGATCAGTGCTAGGTCCAACAGCCCAGGGCGTCTGGTCGACGCGGAGGGTTAGGGGACGCACGAGGACAGAGACGGCGACGCCGGGTGAGGCCGTGACCTCGTCGAGGCCGTAGACGTCGACGTTGAGACCGCCGACAGGAATGGTCCGGAGGCTGACCGAGCCGCTGGTATCCGACATGACGATGAGCGCGAGGGTGCGTAAGTTGGTAGCTGTCAAGGAAGTTGGGCAGTCGTCGTCAAGCGACAGGCTGCTGTCGTCGCCGTCGTGCCTGGACGCCCGGCCGGCAGGAACGATGCGCAGCAGGCCCACCGTGCGGCCGGCTGGACGAAGGCGATGGTCTGTGCGCGAGCCGGCCTCCTCTCCCTCCTGACCACCACCCCGACGAAGCTGTCCGTCTTTCCTATGCCGCCTCTCGCGCTTCTACTCCTGGCACCGACCTGACCGCCTTTCTACTCCTGCTCCCCGGCCGCAGACCACACAACGAGCAGTTCAAAGGCCGCGTCTGCTCGCCGACCGACCCGACCCCGCTCGGACCCTCCCGCCCCCCCCCCCGTGGTGGTCAGGCAGCGGATCGAGCGGCGGTACGGCCTCTCGCGAGCTCGACTCTCCTTCCCATCCCAAACTCGCGCACCGCCCAGCTCGCCCCCGTACCGATCTGTCTTCGGACCTGGTGCGGGTCTTCCAAGTGCAGCTGCGGCTCAGGGCCCGCGAGGGTCCCCGTCCCTAATCCAAGCCCGTTGGCCTGCGAGCATCCGGAGCGCCCCTGTGCGCCGCGATGGGCTGCTCGTAGCATCCGAGGGCGGGACGGCGTCGACGCACCAGAGACTCAGTCACCGCCTGCGGCTAACAACAAGAAGTTCAGCACCAACAACCGTTCACCATTTACTACCAGTTACCTGATGGCCTTTAGGAGGCCCCGCCCGCCAGCGGACCAGTTCAAATCGGCCTCAAGTTTTCCAAGTTCACTGCCAATGGCGGGCTGCAAGATCCGGACCGGCGTCAAGATCCGCGACAATGTCCGCGTCAAGCTTAACTACATCCCCAAGCACAAGGCCTACCGTCCGCCCACAAACGTACGCTCGTCTGCTGCCGTCTCTGACCTGGTGCGCCCGGTCGGTCGCTGACGCCGGATGTCTTGCGCCTCCCTGTCCTCACCGCGTCCCATCAGCCCTTCCTCTCCTCTCCCCACCCCTCTTCCCTCTTCAAGGACGTAGGAGCCAAAGATCCGTTCCCTCCGCCAGCCGTCGCAGCACGCTCGCGCGGGGAGCGGGGAGGCTCACGCCCGGCCAGGTGTTCCAAGCGTCGAGGCGGTCGCGCGCCAGTCTTCGTCCTCTGTCGTCTCGCCTGCCGTGCCCAGGGCCCGGGCCGGCCGGCGCGCAGAGTCTTGATCGTGTCCACACGCGGCGCCGTGCCTTCGTCAAACGGGGCCGGTACGATCTCACCATTCGGAGGGCTCACTCTTGGACTGCTCGGTGGCTCGATCTTCGCTCGGGGTTTCATCTCTCCTCACCGGGGAGGGGTCGGCTTGCGCGTGCTCGTTGAGCATGCCGAGCTGGCTCCGCCGGCGGCGTCGTCCCACAAACAGCGTCGTCAACGACGAGTGTCCCCGAAGATCAGCCCTCCGCGTCAATTGGGCCACCAGCTCCCCGCCGCCAGCCGCTCACACCCTCCGTCAGCCGGAACCTAGTCCGCGACGGGCCCAATCGCAACCGCCGCGATGATGCCGGCGGGTCCGAGCGACGGCGTGCGCACATGCCCGGGGGGCGGCAGGGCGAGCACGACGTTCTGCCGGAGGGGGGCACACGAGGGATGGCGCCGGGCCGGAACCTTGTGTGTGCCGGCGGATCGGAGAGTGTAGATGGCCGGCGACGCCGGGCAGGGCTAGACGTCGCCATGGATCTGTCTGCACGTCGATGGGGATGACCTTGACAAGGAAAGGAGGGCGACGTGTCGTTAGCGACATCTGTCGACGCCTGGCGCAAGGCGCTGGCGTCCCGACCTCGTCTCGCCGCGGCCAGAGACTGCTGTTGTCCGCTGCCGCTTCCTTTGTCCAACTCTCGCCGGCGCGCCCTGATCCCAAGCAAGTGGAGGCCGCCCCTCTCCCTTTGATGAGGAGCGATGTCGATCGCTCTGCGGGGCCGCTAGGTCGCCCGCGGGGAGTCGGCCTTGTCCTCGCCCTCGCTCGCTCTCGCGCTGCTGGCCTTGTTCACCGCCCGTCCTCTCGCCTTGACCCGCCGGCCGCCTTCCTTCCTCCTCGCCACACTCCCCCCTCTCGCCTGAGCAGAAATCTCGCTTGCCCGCTCGCTCGCCCTTCAACGGCCAGCTCGCACCTTCCCGACGAAAGCTGCCAACCCCCGACATCCCATCGCCCACGCCCCGCGAACTCCCTCACGCGCGCACTACCGTCGCTCCTCGCGCGCTCTCGTCCCTTTGTCCTCGGTCGACCCGACCCCCATCAGCTGCGCGTTTCTTGCCGCCGCCGCCCCGTCTCTCGCCTTCGTAGCCCATAACACAAGCCGGCCGCCTTCTTCGCTCGCAGACGTATGTCCTACGGCACGTCCGACTGGGCGAGCAGCTGCCAGAAACGAGAGCTCCGACGTTGACCGTTACGCGCCCGCCTCGCAGTTCGCCGCCGCTTGACAACCCTGACCGTCCCTTCGCTCTTGCAACCTCCCCTTGTCGGCTCTGCACCTCTAGCAGCGTCGCTTTCTCCTTCTCGCCACCTGCCTCACTCATAAAACCCTGCGATGGAAGCCTTCCACGTCGGCCCGTCTTACTCGGTCACCGAAGCCGTCGGCGAGGGCGCGTACGGCATGGTGCACGTCCCCTCTCAGCCCTCTTCTAATCTCGTCGAGCGCCGAGCTGACGGGCCAACCTTTCTGCTTTGGTCCTTCATTCATCTGTTCTCGCTACCCGCCTGCTCACCTGCGATCATCTTTCGGCCTGCTCGCTTCGCGCACCTTTGCATCGCACGAATGGCTCGCCTGCAGCGTCTCGGCCGTTCACCTGCCGTCGTCGACCAAGGTCGCGATCAAGCGCATCACGCCGTTCGAGCACTCGATGTTCTGCCTGCGCACGCTGCGCGAGATCAAGCTCCTGCGCCACTTCCGGCACGAAAACATCATCGCCCTGCTCGACATCGTCCGGCCCGTCAGCTACGAGCTCTTCAGCGAGGTTTATCTCATCCAGGTGCGACCGCGCGGGTCGCTTGCTCCGTCGCGACAGGGTTGGTCGCAGTCGTGCTTGCCTCAGTCCGGTCGCTGACCTCGAACGCTCGACCTGCCGCTCTCCCGGCAGGAGCTGATGGAGACCGACATGCACCGCGTCATCCGGACGCAGGAGCTCTCGGATGACCACTGCCAGTACTTTATCTACCAGACGCTGCGCGGCCTCAAGGCGCTCCACACGGCCAACGTCCTCCACCGCGACCTCAAGCCGAGTAACCTCCTCCTTAACGCAAACTGCGACCTCAAGGTGCGTCGCGCCTCCAACGCCGACCGACGAGCCTGGCGGCTGGGCTGACGCGCAGTATCTTGACGCCATGCTCCCACAGATCTGCGATTTTGGCCTTGCGCGGTCGGCGGCCAAGCCCCCGCCAGACGCCGGGCCCAACGGCGGAGCCGGCTTCATGACCGAGTATGTCGCCACGCGATGGTACCGCGCGCCCGAGGTCATGCTCAGTCGGTCCCCTTCTCCCCTTTGCGCCGTCGAGTACAGAGCGACCGCTGACCCCCTGACCGCAGCCTTCAAGGAGTACACGCGAGCGATCGACATTTGGTCGGTCGGCTGCATCCTGGCCGAGATGATTACGGGCAAGCCCCTCTTCCCCGGGCGCGACTACCACCACCAGCTGTCGCTCATCCTCGACATCCTTGGCACGCCGACGATGGACGATTTTTACGAGATTTCGTCGGCGAGGAGTCGCGACTACCTCCGGGCGCTGCCGTTCCGCAAACGGAGAGATCTCCAGGACGTCTGCCTGAAGGCCAACCCGCTCGCAGTCGACCTCATGCGGCAATGCCTGACGTGCGTTCTGACTCGAAGTCGATCGGCCCAAAAGTCCTCCCGCTGACAACCCGACCCTCTCACTTCTAGCTTCTCGCCTAAGCGGCGCATCACGGTCGAGGACGCACTCACGCACCCTTACCTCGAGCCTTATCACGACCCGCTTGACGAGCCGAGCGCGAATCCGCTCCCGGCCGACTTTTTCGACTTTGACGACCTCCAGGCCGAGCTCTCGCGCGAGCAGCTCAAGGGTGCGTCCCTTTGACGAACGACAAAGGAACGCCATCGGCCATGAGTGCAGAGCTGACGACGCTCCTCTTCTTGTCTTTTGGTTGTCGTGGACAGAGATGATCTACCGCGAGGTCATGACCCCTCTCCAGTACGCTTCGTAGCACCCTCGCAGCCACTAGTCGCCAGCCCATCAGCCCACCCCATGCGTCGCCGCTCGCCCGCTCGCCTCTTTCCCTTATCTTCACTTGGTCTGCTAAGATATACGGTCGCCGCTCCTCAATACCCTTCCCTCACCACTACGCTCTCGCCACGCCTTGCTGGCCTCGGCCTGCACCCCTGGCTCCTTGCAGCCCTTGCTCCTACCTGTCTGCTATGTGCGGCCATCTATTTCAACGGGCTGAGCTCGTCTGGTCCGATGAAAGAAGGCTAGGTCAGATTTGTGAAAGAGGGCCTGCGGGACGAACAACAGGCGAGCCCTGGCAGGTGGAATTAGGCGGGTACGGCTGGGCCGACGAGCTCAGCCAGCACAAGGTCGACTCCGGCGTGCGTCATTGATGCTTCTCTTGCTTCCTTAGCCCGATGACAGCGCGCCTCGGCTGACATGGCTTGCCCGCCTGAGACCGATCCTAGATCCGCTGCCAACGGAGCAGCCTTTCAAAGACCCCGCGCCTGGCTCTCTTACGAGACATGTTGAGATATAGCAAATGTCTTCCCCCCCTCCGTCAGGTCTGCTCGAGCGCGAAGGCACTCGGGTGCGTCCCTTAGCGCTTGACCTTGGGCTGGACCTCCTCTGGCTTGACGGCGTGCAGCCGGACGCGCGTCTGCATCTGAGGCGTGTTGCCCTGGTGGCCCTTGCCCCAGTCGTACGACATGGCTGCCGCGAGCAGCGTGTGCGTGTGGTTAAAGGCGAGGGCGGTGATCGGAGTCGGCGGGAAGTTGGCCGGCTGACCCGGCGGGGGCACGGCATCGAGGGCTGCAAGAGAGGGTGTGGGAAGAGTGAAGGGTCAGCCGCGTGACTGGATGCGAGTCGGACGCCGGCCACGGACTCTTGAGCTTTGACCGATTCTCGTGGTCCCAGAACGAGATGCGACCGTCGGCGCCGGCCGTCGCAAAGGTGCCAAACTGCCGGTGGAAAGCCATCGCATTGACGCCTGGGAATCCGCGGGGGGAGGCTTGTGGCATCAGCGGTCGAGCACCGGACCCGCTCACAAACAGGCGTCACGCACTGTGGACCGAGACCTGCTCGCCTGCCTTGGGCGCGTCTGGCAGCCGGTGGCACTTGAACGAGAAGTTTTTCCTTGCGACAGCAGCGATCAAGCACACGTCAGCGAGGCTGGTGGCTCGGTGCGTCGGCCAATGATGAGGACGCACGACGAGGCATCCTTGTCCATGTGCTGGATCGCAACGCGGCCCTCGATCGAGCCGACGGCAAAGCCCTTGGCCGAGGGGAAGCACGAGACTGTCCGGGTCTGCTGCTTGAGTGGCGAGTCTTGGCTCTGCGCTCGACGCGATGCAGATGAGGAAAGTTCAGGACGTCAGCAGATGATGAGCATCATCGCTTGTCGTGCAATCCTGCCGACACACCTTGAAGATGACGCCCGGATTGTTCAGATCAAAGATCTGGAGCGTCCGGTTCGCGCAAGCGACAACCATCAGCGGGTGGACGACGTCCATCGAGTAGACCTTGTCCGGCAGCTGGACGGTCGACACCGGGTTGGCTGTCGTATGGGAAGTGCGGGGTCAGGTCTGAGCAACTTCGACACAGGAAGAGGGGGTCATGGCCCAAGAGGCGCACGCGTTCGCAGGTCCCAGTACTAGCGGCGCGAGAGTCGGAGAGGATCAGCATCAATCCAAGCGAGGCCACGAGCGTGAGGAAGACTCACCTTTATGCACTTGTCCCAGCCGCCCGTCGCAAGAATGCCAGCACCGCCTGCCTGCGGGATGAAGCGGCACGACCGGATGGGCGCGTCGTGGGCTGCAACCTGAGCTGCAAGACGGACAGGGGAGACCGTACAACGAGGGCAGTGGAGCCAGGTCAGTAAGCTGATACTTCAGCCGGCAGCTGCCGGGAAGCCCGAGCGGCAAGTATCAGGAGGATGGAGGACGGCGATGGCATGACGCACAAGACTGGCCGGTCGAGAGGTCGTACATGCGGCCGGCCTTGTCGGCACCGCAGCTGAAGACCTTGGCTCCGTCCTGGCACGCGGCGAAGGTCGAGCTCCCGGGTCAGCTCCGATATCATCAGGCGGGAGCATGATGATGTCGCTCTGCTGGGGCGAGCAGAGCGGACGAGCGGCCGGACGCACCGCCGACCAGCACAGGTCGAGCACCGGACCCTCGTGCCTGTACTCGGCCTTCTGCTGGCTCTGGCCCTGCGCATTCGTCTCGTACAGCCGGACCTGTCCGGCGACGCGCAGAGGAAGCTCGTCAGCAAGCGTTTCCTCCTCGGAAGCCGACCTGCCACTATGGACGAACAGCGTTGTCCCAGCTGCCGACGGCGAGAATGTCGGCGGTCGGCGAGAAGGCGAGCGCCGAGACCGAGTCGGTCGGCGGCGAGACGAGGTCGGTGTCTTGCGACTGCTGCGAGCCGAGGACGAGCGCCATTGCGTGCAGACTGGTCTGGAGAGCCGCTTGCTACAAGAGATCGGGGGACCGAGAAGCGACGACGCGAGAGGACAGGAACGAAGGGACGAGTCGAGAGAGAGAGAGAGGAGGGCAAGGGGGGCGGTCGGTGTCGGGAGCGAAGGGCGCGACGGGGCGGCGAAGACGATCAGCAACGCGGCATGGCCGCTCGCCTTCGCCCCGACCGTCATCTCGTCCCGCAAGCCTCTCCGAGCGATGAAGTACGTGACCTTCGAGCCTAGCCTGGCCTCTGGTCGATGACCCCTGGTCGCTGACGATTTCTGTGTCCTGCCACAGCGTTGTCAAGGAGATCCAGAAGATCAACGAGCTCGAGCTCCAAGGCAACGGCCAGGGCAGCTGGCACGACGACTACAAGGGTCCGTCCTAGCTTTCGAGGCTGGACTCGCTCGCTCGATGAGACGGCATGCTGACCCCTGAGACGTCCTTGGGCAGATTCGGCGCACATCTTCGTCGGCGGCCTGCCCTTCAACCTGACCGAGGGCGACGTGATTGCCATCTTCTCCCAGTGCGTCTGGAGTCGAGCAAGGCGACCGACCACGCTGCTGACCGGCTCCCCCTTCCCGACCCGTCGTCGCTCTCAGATATGGCGAGATCGGCGACATCAACATGCCTCGCGACAAGGAGACGCAGAAGGTCCGCGGGTTTGCCTTCCTGATGTACCTCGACCAGCGGTCGACGGTGCTCGCGGTCGACAATCTCAACGGGGCAAAGGTGCTCAACCGGACGCTCCGAGTCGACCACACCAAGAACTACCGGCAGACCAAGATCCTCAATGAGGAGACGGGCGAGATGGAGGACGCCGACGAGGAGCGCATGAACGCCCTCCCCAAGATGATCGGCGGCGACGGCGAGCCCGTGTCGGCGGCGCCGGCGGCCATCGCGCCCGGAGACGAAGAGGACCCCATGGCGGCCTATATCCGCGACAGCAAGGTGCGTGCGCGGGCTGTCGAGCCTGGCCTCCCATTTTGAAGCAGTCATACTGACAGCCCGCCCTCGCCACCGTCTGTCCAGCGCTCCCGCCTCCTCGAGGATCCGTCGGGGTCTGGCTCGGTCAGCAAGTCAAAGGAGGCCAAGCGGGCTGAGAAGGAGGCCAAACGCGCGGAGAAGGAAGAGAAGCAGCGGCGCAAGGAGGCCAAGCGGGCAGGCAAGGACGACCGACGGCACGGCGACGGCGAGTCCTCCCGCCGGTGGCCTCACGACGACCGCGGTGACCGCCACGAGTCACGGCGGTCGACCAGCCGGCGAGCGGAGTCGCCTTCGGCTCACGGTGGTCCTGATGTCGCCGACCGATACCGTCGGCGCTCGCCTTCGCCCGATCCTCGCGATCGGCGCCCGACGAGCGTCCGCGAGCGCGAACGCTCGCCCGGTGGTGCGCCGCCTCTGCGCCGTCGGTCGCCGTCGCCTGTCCGTCGACCGAGGTCACCGCCGTCGCCGTCCAACGTTGGCGGGTCGTCGTCAGCCGCACCGCGCCGCCGGTCGCCGTCGATTGACCCTCCGCTGCGACGCTACCCGACGGACGACTATCGGCGTGAGCGCATCGATCACCGGGACGACCGCGCGTACCGCCTCGGCCAGGACGACAGGGGTGCGCGGGACAGCGCCGGCTCAGGCTACGGGGGCGGTCGCTGGGACGAGCGCGAGCCGCGGCGATTCGAAGAGCGCGAACGGCGCTACTGAGGAGCGTCTCTCGCATGATCTATGAGCGCTCTCTCATTCTTGTCTCGTCTGGCCGACTAGGGAGCTAGTCTGTCCACGATTCATGGCAGGGCTGACGACCCAGGGGTTTACGGTCGAGCGTGACCCGGCTGAGCGTGACGCGCGCCAGCGGAGAGCGTGCCAGAGAGATCGCGCGCCGGCCTCGCCGCCTGTCCTTCGCCCTCCCCCTCCCTTGCCTGTCCTCTTGCAAAACCCCCATCCCCTCACCTACAGCCCGAGCGATGGACAACCAAGCACCGCTGCCTGCCGGCTGGCAGGCGCTCACGTGCGTTCCCTCGCCTCTTTGACTTCCCTGCGTCCATCGGGCGAGCGTCGGCGGCGGCTGGCGCAAGGGAGGACGTCTCCTCCGGCCGGCGGGAGCCCGGAAAGACGGCCGCTTAGTCGACGAGATGGCGCCCTCGAGAGTCGCTCGACCGCACCTCGACGCGCGTCTGCATCACTGGTGCGGGCTAGCGACCTCTAGAGACCTGCAGGAGACGTCCGGTCTCCATCTGTGCCAACAGGAGAACCTGTCGGAGGGGTGATGTCTGCCAAAAGATGAGACAGGGCGCCGGCAGGAGCAGAGGGGCTGCCGGGCCTACTCGTCCGTCTCCTTCCACAAGTGCTGACCACACTTTGCTGGCATCGCCCTCGTTCGCCTCGCCCGCCTTTGCAGCGACCAGGACGGCACGCCTTACTACATCAGTCAGTCCGCAAGCGCGCTCCGGACCCACGCTCTGGGGCAGGCACGCGATGGGAGAGCTCCCCTGGGCTGACCGCTCGACCCTTTCACTCCTCACCTCCCTAGGTCCACAGGGCCAGTCGCAGTGGGAGCACCCGGCGCTCGACCCCTCGCTCGCCGGCACGCCGTCGGCCGACCCGTCGGACGGCCAGCAAGCCGCTGCGGCCGCCTCGTCTAACCCCAAGCGGCGGCAGTACGCGGCCGCCCAGGCCCAGGCCTACGTCAACCCGGACGCAGGCGCCGCCCTCTCGCCCTCGCTCGGCGCCGGCGGCGCTGGGCCTGAGCTCTTCACGCCGGGCTACACGGGCCAAGATGCTAGTGCGCCGGCGCCGTACTATGCGCCTGCTACCGGCCAGCAGCCGGCCTACGGCCAGCCCCAGCAGCAGATGGGTGGCCAGCAGACGGGCCAGATGGCGCAGCTCGCCGGCCAGTTCGGCCAGATGGGCATGAGCGGCGGGGTCGACCTTCGCGTAAGTCTCGACCTGCCATCAGCGAGGCACCGATCCAGCCTTGAGCAAGGCTGACCTCGCGCCCCCGTGTCCTCCGCTCGCCCGCAGTACCCGCTCGTGCCGACGAACCTCGTCGGTCTTCAACCCGACGTCCCCAACCTCGACGAGGCGCCGCCGGCCATCCGGCTCGCACCCAACGCGAGCGTGACCGAGTCGGCGGCGGCGATCCCCGACCACTCGTACATGCGGTCGACGCTCAACGCCGTGCCGACGACCAACGCCGTCCTCGCCAAGTCGAAGCTGCCGTTTGCGCTTGTCATCTCGCCCTACCGGACGGCCAAGAACGCCGACGTGCGTCTCGCCCCTGTTTCCTTCGCCTCCCGAGCCGTCTTGCTGACCAGGTGATATCCGACTGTGCGCGCCGCTCTTTTCAGGGCACGACCAACGAGGTCCCCGTCGTCAAGGATACCGTCATTGCCCGCTGCCGGCGCTGCCGGACCTACATCAACCCCTACGTCACCTTTATCGAGGGTGGCAACCGGTGGAAGTGCCCGATGTGCAACCTCTCGAACGAAGTCCCGCAGATGTTTGACTGGGACCAGGAGAAGAACCAGCCGGCCGACCGGTGGAAGAGGGCCGAGCTCAATGAGAGCGTCGTCGAGTTTGTCGCCCCGACCGAGTACATGGTGCGTCTTGCACACAGACCGTTGGCCTTCAATGGCAGTGTAGGCCTCTCGCTAAGGTCCTCGTGTGCTCCCTCCCAGGTGCGGCCGCCCCAGCCGCCGTGCTACGTCTTCCTGATCGACGTCTCGGAGGCCGCCGTCAAGACGGGTATGGTCGCGACGGCCGCGCGGACGATCCTCGAGTCGCTCGACCGGCTGCCGAACGCCGACGGCCGGACCAAGGTCGCTCTCATCGCGGTCGACACCTCGCTCCACTTCTTTTGCCTTCCGCCCGGGTCGACCGATCCGACGATGCTCGTCGTCAGCGACCTCGAGGACGTCTTCCTGCCCAAGCCGCAGGACCTGCTCGTCAACGCGCAGGAGGCCCGGCCGGCGCTCGAGAACCTGCTCGGCCGGCTGAGCGACATGTTTGCCGACACGTACACGACCGGCAGCGCGCTCGGCGCCGGTCTCCAGGCCGCCTTCAAGCTCGTGAGCAACATTGGCGGCAAGATCATCACGCTCTCGGCCTCGCTGCCGTCGGTCGGCCCGGGCGCGCTCAAGAACCGCGACGACCGCAAGCTGCTCGGCACGAGCAAGGAGTCGACGCTCCTCCAGCCAGCGAGCTCCTTCTACAAGACGTTTGCGATCGACTGCTCGCGCGCTCAGGTCTCGGTCGACATGTTCCTCTTCAGCTCGGCCTACACCGACATTGCCTCGCTCAGTATGTCGCCCGCCCTCGACTCGACACTGATGCGCCCGACCGCTGACCCCGTTCGTTTCCTCAACCTGCTTTGCCAGGCTGCCTCCCCCGCTACACCGGTGGCCAGACGTACTTTTACCCGAGCTTCAACGCCTCGCGGACCGAGGACGCCATCAAGTTTGCGCACGAGTTTGGCGAGGTGTTGGCTTCGGAGATCGGCCTCGAGGCCGTCATCCGCGTGCGCGCGTCGCGCGGCCTGCGGATGAAGGCCTTCCACGGCAACTTTTTCATTCGGTCGACCGACCTGCTCTCGCTCCCGGCCGTGCCCGTCGACCAGTCGTACTCGATCGAGGTCGAGCTCGAGGACAACATTGCGACGCCGATGGCCTACATGCAGTGCGCCGTCCTCCACACGACGTGCTACGGCGAGCGCCGGATCCGCGTCATCACGCTCGCCCTCCCGACGACCGACAACGTCTCGAACCTGTTTGCCTCGGCCGACCAGACGGCGATCGCGACGCTCCTCGCGTGCAAGGCCGTCGAGAAGACGATGTCGGCCAAACTCGAGGACGCGCGCGAGTTTGTCAACAAGCAGCTCGTCGACATGCTCGGCGCCTACAAGGCGGCGACCCAAGCCGGCGGCAGCGGCGCGAGCACCGCGCTCGCCGTCCCGCACAACCTGCGCTTCCTCCCGCTGCTCGTCCTCGGCCTGCTCAAGAACGTACGTCCGGCTCCATCGGCGGTCCTCATCACGCTCCCCTCTCTCAATCTCGGCAACGCAGACGCTGACCAGCCCTCTTTTACCTCTCTCCTAGGTCGGCTTGCGCGAGAGCGCGCAGATCCTGCCCGACATGCGGAGCTACGCCCAGGCGCTGCTGACGACGATGCCGGCCCAGCTGCTCGTGCCCTACCTGCACCCCCGCTTCTACGCGCTCCACACGATGTCGGACGAGGCCGGTACCGTCGGCGAGCACGGCCTCATCCTGCCCGAGCCGCTCAACCTGACGAGCGAGCGGCTCGAGCGGCATGGCCTCTTCCTCATCGAGGACGGCCAGAACATCTTTCTCTGGATCGGCCGCGATGCCGTCCCCCAGCTCGTGCAGGACGTCTTTGACCTCCCGTCGTACGCCGAGCTGCCTGGCGGCAAGGTGCGTCAAACATCTTCTTGTCTGAGACCGCCCCGCCAGTCACGCGCTGACTGACCTGCCTTTCACTCCTCGTAGACGACACTGCCGCTCCTCGAGAACTCGTTCTCGCAGCGGATCAACGCCATTATCGCTAAGACGCGCGAGATGCGCCGCGGCGCTTACTGGCCGCATCTGTACATCGTCAAGGAAGACGGCGAGCCTGCGCTGCGCCAGTGGGCCCTTTCGGGCCTCGTCGAGGACCGCTTTGACCGGACGCCGAGCTACAGCCAATTCATCTCGTCGCTGCGGGACAAGGTCAACTCGTCGGGCTGAGAGCCCTGTCGCGCGCCATCCTTAGAACGCTCGAGGGGACGACTTGCCCTGTCGTCCCCGTCTGCTCTGTCCCCCTTGTACCCCGCCCTCTTGCGTTCCGCAGGCCCATCTCCCCTCGCTCCTTTCTCGCATGAAACGTGTTAATCGTCGGCAGTGCTGTTTGCGTCGGCACCCAGCTCTCGCGGTCGGCCTAGTCCAATCTGCTCCTGATGAGACGCGCAGTGTTCAGAGCTAGGCCGCTGTTTCGATATTCCTCTGACGCTGCTCGCGAGTTCAGCCTGGTTCTGGGGCATGATCGTTCATTGGTACAAGCAGAGAGGTGGCAACAATGGGATGAGGGAGGGGGGGGGGGTCGTCAAGGCAGCAGGCGAAGCAAGATGCGGTGCGGGTGCAGAGCGTAGGGGCGTACAGAGCGGGTTGCGAGTGCATTGCGAGCGGAAGGTTTGCAGCAAAGGTAGAGTTACGAGGAGAGTTGCGGTACAAGGCTGCGGAGCGTGTTGCAGAAGGAAAGCAAAAGAGGGAGCGCAAGAGAGAGATGAAGAGGCGGAGGTAGAGGAAATCAATGTAAGTGCCGTTAAGCAAACGACCACGGCTGAGCCGGTGCGCTATCGTTTAGGCGAATCGTAGCAAAGGGCGTCGTCCACGAGTCGTCGGCGAGCATGCGGCCGGACGGAGGGAGTCGCCCGTCGGCCGTGGCGTTGATGAAGCGCTCGTCGGCGGGCATGTCTGGCGCGTAGTCGGCCGGGAGGAAGAAGCCGAGCCCAGGGTTACCACTACTCGCCTGAAGCTGCGAGCCGGAATACGAAACCGAGGGCCGCTTCATTGCCGACGAAGGAAAGGCGTCGAAGGTGCTGATGTCGGCCGGCCGGTAGGCCTGCGAGAAGGACGACTGGACGTCCGTCTCCTCCGTCGCGGGCGACGTCGATGTGCCGTCGAATTCGAAGGCAGGCGAGTGCTGGCCGGCTGAGACCGACACGCGGGGTTCGCTTTGGCCGATGAGCTGCAGCGTCGTGGGTGTCGCGAGTGGTGATGACCAGGGTGTCGGGGAGGCGGCCGACTCGGAGGACGAGGCCGGCGAGCTCGAGCTCTCGTAGTTGGGGTCGATGGACGAGAAACCGTCGAGCTCAGGCGTCCAGGCCGGGGCCGGGGTCAGGACCGACGGGAATGCGTGTGAGAAGCCGACGCCCGGGCGAGGAGGCGAAGCAAAGGCGAGCATGGGCGCCTGTCGAATGCACGGTCATCAGAGGATCAGCAAGCTGCAATAGCTTCTGCAAAAGGGAATGATGCGCACCTGAGCATCAGGCCGCCAGCCGTGGCCGGCCGTGATGGGTCGCGAGGGCAGGGCGACTGTCTCGACCTCCTTGGCTGCCCGCGACTTGGTCGGGAAGCCTGCGGCCTTGAGGGCCTTGAACTGGGCCTTGCGCTGCTTCGTCCGACGGTTGACCTCGTCGGGGACCTCCTCGAAGACGCAGCAGCGCTTGGTGCGGATGCAATTGTGGCATGGCGCCTCGCCCGAGCAGCGGATCTTGCGCGTGCGGCCTGCAAAGATTGCAACGGTCTGAACGATCAGCAAAGTGGCGCGAGCGAGGGCGAGCAGACCCAGTCGAGCAGACGCACAGTAGGTGCAGGCCATGTTGATGCGGTGCCGGGCGGCCGAGCTCGAGCTTGAGGCCGTCGGGCTCGGGGCCGAGACCATGGGAGGCGGGTAGGAGGTAGCGTAGGCGGCCGGGGCAGCGACGCCGAGCGAATAGAGATGCGGCGGAGGCTGCGGCACCGGGTAGTAGCTGGGGGCGCTCGTGAAGGGCAGGCCGGAGGACGACATTGGGCGAGGGTGAGATTGGCCGAGGAAGGCGGGCTCGAGTGGGTCGGGGTTCGGCGATAAAGGGGTAGGCTTGCAGGCGGTCAAGAGACGGGCCTATAAGGGCGGCGAAGATTGGTGGGTGGGAGATGGGTGGGGAAGAGGGGGCGAGGGAAGAGGCCGGTCGAGCTCCAGTCCTTTTGAAGAGCTGCCTGCTTGCCTCGGCCCTTGCTTGCTTGACGAGGCGTTTGCAGCTTGGAGGGGGACGGGGCGGACCGAACCTGTTTGGGTGGCTGTTTGTGAGCGTCGACGGGGTCTTCTCGACGAAGCGAGACATGCGAAACGCCACAGCGGGTGAGGGGGGCCAGTTCCTTGAGACACTCCTTCGAACCACGCGTAAACCAAGCACCTCGGATCTGAAGGATCTCTGGCCGCCGAGCCCAGCGACCGGGCGCCCCATGCCTCGTCTGTGTCGGCTGGCCCGGTCCATTCGTGCCAGAGGAGGCGCTCCCGAGGGGGCTTTCCGCCTTCGTAAGCAGAGGGCGTCTGTGATCAGCCTAATCCCGCGTGCCATGGTCCGCTTGCCCTGCCATGGATGACTGTTAGCCCCCCCCCCCCGCGCTGGCAGGGTCTAGCCTGTAAAGCAGCCAGCGACCCAGCGACAGCGTCCCGCCCCGTCAGACAGCCCCGTCCCGCGGCCAAGCTTGGCTGCCGAGCTCGGCTGCCGGACGTAGGCTCGTC
>Ga0308160_10002720_pt1 | contig 20837 bp, 36 predicted proteins | sample PhyFR1_FD_201036 | JGI IMG/M metagenome (GOLD analysis project Ga0308160, IMG submission 201036) | Phyllosphere microbial communities from UC Gill Tract Community Farm, Albany, California, United States - DLSLF.R1 | ecosystem: Host-associated > Plants > Phyllosphere > Unclassified | place: USA...
GATGTAGATCTTTTGTGTCTTGGAGTTGGACAACATAGTGATCTCTGCCAAAGGGTAGTGCTGAGGTGAGTACAGCCCAACGTCCAAGCGCCATGACATACCTCAGCCAAGAAAAGACCCAAAGAACCCCAACCACAACCTAAATCCAAGATCTTCAGCCCTTCGCCCTCCTTTCCAGCCTCCGTCTCTGGCTCCTTGCCCTTCTCCACGCCCACACCTCGAAGTCCGCGGCCTAGCTTCGCCTCGACGCAGTAACTCGCCAAGATCGCATCCTCTGCGTCGGCCAGGCTGGACTTCGGAGTCTCATACATGCAGCTCGAGTATTTCATTCGTGGGCCCAAGCAGAGCTTGATGAACTCAGTGGGGACTTCGTAGTGCTGCTCATTCGCTTTGTCCTGGTCAATCGCAATGGGGCGGTTGTTCAGGTCTTCGATAAAGCGCATTTTCGCCTCGTGGTTGGCGGTGAGCGAGCCTGTCGTCAGCTTCGTCAAGGGGTAAGAGCGTTTCAGGAGGTGGAGGCATCTTTCGCGGTCAAGCCTCGAGCTCAAGCATCCTCAAGTCGGCTCATTGCAGCAAGCCGAACCGCCATAGCATCGCCACGTCGCGGCTGGACCACACCGTGTACACGCGTCGCTGAACCCACCTAGGTCAATCTCCCGCAATCGCTGTCGACATAATTGCCTGATGACCGGCCGCAAGACCGCGTCCGGGATATATCCCTTGTCGAGGAGACCGTATGCGAATTCCATGGTTGCTAAGGGGTGTATGGGAAGAGGATGAAGTAGGACGTGGCAGGATAATGTTGATCATGACGGATCCCCGGCAGAATTCACCAGGCACGATCGGCAACCGGACGCTTGGATCGGTATCAGTCCGGTGGAATACGCGGATTGTTCCTCGCTCTGCATAACGTTTTGCGGTGGAGAGCAAGCGTGCGAGGTGATAGCATAGGCAGCATGGCATCAGGACTGCCTAACATGCATGTTCGTGAAGATCTACACCATCCCTCCATACGCCATCTCTATCAAGCCGTTCCAAGACCACTCCTCCGGCCTTTCTCGGAACCCGACAAGCGCTTTCGCCCTCTGCAGTCTCTCCCTCTTTCCCCTCTCGTCCTCATTCCTCGGCTCGACGCTCGTGCAGTAGAACCTCTGTACAGCGAGGGCAAGCAACTGCGCCTGCTGCTGCGATAGCAGGAATCCCGGATTGTCGTGGCTTCCCGCCGGACCTGATGCCGACGAAGGCGAGATCTCCCCTCGCATAAGGACCAGATCGTGCGAGTGTGTCAACTCGGGGTAGTGGGTTAAAACGAGGTACGGCTGTGCCCACTCGCCGGCCTTTTTGAACTCTTCAAGCGGTGTGAAGATGATTGACGATGTGAACGGTAGGGACTTCGGCTCCGAGTCCGCAGAAGGCGGCAGTGCGTCACCCGATGTCGGGTGGAAGATCCATTGGAGGTAGAACATCTCGTACGAGTCGGTCAACACCTCGCCGACTTCTGAGTCGGACGTAGCGGGGCGCGGGAGAGGGAGGACGAAGAAAGGGTTCGCCTTGGCCGCCTCGAGCATTTCGGTATAGATGTCAGACGTGAGCGAAGCGGAAAGAAACGACGAAGACAGCGTGGGGTGGGTGGTATGATACGCTGTCCAGATTTTCGAGATTGCGGCCTTGTCGTGAGGCGTCATGTGGAGCAAAGGCAAGTTGATGATGGATGACAGGGGCTGGTCGTCAGCTCAACTCGATAAGCCCACAACGAGACCCACCTTGATTCCCGAACGATCACCCTCAGCCTGCTTACTCCGCGCTCGCTTCGCCTCCGCCGCCTCGACGTTGCGCTTTTTTCGTAGGGCCAGATCGTCCTTCTCCACCGGCTTGCTCGCCTTCGGTTTGGTCTCCTCCGCCTCGACGAATTCCATCTCCGCCTTCTTCGCTCTCAGCGCTTGCCTCACCGACGGCGCCATGACCTTTGTCTTGAGCTCATCGAGATCTTTCACCCCTTCACTACGGCATCAGCTGGTTCAGCGTTCAGTGACGCACGTCTCAACACGCTTCTTCAGTTTGTCTCCATATTTCGCCTCGAAAGCCTGCCTCTTCTTCTCGATGATCTCGCGCGAGTTGAGCTGCTTGTCGATTGCAGTCATGACGTCTCGCCTTGTCAGGGTGGTGGAAAAAAGTCGGGTCGGCCGACATCGGGAGGAGCTGGCCACAGCCTGTCTAATTGACGGGAGTAAAGACATCTCGTGCGTTCTCTGTATCGTCTTGACGAGCTAATGAGGTAGCGGTAGCGTAGTATAGGCGAAACAAAGAGTCTGATAGAAAGATGAAATGACGCGAAAGTCCGGTTTCAAGATTAGATTTCGGGTTTGGTTATTTTGAAAGTTCTAATCTCGACTCTCACCGGATCAACCGCTTTCTCTGGACACATCGTAGTTTCAACGCCTCGATAAGGCGAAAGGCGAGGATGAACGTCGCGGTGAGCTCAATGTTCTGGCCTCGATCGCCTAGCATTCGGCTAACCCTAAGGTGTATGTCGCGCCAGACCAACAGTCGGAGGTCGACCTCGCCTGGATGCGTGAAGCGCTCATCATGGTGGGTGCCTCTTTCGTCGAAGCTCCTCAAGCCCTTAAGACTCGCTCCGCTTGAGATCACAGTCTTCCCAATCCATACCAAAAGTCTACCGTCACCGAACCCAACTGACAACAGGCGGAAGAGGCCCTGACGGCTGAAGAAGTCCCCGTTGGCTGTGTCTTCGTCAAAGACGGCCGGGCCATCGCCCGTGCAAGGAACAGGACGAATGAATGGCGCAATGTGAGTTCAATCCACGGCTCGTCCCGTTCAAGCTTACGCACAGGCCACCCTTCACGCCGAGCTTGAAGCTATCGATCACCTCTTACCTACCAACCCGGCTCCTCTCTCCACCATCACCCTCTACGTCACGGTCGAGCCATGCGTGATGTGCGCTTCCGCTTTGAGGCAAATCGGAATCGGCCGAGTCGTTTATGGCTGCGGAAACGACCGTTTTGGAGGTTGCGGAAGTGTGATCGACGTCAACTCGTCGTGAGTACGCACATGCGGCTTTGCTGACAACAGGACGCTTCTGAACACCCACGCCCCGTTCATCGCCAAAGGAGGTTACTACCGCGAAGAAGCCATCATGCTGCTTCGTCGTTTCTACATGTCTGAAAACCCCACGGGTGAGTCGATATGCATAGATACAAACCGACGATAGCTCCCAATCCCAAGAAGAAGACATTCCGCGTGCTGAAAACCGACATCCCGCCTCCTCCTTCCACCGACACAAAGGCGCCAAAGAAACGTCCCACCTCGCTCAAACCCGACGTGATGCCGGCTAGTGGATACGGCATTCCACCGCCTGGTTACGCCGAGGAACTGCTTCCTCCAAGCGTGATCGGGAAAGACGGATTACCGGTCGGTTCGACGTTGGCTTCGACGCCGGTGCCTCGCGAGTCGTAGGTCGTGGTTGTATTATGGATGAAGAAAGGTGACGAGCTATGTATCAGTACTTCCCGTACTTCGCAGTAAGACTCACGTCGTCTGGGTACAGCTGCAGCACCCGGTCCAGCTCGCGACGTTTCATCCCGGTTCGATAGGATATCTGGTCAAAGCTCGCCGCGCCGTCGAAGTACTGCACACAGCTGCTGTCAGTGCGGCTTCGACAAGCACTCACAGGTCGAATTTCGATGCCCACACCTCATCGGCCTGCTCTCTGATCACCCTCAGCCACCTCGTCTCGTCCTTCTGCGCGCGAGCCGGATGGAAAATGAACGATCCCGTAAACTTGGGCACCTCTTTCGGTTCCAGCTCGTCTGCCTTGAATCCCATATTATGCCGGTCAGGCGTCTCGTCATCTTCGTCTTCATTGACGTCAGAGTCAACTTCAAAGTCACTCGAATCTCCCGAGCCCTTCTTTGATGGCGGCACCGCGTTGTCTAGCGGATTAATGTGGAACAGCGCTTTCGGCGTGGTCATATCCACCGGACTCATCATCGGCGTCTTGGTCGATTTGGTGATCCGCCGCAACCACCTTGCTCGACGCCTGTGCCAGAGTTTCCGCCATGCAGTCTCCTTGATCTCTGCCCGAGCGTAAATGCGAGCTCGGGTGTGTACTTGCACGACAAGGTCTTGCTTAATAAGCCATACCAGCGCGTCGAGGTATCGCTGACGAGCCGCCTCGCCGACCACTCCAGCCGGTAAGATATCTCTAAATTGGCACGGTGCGGCGGAGATCGATGCGATGAGAGTGCGAAGCGGGGGCAGGTCGGAGAACGCACGAGCGAACCTTGCGGCGTAGTCGTCCAGACTTGCACTACCATCAGCTCGGTAGACTCGTTCACTCACGTATGCTCAACAATCGTCGTCGGCATAACAACGACCCGCAGCCGCGACGTCATTGGGTTGATCAATATTGCCTTTTTGTTCGCAACTAGCTCCCGAGCAAGCGGGATGACGATCCCTTCGAGGTCGTACCGTAGTTCATGTGCGATTTCAGACAACCGCTTGGTGACTCGGCACTCCTTGATGAGATTTTCCATCAACAACCCCTCATCCTCCTCGGCTGAGGCCAGTTCCTTACTCCCCCGTCTGGATCCTCCGCTTGGTGTAGAATCTTCATCCCGCTCCCTTCCATCCAAGCCGAGACCGACCAATGTACGCGAAATCTCCTCGGCTTTCTCCGCTGCGTCGTCTTGGATCAGCAGTAGCGTCTGCCACGGTTCGATCCGCAAGTCGGAGGTCTTGCGTCGCTCGAGCCCGTCGTCCGAGTCGGAATCGTCGGCAGATGACTGCTCTTCGAGTTCTCCCCAATGCGCCCAATGCTCGTCCGATACATTGGAGCGAGGGGACAGAACCATGGATATGGGGATATCGACGAGATTGACCGTCATCGTCGTAGGCAGATAAGAGTACAACGGATTGGCGGGTTTGGAGCGCAGTTTATGTATCGCTGTGAACAGCTGGTTGAGAGCTCGATCAAGAGGGTTCTTCTCGTACACTATCCGGCAGCACTCCATAATCGGTATACCTGCTGTCAGCTTCACCCTCGCCAAGAGCTCACCTTCGTTGTAGCACTTCTCCTTGATGCGCGTGATCTCCCACGCGTTCTTCGCGATCCAGTTCTCTTTCACCTGCAGAGCAAACGCTGCGGCCGTCCACTTGAACGCGATCTCGCGGTAAACCTCATCCGCTAGATTACTCGCTGATTCGTCCTGTTCCAACCCGCTGCCCTTTGGGTCCGGCCGGTCAAGGATGAGGACCAAGTGGAACATGTTCAAAGATGGCGCGCTGTTCTCCTCTGACTGCTTCGTCTGCTCAGATCTGATTCCCTCGGCCGGCGGCTCGGGAGACGAGGTGGTTTCCTTGCCCTCAACGACCGTGCCCAAACCGCTCCTCTCTTCCGGTCGTTTCCTTCCCCGTGCCGATGGTCGCAAGTCCGCATCGTCGTCTGGATACGCCCATTTCCCGTCTGGCCCATTTGTCACAGGATGCCCAACGAACATGAGCTCGTCGACACAAATCTCAAACTTTCGATTGCAAGCCGACCTCGGGGGTGTGAGCATGTCGCCGAGGAAATCGAGACTGTACGCCAAAGCCGAATCGTACTGTCGCACAAAATACTCGTCCTGCGCTGTGCGTTTGGCGTGCTTGTCCGTGAGTGCGATATCGGCCAGTGCTAGACTACTGCGGCGAGACGCATCGAATTGCACTCCCAACATGGCGTGGGCGTGCGAAGAGTGCGAATGGCCGTTCATCCTGTGATCCCCGGACGATTGCCGCTTCGCCCGCTGCTGCGAGGGTACTTTGTAGCTCCCCAGCTCGTCGTCTGATGAGACACTGCCAGCATCGCTCGCTTCGTCGGGCGACGTATAGCCCGTTCTGAGCGTGAAGGCCGTGTCTCCTCCAGTTGGCTCGCTTCCTCCTAATGCCCATTCTCGAATCATCTTCTCCCCGCTCTTCTCGCTCGGGTTCTTGCTCGACCGACCATGGTAGCCAGGCGGAAAAAGCTGCTTTCGGTCATGCTTGACTAAGACGTCTTTCGCCGTGAATGTGGATTGAGGGTAGTAGGGCTGTGATAACCTCGTCAAGGGCGAGAACGGGTCGGGCGGATAGCGGAACACATTGCGCCCCCGGGAGGAGGAGGTCACGAACAGGAGACCGAGAACGTTTTCGGCCATTGTCGTGGGTCTTTATTGCTTTACACGCGGACGGTCGGGGTCATATCATGCTGAAGTTGTGTATAAAGCGGTTCCAACTGTCTGACTTCGTCAACAGCAGCCTGCTTGATCCATGTTGAAGTCTTGTCAATTTGCACTTCACGAGCTGATATCCACACAGTATCTCCTGATGATAGCTTCAGACTACTTGACCTCGGCCCATCGCCTGGCTCAGATGCATAGAGCCCTGTGTAAGGCAGACAAACCTAGGCCTCATTACGTAATATTTCAGCAACATCTGGGGCTCCAGAATCCCAGAGTTGACGGCCGCTTCACCAGCGTTCCGCATCCTCATCATACCTGTCCATATTCCATACCGAGGTCGACTATACCAAGCCCTCATCACTGCGCGATTACGAGACACAAACCACTACTATCGTCAATCCTGCAGTCATAACAGGCTTTTCGGGCACGACACGAACGCTGAAGCCTATGAGGGTCGGACGACTTTTGCCCGCTCACTCATCGACACCTCAGCGCGCTCGTCACCCTGCACACATACGTAAGTGCCGTGTCCTCAAGAGCGCTCGAGCAGCTCTTACCATACCTTGCCGCCCTACCCCCATGTCATGTGAGCTGACAGTGACTCAGTATCGCACATCCCTACTACACACCCATCATTCGGTGTCAATTCGAGCTCTGCTGCGGGTGAAGAAGAGGAATTCGACGAGGACGAAGACTTTGACGAAGACGCCGAGATCGAAGAAGAGATAAATCGGATCGAAGATCAGATCGAAGGTGAGTTGCCATTCCCCTGCCCTTCCACCCGCCTCCACTTCGACACCCCGGCAGCATCGGCGTTGGGACGGAGTGTGTGCTTATGCGACCTCCCTCCCTTTGGTCCTTGTCCAACACATGATCATGACTCTTCGCACTGTACCGTCACCTGACCCGCATGTCGCTAATACGCAGCCGGCGAAGTCGAAGAATACGAAGAAGCAACCATGTCCGAAACGTGGCCGTCGTCCGTTCCCAATCGTCTTGGCGGTTCTGAAGATATAAATGGAGGTGCAAACTCGTCTGTATCCGTACGTCAACACCATATCGCCTTCATCTTAAAATCGCACTATAGGACCAGAGCTGACCTGTGACCTTTTGGGTACTCTCAACCTCCACCATATCTGTCCACCATGTCCTCACCTGCCGACTCTCGCTCTGCAACACGATCCACTTCACGACTCCGCTCCTCTATCAAACTCAAACGAAACTATCCACGCATATCCGCTACTTCACCTCACAAATACATACCTGCGACTCGTCATAATCGGCCGCATACCAACCTTCACTTCTGCACCGTCCACTCCCGCTCTCGCATTACGAACATGGACACATGGTGGTTTTGGCCCTCCGCAACCCCTTTCTCATCGTCTTGCGATTCACAGGCCGAAGATCCGCGACTATCATGCCTGGGTCTCCCCCTGACTCTGCCCTACGAGGTAGAGACTCTGGAGGAGATGGACGAGCGCCTAGAGGTCATCGCAGCCAAACTGGTGGAATGCGTCAAGGCTCGAGAATGGGGCTTGGGCTTCAGGATGTGGGACTCAGCGCTCTCAATGTGAGTATGGCTGGCTGTCTGCTGGTCGAACCGCTAACTCCCAGATGGATGAGTATGGGCTACCCTATGCGAAAAGACATCAAGATCAAGCTCATCTTCTTGTTTTACGAGATCTTGTGTGAGTCGCTGCTGCTCCTCTACGGATCGATTGCTCACGACAGTTGTTCCCGGGCTGTCATCTTCGTTCTTAGAAGACGCCGGAAACCAGTTTATCGGTCTGATTAGGTTCGTAATCGTGCCCTTAGGGAACATTCGCTGACGGCTCAGCGATCGATCTCTGAATATCTGGGATTTCCGAGTACCGTGGAGGCCGCTGTACGAAGCCCTGTACCAAGAACTCTTCCCCCACCCCAACCGTCTGTCCCGCCACTCGGTCAATCTCGCTCCGATGTATTTGAACGTCGCAGAATCGGCACAGCGCTTTTTCCACCCAGGAGATGTAGACGAGATGCTCGAGGCGATCCTACCGAAATTTGAGCCCTCCATGGACCAGATATTGGCTACTCAGACATTCCTCGTGCATTTCTTGCCCATCTCACATTGTCAGAAATGGCTTCCTCTGGGTGAGTGCTTGCCATGACGTTAGAGTCGGCTGTACTAAAACTCAGTGTTCCGCTTGTGGTACGGTCTCAACAGTGGTCTTTGGGACGATCAAGCGTCAGACTTGATGGGACAACTAGCCATCGCGCACGTCGATCCAGGACGTTCCGATCCATCATTGATCGATAAAATCTCGCGTGCTCAATTCAACACCGCCGAGGAGGAGGCGAAGAATCCGAACCATGTAAGAATCGCCCGCGGTCACAAGTCGCGATTGCTAGATGTCGCCGGAGACATCATTGAGGACGAAGACGGAGTGAACTACTGGTCAAATCCCGCAAGCATGCCGGAGGAGCCTAAGCTCGCCGATCCAAATTGGGTTGGTATCAGGAAAGACATCGGTATCTTCACAGAGCAAGAATTCGAGTTTCTCATGTCGAAATGTCTGCGTTCCCTGAGTGAGTGACGTCCCGGATTCTCAGACTTCGCTGAGACTAGATGTGCCGGTCGGAGGCAGTCTTGCATCGTCCAACGCCATGTCAATAACAATGGCCGACAGTCGGACAAGCAAGAAGATTCTCGATGCAAAGAAACCCATCGATCGAGTGCAGTCGCTCGCTGAAACCATCATCTTCTGCATGGCGGAGGACGCCCCGGTGGCGGCTTCGGCAAGCGGTACTGGCACTCCCGGCTCCTCCACTCCGTTGCCCGCAGCCGTCTCGCGTTTGCAAGGCGGCCAGTCGATGAAGAAGACGGGCAGTACGGATAGCCTTGCCGCTGCAGGCAAGAAGAGCGACGAGGATAGGAAATATCTTGCTGGGAGCAAGGCTTTGGACCATCTCTCTCGACTCTTGACGTCTTGTGAAACTGTGAGTCAGCCTCGGTATCAAGGGCTTTTACTCACATCAGTTCTTCCACCCAAGCAACTCTGGCCATTGGTCGGCCTTCCTGACCGTCTTTCTCTCTCATCTGGCTAGCAACTTTGTCGAGCGATGGAAGACCGAAGAGGAGCCGACGTGCAAAACGCCAGCCGCCTGGCGTCTCACAAAAGAAATCAAGCGAGAATTTGTGCTTACCCTCCGGCCACTGGCTTTGACGGCGATGTTTAACAAGGTAGGTTGCTGATTGGCAAACACGCTGACGCCCAGGATATGGAGTCTACTACGCCAGCTGTCTCAGCGCTGAAGAAGCTTGCTCTTTTGGAGCCCGACCTTATCATGCCCGCCATCATGGAGCGCGCAGTGCCGTCCTTGCAAGGTCTAGAAGAGGTGGGTCACTGATGCAATGACTCTGACTGACATGTAGACCCAACGTACGCCAGCCGTCACATATGCGGTCGCGACTCTTGCTCAGCCATTGACAGGCCGACAGGTCTGGCGCCTGGGTGGTCTTTACATCGGCGATATTTTCCAGTTGCTCCTCCCTGGTATCGATTTGAACGATCCCGGCAAGACTGGATTGTCTTGTATGGCCATCTCCAACATGGTAGATTTTATACGCCTTGGCGATATATCCGAAGTTGAGGGAGCACACGAAGTCACTCCAGGATCTCGTGCTCTCCGCAAGTCTCCCAGAGTACGAGTAGCGGACGATCCAAACGACCCAGTCGATCCGGTACAGCGCGAGATCGAAGAGTGCAGTCCTGAAGAGATGGAAGAACGCGTCAGATTCGCAACTTCGGTGTTCCGAGATTGGGTGCCAGAGTTCTTAGGCCGAGTCTTGCTGTTGTTCAGCAACTTGCCAGAGGAAGGCGGCAAGTCTGGTCGAGCCGGGGGCAAGAGCGAGCAGCTTGTCCTACAAAGCGTCCTGGTAAGCGACCACGTCCTGGCTTGTCACTATAGCTTACGATAGCACACGTGTGGAGGCGTCTTTGCTGCTCTTGACGACAAGCTGTTCGACCTGGTCCTGGATCAGATCTACGAGTTCATTACGACAACTTGTCGCTCGAACGCTGTTGATGCTGCTGGAGAGCTTGTGAGAAACCTAGCATCATCCAACGCGCCAAAGGTTTTCGCCCGTTTGTTCCCAGTCTGCAAACAGCGGATCACAGCAGAGCTGAAGGCTGGCGCGTCATCTTTGCGCACCCAGACCACATCTATTCCCCTGGCGTCCGACGCAACATTGCATTGGTGGCAAGCCATCCTATACGGCATGCTGATCCCCGGCCGGATTCAGGTACGTTTAGTGTAAGGTCGTCCACAGATACTGATTCCAGCTATCAAGCAGCGAACACCGCAAAGACTACATTGAGCTGCTAGGCACGATGATCTCCTCCACCTATTCCGAACGGGGTTGGGCCTGGACTGGAAAATTGATCGAGAAATCTGTCAGCTGTCTGACTTCGATCTATTTCAAGGAGATGCGCATGCTGAGCCCGGACGATTTCGCTAGCGAAGGTGAGGATTCTCTTCAACCGTTGCATCGCTGACAATGAGACTTCAAGAAGAACCACACACTGTGGTGGGGCAAATTGTACCGAGCCGTCGAGGTCAAGCCGCAATGGCGTGTGCCAGCCGCGGAGGATATCGACATGGCTTTCGAGATCTTCGGTCTCGCCGATGAAGCCACAACCCGGCTAAGCAATCTCGTCGACAATCGCTCGGTTGGCGACAATGACTGGAGCAACGAGTTTTGCCGATCGATCAATGTTGTCGACAAGGTCTTACGGGGCTCGTACAATTTGATCGCCGAGATCGAAGCAAGGAAAATAGGAGGCCGACCTGCAGAATCGTGAGTGCATAAGTTTAATACCGATTCGTCGCTAACGACAGCTACCTACCGGCCGAGATGCTGCAGCTGCCCAAGCCTTATAAGTCGGGTCTACTCCTCACGAAGGGCGACGATCCTCGATACGACCATATTCTCGCTATCCGGCAGCGTATGGGCGAAGTCTTGCACCGAGCCGCTTCGGCAATGCGAAATGCTGGCGAGTCTGACAACTCGGTCGAGACCGTCCGCCTGCTCGTGTCGACGATCGGAACTTTGTTAACCGCGTACGGCATCCGCTCGAAGCAGTTCTCCAACGCTCAAAACGCATATTCCGGCATGATGTCGAGCAAGAAGATGTACGAGGGTCAGCGCAAGCATCATCGATCCATCTTCATGGCGGCGGCTTCGGTTCACCACCAGAACCGTCTGACGACTTTGGCTTACTACCGAGTGCGATCGGAACTCGACGACAAGCTCATCGGGAACATGATCGACTTTACCCTCTCCCCATTCACCAGGATTCGTCGATCTTCTCAGACCACGCTCGAGACTATCGCCAAAGTCTACCGCGGTACCTGGATCCTCTGCTTCCCCACCTTGTTCGACGCACTGCAACCCGGTTCCGACCCAGACAGGATGAAAGGCGCTCTATACGTCCTGCGATATAACCACGTCGGTATCGCACGCATCGCCCGAGACTGGCGACAGCTCCTGCAATTGGCCGAGTGCCTACTGGGCGCTCACCACGAGAACAAAGCTTCGGTCCAGGCTTTGGTCTCGAAAGCTACAGAGGAGTTCATCTCCCACATTAAAGAACCTGAATCGTTCAATATAAACGTCCGCTGCGAAAAGGTCGACGCCGCCGCGGATGACCTTGTTACCGTCATCCGTGTGAAACCGAATAACGATGTGATCGCCAAGACGCATCAGGGTATCTTGACACGAACACAGAAGCAGGATGAGGAGTGGGACAGATTCGTCGACAGGATCATCGAGATTGCGAGCAACCCAGGATTGAACTGGCGCTACGCACTTTGGGCGTCGAAACTATTGCTCAGCGTGATGAGACGCGACCGACCGACCGATATAAGGTTGGCAAAGTTCTTTGTCGGCAACATCCAGAATGGCCATCCAAGGATCAGAGATTACGGCATTCTGTGAGTGAAACGGTTCCTACGCGGCCAAGCTAATGATAGCGCTTCCACGAGACAGCTTTATCACATCGCTTTGCGGTCATTGTGCCAGGGATCTGCGGAGCGTCTATTCCTGCAGGAGCCCAACGATCCGTTGATGTCGGAAATTGAAATCACCGACGCGTCTGCAGGCTTTACGGAGAGATATTTGGCCTCATTCAGAGACAGCTTACCCGAAGACGAGACCAAGGCCGTCCTGCAAGACCGATCACAGTCTGGATGGCTGGCTTGGGGCAAGAAGATGGAGGTCACCAGGCTGACCGGATGGGAAGAAATAGCTTGGGAGATCGACCCGACCTGTGCAGAAGGGTTGGGTATTTTCCAAGAAGTCGTCTCCGATCCTGAATGGTGGCAGAAGGTGAGGGAACTGTGCATACACTGCGAGGATTCTATGCTGACTGTCAGGTCGCGGATCACTGGGCGCAGGAGGACACAAGGACCTACCCATCGGCCACACACATCGACCTGATCCTTTCGCTTGCTCAGCTATTCGGCATCAAGATCTTTGAAGCGACTCGACCAATCATTGAGGGCTATCTCGCCGAGATGGAAGAGAAGAAGGTTTACGATCGACATAAGATGAGGGCATTGTGGGAGCTCTTGGCTGGTGTCCTGCGAGGCTCAGAGGAATGGCCCGGGAAGGATCGAAAAGTCTTCTGGGACTGGCTGGAGGGTAGATTGCCAGAACTCTTCGGCAATATCAGACACGATACGACCAAGTAAGTCATCTATCGCCCGCTCAGATAGCCGCTGACTAGCAGATGCTGGGATATCTCCATCGAATACGTGCTTAATGACCACGATCCGAGACGTTTCAAGCCGTTGGTCGATTTCTGCATCAACACGGCTTTGAATGCCGATTTCACCTCGGGCTCAGCGTTCGACTGTGCGTCACAGACAGACAGATTAAGCAAGCTGACAATCAGTGGCGAGAAGAGTACAGCTCGTGCGTTCCGTCATCAGGTGTTTGCAGTGGAGATTCAACGCGTGGGCCGACGACTTTGTCAAGCTTTACTTCTCGTCCATCGACTGTCCATACGCCGAGGTGAGTGCCGATATGTGTCTATTCGATGTTTTATTGACATTCAGGTGCGGGGTCTAATGGCAAGCGTCATCAACGCCATCGATCAGCTGAAATTCCACCCGTCATATTCATCGCCCACTGCATTGACCAAGGACGTACTTGCGGATGTCAACTCGGAGAACGATATCATGCAGATTCGGTCGGGCTTGTTCATGCCGCAGCTCCAGCAGATTGTCGACGCCCTGCCGAAGTGGAAGGAGGATCGACCCCACGGTCCAAAAGCGCCATTGTCAACGCACGACACGTCTGCGATGACCGGTGAGTGCCTCAACAATGCATCGGGATCAAATGCTGATCCTAGTGCTCAACTGGCTTTTGGTCGAGCTATCCGATGTCCACGCTGTCGCAGCCTTCCCCTACATCATCCCCGTACTGTGAGTATATTTACCATAGCACGAGTCTGGCTGACCCATCCAGTCCCGCAATCTTCGAGCTACGTGACCTGAACGACAATCTTGATCTCCAGCGTGTGTCAGGAAGATTACTCGCCATGATCACATCGATCACGCCATCCCTTGACTTGATCGAGCCGTTGATGTCTGCGTTGATCTCCATTTTGCAGGACTCCAAGGTGAGACATACGATGTTGACACCCCACGGGTACAGCTCACGATAGTCTTGGCGAACCAAGATGCACAGCATGCCGGTGCTGAGCTTGGTCTACTTCCGAAATTTGAGCTTGTTGTCAGAGACGTGTAAAGCGAGGTGTCTCGATGTGAGTTGTCTAGTTCCGCTGGATCTGCCAGCTGACATCTAGGTCGTAGCTGCGTGCCTGAGAGACGCGAATCAGGAGGTCCGAGAGATGGCTTCGCAGTGGGTTGCTCAACCTGGGACTAGACTGAGCTAATTTGCAGAACCTTGAGTGGCTTCCTCAGATGCTCGCAGCGACGAATGGTAGTCGTCTTGAAAGACCGATTCACCCGCGAGATCAAGTCGACGGTGTTGCCGAAACGACGTGACGCACCGGGCCAGATCAATCCGGAGTACCAGGAGAAGCTGGTCCAGCTTCACGGAGCAGTGCTGGGAGTCACAGCGTTGTGAGTCGCGCGCAAACATCTGAGTATCAACCTGACCGATAGGGTCGAGGCGTTCCCGTACACAGTACCGAAGTTCCTGCCTAAATTGCTGGCGGACGTCTTGGCACCCCGGGTCTCAGATCCTGCCCCGATCTCCACCACGATCCGAGCTTGCGTAGCAGTGAGTTATAGTATACCCTCGGGGCTCGACACTGATGGTAGTCGTTCAAGAGGACTCACGAGAAGTACCAAGACAAATTTACAGAGGACGAGCTATCGGCGATGAACTACGCACAAGCTGGCAATTCCTACTGTGAGCTCTATCCCCACGTGGCTCGCTTCGACTGTCGAGGCAAAGCTAATGGTTAGATGCGTAAGAGGCTGCATTCGCGAAGATGCAATAGGGTGGAGACCGGCAGAGCATAGTATTGTAGGGGAAGAGATCAATGTGGTCGAATGTAAGCAAACAGCAGGTGTGGGGGCGGGGGACGGTCACGAGTAATCCGATCGGATCGCTTTCTCTGACTGGAATGGTATCAGCCTTATACGAGAACCATGCATCAGTTTATGAACAATCCTCGTGCGGAACAAGCACCTCATCACATATGATATGGTTGCAGAGCACAGAGGCTGCCAAGCCTTCCAAAGTGCGGCGGACCACCTCCACTCTCGCGTTTCAACGAGTCCGCTTCTTCACTTATCTCCTTCCGGCATGACCTCACAGCGTCCAGCGCCCAAATGACTTCTGGTAGTCTCCATTCGATGTCGCTAAAGTCCGGCTTGGCATCGTGGTCGCCATCGCGGAGACATGTCCTCGCTTGGTACTCATATGCCTTTGCGGCGGAGGTCTTCTCCGCATGTGCGTTAGCGATATTCCTGCCTATCACGCTTGAGCAGATGGCTCGGGAGGTGGGGTTTGTCGCTCCTGCGTTGACTGCGCCCTGCTCCGGTGCAAGTTCCGATACCGAAGGGATGGTTTGCAAAGCGAAGATATTCGGTGTCTGGCTCGACACGGCGTCGTTCAGGTGAGTCGGGCGCTTGACTTTGCGAAGTACTTCGACATTGACGGGATTCGTCATCCATATCCATAGCTAAGTAACTGACAGAAGCATGTATGTCAAGAGCCTAGCGGTCGCGATTCAAGCTGTCTCTATCATCTCCATAGGCCCTCTTGCAGATTCGCGTGAGTCGGGCCTGGCTTGGAAGGACACGTTGGACTAACAATCATCAGCGTACTGGCGCAAGAAGCTTTTGCTGATATTCGCTTTCGCAGGCTCGTCAGCCGGTACCGCTTTGCTCTTCTTCCCGAAGAAAAGTGCTTGGGTCCCGGTGGCTGCTGCAGGAATCATGATTGCGTCGAATACCGGCTACGCAATCAGTATAGTCTGCGCCAATGCCTTCTTGCCTGGACTGGCTAGAGAAGATCCAGCTGTGTCAAGACTTGTAGGGAGGGAGAGAGAGCCCAGCCTATCAACATGGGCCGGTCGAGAGGAGGAAGAGGGCTTGTTGTCGACCGTCCTGGCCATTCCGACCCCAGCTACGGCCATGCCCTCGTCTCCGGTGGGCGAGCCCATTGGGTCGAACGATATAGCGGTAGACACTACCCGCCACGCAGAGCTTCTATCGCTCACTATGTCCCGCATCTCATCGAACGGCGTCGCTCTCGGTTTCTTTTCGGGCGTGACGGTTCTCGCGCTGTTGATCGTACCGGTAACTCTGGGCGAAGGGTCCACCGCCTCATTGCGCTTAGCTATCGGGCTTTCAGGTATATGGTGGGCTGTCTTCACTGTACCATCGTGGCTAGGACTACCTGGAGCGAGCGATCGGGCTTCGGCAAAGGTATCGCTGCGAAGCGCTTGGAAGAGGGTGGGCAGGATGGTCTCTCCAACAGAGATGAGACGGTTGCCCCAGCTGTACACGTTTCTCCTGGCGTGGATTTTCCTCTCTGATGGTGAGTTGGCTTGCTCTACGTCTATACTAATGCACCTCGCTTGAGCGACCAGTACTTACCCTAGGTTTCCACACCACCACCTACACTGCGATTCTCTACGCCTCATCCACCCTTCGCATGTCCGCATCAAAGATCGTCCTCATCGGAATCCTCGTCCAGCTAGCCGCCGTCATCTCCTCAATCTACACCCCGAGATTTCAATCCAGGAAAGGATACACAAACTCTCAGATCTTACTCCGGATCGTCATCCTCGCGCTTATTTTACCCGTGTATACTTGCATCGGTCTACTACTGCCGGTGGGCGGGCTTCGGACAGAGGGCGAGATGTACGTTGCAGCGACTTGGTTCGGCCTGGTACGTTGTCAATGGCGAGATCAACATCTACGCAGCTGACACCAGCTCTACGGGCCTTTCAACAGCTATTCCCGAGCTGTGTATGCTGAGCTCATCCCGCCCGTGAGCTGATACCCGCCGACTTTTCTGACAACAGGGCCACGAGTCGTCTTTCTTCTCGCTATTCGCGCTCACGGACAAGTCGGCGTCCTTTCTTGGTCCCTTCGTCGTTGGTCTGATCGCTGATCTGACTGGAAACATCCGGCTGGGTTTCCTTTTCCTCTTGGTTCTACTAGTGATACCGGTACCTGTCCTTTTGCGTGTGAACGTAAACGCTGGACAGACGGAAGCGAAATCATGGTCCGTTGCCGCTCGATAAATGCTGTACACAATGATGGGACGTAGGAGCAATACCGTATATATGCTCGTGCATGGTACTCCTACAGTTCATCTACGTCAGGCCCGCGCAGGGCGTCGTCCGTGCTACTCCATCCAACCTCAAGCTCCGAGCTCGGCGAGCGTGTTGACAAATGCGGTAGGATTGAGGATTTCCGTACTTCCATACGTAATCTTCTTTCCGCCTCCTCCACCTTCTCGTGCACTTCGCGATCCCCACTCTAGCAGATTGCCGTACTCCACGTACCCACCTCCGCCCACCACAAACACCACGCTCTCGTTGTACTGCGATCGGCCGCGATTCGACTGCGTTGGGCCACGGCCCCGTGTCGCCTTCGGGTCGAAGAACAGGTAGTCATCTGTATCTTGCAGTGCTTGGGCAGAAGCGGTAGACGGCTCCATCAACGCCTCCACAAGCCGCGTGATGGTGAGCTCTTTCTTGGCCGGCAGCAAGTTCTTTACGCCGGAAATCAAATTGTCGAAGCCTGCACCGGTGATTCCGCCTTCTCGTAACCGATCAGTGATCTGTCATGAGCGATGACTCCGTGCAATTAACGCTGGACTCACCCTAGAACCCAAGACACTGAACCCCTTCGTCCACTCTCCTCCCTGCGCAGGAGGAGCGACGGCGGGCTGACTCGCCATCATCGTCATCCGCGTGACCTCCCGCACTTTCTTGACATATTCAAGCGCCCCAACGTTCGCCCCGGCCTCCTTCAACAACCCTGCCAACTCATTCAGGTCGTCTTTTGAGACGTTCTGATCCGACATGGACAAGTAGTAAATCAAGACCAACCGCAATTGATCGTCAGGTGTAGGGTGTGCTTCCTGCCCTGGCTCATCTGTCTGACCCTTCATCGTGGCGATCACTTGCGCTTTTGTGCTCCTCGCGGCTCCCTCTTCAACCTGGAACAGACTGTCCAGACCTCTTTCTTTGATCGCTTGCAGTAGAGCCGTGGCGATGTTCATATGCGTGTCCAGAGTGTGTTTTCGCGCTGTCAGCTCGGGCAGAGCAGTGATGGCGGTTTTAAGGTTGGCGGTGTTGGAAGTCAAGTCGATTTGCGATACATCGTTGACGTCTGATATCCCTGTTGAACGAGTGATTTCCGCCGCATCGGATTTGTACCGGCTGAGCTCCGCGTCGATATCCTCAGCGACTTGCGGGAACGGGTGAGGGGCATTCTTTTCCCAGAAAAAGTCTTTCGAATCAATATCGTACGACTTCTTCTGAAGTCGGCCATTCTCGGGCGACTGTCGTGAGCTGATGTCACGACATTTCAGATGATCTCACCTCTACAGTGACTCGGTTCAGCTTCATGTCGAGCACATCGTGTACCAGCGCTTGGTACGTCCACGAGTGCGACAACATCGGCACCAAATCGACGTTTCGGTCCAGAATGACGAGTACTGTCGTTAGCCCGTCCATATAATCCCCCTTCTCTCCACTCACAAGGTCTCTGAAGGCTGCTGAGACCGTCAGAGCCATACGCATCGCGACCACCTCTTTGCGATTGCATCGAAGCAACATGATCTCTCAGCTTCTTGTCCAGCTGCCGAGCTACCATCTCCGCAGCGTTGCCCCTCGGACACCGGATGATAGGGACAAAGCCCATGGTAATGATGACGCTGTACAGCCCCTTGGCGACTCGTTCCACCTCGGCTTCGATTTCCAGCTCGCCCGCCCGGGGGTCATTGAGCACAGCATAACTGGGCCTATCCTCGACCTCCTTCTCCTTTGGCTTGGCACCCTTCTTCACGATAGCGTTCGGGTCCGTTTGGGTCGTACGTCGAGGCAATAGGGAGAATAAATTCGCCGATGGAACGAGAAAGTCCAGGAACTGATCGTGCACAGACGAGATCAGCTGTCCAGTTGATCCAGACGGGTCATTGGCGAGTATCAGTGATGCGAGTTCCTCCAGCAGAGATCGTGGCAGAGTGGACGTGAAGGAAAGATGGTATGAGGAGTAAAGAGGTGGGTTGAGGTCCTAGACGTTAGCTGGATGATTTGGGCGGACGGGACGCGGAACCCTCACCTCGGAGATCCGTCGTATATTCGCTAGGGTAGGCGAGACAAAGTAGACGGCCGGAACGTCCGCGAGAGGTGGTCGGGTGGAGTGCAGCTGCATATGCAGCGTTACACCCTGCTCTCGCAAGTCTTGAACTCGCAGAGTCGTAGCGAGGATGTCCTTGCTAAGCTCATCCAGCACCAAGACTTTCCACACTAAAGGCGCCTGTCCATCCTCGACACTGGTTGAAGGGGTCGATGGGCGAGGAAATGGCCCCGTTGCGGCTGAGGTTGAGCCGGAGGGTGGGGATTGATTGAGGTTGAGCAGCGTGAGCAGCGCATTTGTTTGCGATTGTAGCAGTGTTGGCCGTGTCATTGTAGTCTTTAAGGATCTCCTCGAGCCTTTGTCCCTGCTGTGAGCCGAAATGAAAGCTGTAGCTGATGACAAGTCGATGAGTTATTGTTGAAAGTACGTATCTGCTTGACACGGACTGACGAGGTGGAAGGGATCGTTACGTAACATGTGTGACGTGTGAAAGCGCGCGGATCTGATACCGCCACCCGAGTTGACGAGATTTCCAGCTATGTAAAGTCGAAGCCGACTCACCCTGCTCTACACCTCGACCTCCTTCATCTCCTCGATACTGCCCAGCTGCCCAGCCAGCAGCTAAGGTGCTAGCTCGTCATGACATCTCACGCGCCTCATTACATGCACAGGGCGGAGATCAATCAAAATGACAAGCTCTACGTCTCGCAAGATACACCTAAACGAATGTGAGCATTTCGCTCATCCGGCAGCAGACCCAGCTGATCTTCAGTAAACATATCCAATTTCAGCCTTTGACGCCCGCGAATATCGTCCGGATATCAGAAGTCGAGGTTGCTGTCGCGGATCTTTACGAACATATCGATGGTGGACCACGGACAACGGCGAAAAATGGTCCTCTAGATGGGCGCATGGTGAGTGACAGCCGTCTGTCTACGAATCCGAATATAGCTGATAAACAGGGACCGAACGAGAAGAACGCGACGTGTCTGACATGTGGAGAGGACAGTACGCGGTGTGCCGGTCATTACGGTTTCATCAAGCTCTACCTGCCTGTCTTTCATGTCGGATACTTCAGGCCCACTATCAACATGCTATCATGCGTCTGCAAGGTGAGTCCTATCTCCTGCATCATCGTGCTGACTTCCAGACGTGCTCTCGGATCCTCCTCTCGCCGCAAGAACGGACGACGTATTTGACCAAATTCCGCCGAAAGAACCTGGAAGCTCTGCAACGACAAGCAGCATTGAAAGCTGTCCTGGCGACATGCAAGAAACAGCCCATTTGTCCCTACTGCGGATCGGCCAATGGTGTCGTCAAGAAATCTGGAGCTTTGAAGATCAGTCATGAACCGTACCGGTCGACCAAAGTGAAGGACATGAAGGAGGAGGCGAAGCAGCTGTATGGGACGGTCCTGGCGGAGAATAGGGCATTCGCAGTTGGACTGGAGAAGATGCAGGAGGATATGAACGCTTTGAAGGTGCTGGAGATCTTTAGGAAGATATCGCCTGAGGTGAATTTCGGGCGAGAAAGCGCGAAGACCTCATTAACGACTAGGACTCCGAGCTTCTTGCGTTGCGGCCGGACATCGGACGACCCGAGGACTATCTTTGGCAATATGTCCCGGTCCCTCCTCCTTGTATCCGACCGTCGGTAGCTTCCGAGGCAGGGAAGTGAGTGTAGCGGTGTCCAGGCTTTGAGTCATGCTTACGGTAGTAATGAGGATGACTTGACCGGCGGTCTCGCAAAGATCATAGAAAGCAACAATCAGCTAAAGGT
>Ga0308160_10002721_pt1 | contig 20832 bp, 20 predicted proteins | sample PhyFR1_FD_201036 | JGI IMG/M metagenome (GOLD analysis project Ga0308160, IMG submission 201036) | Phyllosphere microbial communities from UC Gill Tract Community Farm, Albany, California, United States - DLSLF.R1 | ecosystem: Host-associated > Plants > Phyllosphere > Unclassified | place: USA...
GGGCGATGCAGGGTCATCACGCTCGGAAGACAGGGAACATGATATCGGATACATTGAAATGGAGCTAGTTCAATTTGAATCACATTTCAGGAACGGAGCGAACGGATAAACAGGTGTGGCATGCAGGCAGGATTGTGAGTGACCAACGTGGCTAAGTACATGCTACAAGGACATTACTGATGGAGGCTAATGTATCACTGACCTAGGTGCATCAACAGCAAAGCGCTCAAGAAGGCACTGAGGTTTGATCCTGTACTGTGCTCCTTGGACCCCTTAAATCATCCCTCATTTCCTGTCGTTTGAGAGCCTCAAAAATACCAAATGGATGATTTGGCCTGTCCTCCTGGGCAGATGCAGTGAGTGGCAAGGCACTTTAAGATGCCTGTTGAGTTGTCTTTGGTGTGCTTTGAGAAGATGTCCATCCAGCTGGTGCGGGACCAGGATACCAGCAGTCACCTTTCAAAACACCATCTCTCCTGCTCACGTTCTCCCGTGCACTTGCCTCACTGTCATACTCAATGAAGGAGCATTGTGAGAGATACTCAGGAGTCTCTGGGAGTCCTCCTTGCTGAGAGGCCTCATGAAGAAAGGCATCAACATCCCTGTAGAGGGTATCTGGATCGTGCTTGTTGCGTTTCCTGTTGGAATAACCATAATCTAGACATTTAATGTATGGACCATGGTCACTAGCAATGATGGTTGACTCACACCCATTGCAGGTTTCATGACAGTGAATTGTGATAGGTTTTGGTTTTGGTCCATGTGCAGTGAACCGGGATACCAAAGACCTGAAAGCGGTCATGGCCAACCCATGGCCAGATTGGGTTGCTTTGGTGGCTTTGGTGGTGGCATTGCTGGCATTGCCATCATTGTTGGCAGTGCTGGCATTGCTGTTGCTGGTGGATAATGTCATATTGTAGCAAGTTATACGTGGGATTGTGGGACTAGGTGAGTTTAGCTGCTGATTGGGCGGTGTCAAACGAGGAGTGATAGTGAGAAGCTGAGAAACCCAGAATCTTTATTCAGTATTAGAGAAAATGCTGTGCATCAAGGTTGGCGCTTATGTGTGAAAGGTAGTCAGCAATGTGACATGTCTGGCTCCACCTGAAAGGAGATGTCCAGGAGTCTGACATCAATGGAGTTTGTAGGCGGGTGTACAAGGGCAGACCAAGGCACTCCTGGATTACTGGTAGTAGAAAGCCATGCATAGGTGTAGTTTCCACATAGTCTCAACCGCAGCAGCTGGGATTACAAATATAGCGTAACATAGGCATAGATGAACATAAAAAGTGGGTGATGTATGTGAATATCAGTCATGAAAGTAATCAACAGAAGCTTCAGAATGAGGTCCCATCATCATGCCTTGAAACCATGGCTTGTAGTTCAGCCTAAGACACTGGTCCCGGCTCCGGTGATTGTCTTTCCTTGAGCCTAAAGTGCTTGAGAAAGTCATCTTCCCATGACCCATGACATGTCCCTTTGGCCCTCCTTGCCTGATCTCTCATCTTGCCATTGTTTAAATGATGCCTTCATCCACTCATCAAAACCAGGATGGGGTTTTGAATCCATGTCGCTGATTTCTTCCCACATTTGGAGAGATCTTAGAGCAGCAAGTCTTTCATGTGGGTCAGAGGAAGTTGTCTGTATCAGAGATTCAAGTGTTGGACCTGCTTCTTGTAAGGGCTCTGAATCTGCTTTGGTTGGCCCATCTGCAGTGGGTGGTTCTTCAGGCAGCATGTCCGATGCCATCCCGTCTTCTTTCTCAACAACTGTTTCTTTGTTGTCAGGCTGTGGCTCTGCAGATTGGTTCGAATGATCTGGGCAGGGTTAGCACACAGCCTCCTGCTGGCAGTGATGACATACCTGAGGCTTTATGCTGTACCCAGTTGGGCCAGTTGCCACCAGCAGCAGACACAGCATCTACAATGGTGGCTGTAGCAGCATTGCTAAGTGACTTTGTAGTGTTGTATAAAGATTTTGTGAAGGCAGACATTGTGGGGTGTGGTGGCGCAAATTGATTGTTTGTTCAAAATATATGCTGGTGAAGTGATGTATATGTATGTTCCTTGTGGAATGTGCTGGTATATGTATGCGGCTTGAGGAAGGCGCCCTCTGGACTAGTGGAGCCGGACAGTATTGAAAGGATCCACTGATCTAGTGTCTCAGCTCCACACCTTAAAAGAGGGCTCAAGGGAGGTCATCAGTTTTCTTTTGGTCACATAAGTTGACCACATCAAGCAATCTGTCACCAAATTATACCACTTCAAGCAATTGCTCAAATCCCAACTTGACATCCTGTGGATCTTGAATCTCCTTGCCTTCTCTCATGCCTTAGCAAGCTCGCCAAATATCAGGGTCAACCCAGGCGGAAATCACATGCTATCCAATTTAACTCTCAGCTCAACTCTACTTGTCTTGCCAAACCAATCTGAGACTCTGCGTACAACAACTACATAGTTTACAAACATTTGACGCCCAGCTATATACCACCAACAACCACCTTCCACTTCCTGGCGGCCCTCTGTCAGGAGCCTATAATGGGACAACACCGCCGGAGTTAGCCAATCTTACATTCCCACAATCCATCACCGGTTGTAACCAAACTTGGCCAAATCAATCAACACAATAACGACAATAGACGAGACTAGGATCTACGACCGAGACTCAAGCCAAGATGGAACCAAGACCGAGACTAGAACCAAGACCAAGACTGGAACTAAGACCGAGACCAAAGAAGCCGTATTGATGTAGTTAGAAGACTCGTACAATAGCCATAGTTAGGAAACTATATAATGAGGTCGCTGAGCTTCTAAGAAGATCAGCAATCCTTGATTGAAGTCTTTAGCTAGTATTATCTTATCTCGTAGTCTTATTGCACACTCTACTCCAACCGACTCACAGACTAGCGGTAGTCCACGCTCTGAGGCTATTCCGACAACTGATACGCCTAATTAGGCTATCACCTCGTTCATCTTAGCTGTTGGGCGTTGACCATTGGTTGGTTGGCGTAGTACCCTGACACCCTCGCTACCTTGCGTGATCAGTGATATTGATGGGACAGGACAGGACAGGAACTTGGGAGCACAGTCAGAGGGGACGCATGGAATCATGATACTTTGACCGACACCTAAACTAGCGATACATAAATTACACTCGACCTCCCACTTTGACTGAATGCAAACCTAGGAGTTGAACGCCGACCTAACTCATTGGTCGATGTAGCTCAGTGACAGGCCCAGTCCCAGGCTCATGTTGCAAACAATCTGACTGGTACCCGCCATGTTTGTACTACAGAGATGTACGATGGAAACAACAATGAGTTCAATGCAGTTGTCAGATTTGCTGGCAAAGGGTCAATAGTCTGGCATAATAGCTGCGTCAGTGATCAATTTCTCCCGGATCAGGGGATCGCTTAGGGGATCAGCAGACTACAAGGTACGAAATGTACATTCACATAAGAAAGACGCAACGGCTCTAGCACCCTTATCCTCGCATCCACATCCCACAAGGACCCGATGTTGGCAGGCTGGCCCTTTTCTTCACGCGCGCTCTACGTGTCACACCGACATCTCCTGAACCGAGTCTTGCGTGGTCTGAGTTTTGCGGACCAGACAAGCGGGCACGCCTCGCACAAATAGCTCATCGAGCTCGGTGTAGGTTCGACCTTTGGTCTGTCAAGCTTAGTGCCATCCCATTTGTGTGTACTGTACGAAACTAAACTCACCTCCGGGATCATAAAAAACACGACAATCGTGCCAAGCAAAGTCAAACCAGCCCACAAGAAGCCGATCTTGTTTCCCCAATTGGCACCATTGACATCGAGCATGATTGGGACCGTATAGTTGAAGATGAGTCCTACAGCAGCTCTTCCGGCAGCGGCAGTACCTGCTGTTTTGGCCCGTAGTCGAGGCGTAGACCCTTCGGCGATAAAAGTCCAGCCTGAAATTAGTCGGTATCCGAGTAAAAGTAGACAGAACTCACCTAAAGGTCCTGCGGACACTGCATATGCGGCCACCCATATGGCGCACAAGGCAACAAGAGCACTGCCATTCTGGTTCTGAACCGCGCCAAGGATACCGATTATTAGAGTGCATGAACCCATGACACCCGCGCCAGCCAGGAGGGAGGGTCAACGGCCAACCCGCTCGACGGTGTAGAATGAGAGGACGATACAGGCGAGCAGGACGACTTGGACGACCACTGTGCCGAGGAAGGGATCTTCGACACCAGCCAGAGAGAAGAAATATGCCGAGTAACCAAAGATGAGCGGGATGCCCAGCGCTTGTTGGAAAGTCAGAGGGAAAAAGGATATAAAAGTTTGTCGCCTGACCCATCAGCATAGGCCTCGGCTGGCTTATAAAACAGACTTGCCCATTCGATCCCTTGGAGAGCTCGGTGTAACTGCTAGAGTCCTGTTGCGCTCGCAAAGCCTCTGAAGCAGCGACGTTCTCTCGGAGTACGGCAAATTCTGTCTCAACGTCATAATTGGAGGCGGTTGCGTATAGCCGTGACATCGCTTGCTTGGCTTTCTGGTCTTGGTGACGTCTTGTATGGTACCAAGGAGACTCCGGCTTGAACCAGATCATTGGCACGAATAGTCCGAGGAAAACAAATTGAGAGTAGAACCCATGTCGGAACCTGTCGGGAGGCATTTCATTTACAACCTTCAAAGCGATGGCGGCTGAACATTGGCGTCAGCAGTGGTACTAGACAGACTGGTGTCACATACCGGCAAATTGGCCAAGTGCGAAGAAGAGGGAATACATTGACATCATCGCACCTCGAACTTGTGCAGGCCTGTGTGGTTGGTCTTTGCCCATGAATGATGAGACCTCAAATAAGGCTTACGCAATTTTGCTGATATAGACAGTGATGCTCGATTGAACAAACTCGGTGCCAATGCCCGCGAAAATACGGGCAGCCAGATAAACTCTCCAGTCCGTCGAGACTAGCTTGAGGATGACACCCTGGTTCTGAGCGAAAGTGTAAAGAGATTACTGGGCATCCTGACTCACGATAACCAAGAGAATAGACAGTATGAGCATAGCAAGGCGTCGACCGAATCTGTCGCTAATAAAGGGAGCTACCAGCATACCGACAATCTGTCCGCCGGATTGCGACCCTCCCCAAGCTCCGACATGATTGGCATCAAGGATCAACTCGCCGGTCCCGATCGTCGCTGTACCAAACGCTTGAACAAATCCGGGGTCGGCAATGATGGAGCCAGGAATGGTAACCGCATAGCCATCAAAAGTAGCACCTATCTATCAGCTCAACTTGACTCTAGGAGACGTACCAAATGCCGCCATGCCAGCAAAAAGCCAAGCCTTCCAAAAGGTACGGGACACACTCAACGCTGATAGCGAGGCGTATGCCGAGATTGGCACCGATGGATGATTGGCCTTGAGTGATTTGGACTCGACGCCAGCCTGCATCTCGACATGGATTTCTTCCTCCCGCTTGTTGAGCTCTTGAACTGAAGCCATAGTGATGTGTTGATGACTGAGAAGGTAGTGGTGGGAAGAGAGATACGGCACGCCGCGCTTCACCAGCTTTATATCACAGCAAGCCCGTCCCCGGTTTAAAGACGACCCGATTCTGCGGAGTGATGGGCCTCCATAACTTAGCAAAGTTTTGTCTGGGCGGTGAGTGATTCCTGGTGCTGGGATGTTCGTTAATACGAGCAGTGATTGACAACTCCTCAGCTTGGGGCCAGCGCCGATATAAACTCCTGCTTAGCCAAAACTGTTGTACTGGTTTTCGTACTTTGCACGGATACCTCGCCCGAGGTTGCCGACTCGCTTGGGGGAGGACAATTATCGCTCGGCTATATGTCCGGACTGCTCTTGGGTTTTCAGATCGCGCTCAGGTCCCGCTTTTACATTTGTCCGCTATCCATCACGCTACGAGTACTCCTCGGGGTTCACTATCTTCAATCGTCAGTCCTTAGAAACAACGTCCTGGTATCAAAACGCATGCGTGTCTCTACCCGGCCGAGAGTCACCACGCTCGTTGGCGCCTGTCGCTTCCTCACGTGGTTCGATCTTAAAAAATTACGAAATTGCCTATGGTGCAGACATGCATGCTGAGTATCCTACAGAGACCGAGCAGCACCCCAAAGGGACCCTCTTCATGAACCCGGCCACGTACTCCACATATATGGAATCAGGTCCTCCTCGAAGAGAGCCATGTTCGCGTCAAACCCAGTGGCGGCATCACACCAGATACCACTTGTGAGGTCCTGGGCCCCTCTCCCACTTCCTGTGTCTTCGATATCGAGAGTCAAGGCGGATACATGGCGCAGAGGCGATGTTGCATGAGACCGGACACCATCAAACATGTTTTGCAGTCTTGCTAGGGATTCAGTTCAAAGCCAGTGTAGGAATAAGAGCCTTCTTGAGCGTGACATTTGGCAGATGGCTGCGGTATTGGTCCTGGAGGAAGCCTTGACTGCATGAGTGGTTGTAGGTCGATTCAAGGTGCCGAGTTGCCGTGATTCATGCTCAAGGTGTTTTTCTTGCTGCAATCTTCTGCCTGACCAGTAGAAGCGGATATTGTTCCCACTTGGCTGTCCCTAGGATCTGTTGGCCGCATGCCTGTCTTGCCTGCACTGGATCCCGCATCCGCCGCTCCGCTCCAATCCTGAGGCGCAATGACCGGGTGGATGAGTGGCAAAACAGAAGTATTAGCCCCATGGAGTTGGGCAAGGGATAATTTGTACCGCCAGAAGGATTCTTTGAAGTCAAATTTGGCATTGGCATTGCTAATTAAGTGCATCTTTCTACAGCGGGATCAGTGGTGATGAGAAAAAAACTGGAAAGATTGCATCTGAGCACTGCCACAATATCCTCCTTGGTCAACTTCATGATGTATCCTTTGTGTATCATCCTGTCAACGGCTTCGGGATACTTTTCATCAGAATGACACATATTTGAGGGCAACTTTCTCACCAGTAGTGCAACAAGGTCAGACATAGCTGCCAAGTGGCAAAATGACGTTATAAGAGGCCTCAGTAGAACGTTCATTTTGTTGATCTTGATACTGATTTCTTGAGAGCTACCAATGGTTTGCGGTGGTTGGACGAGTAGGACTGCGTTGTCAGTGAGTCCGAATTCCAGTTCATTCATATGGCACATACTCTCAATACCATGATAGGCATGCATGGCTAATTGGGGATCAACGGGAACTTCTAAATTGATTGCGTTGCCAAAAAGCCAACCAAGGTTCCTGGCCTCCTGGACCAGATTAGATAGTACAGGTGCTTTGTGGCCAGCCAGGCATATTGAAGCGGCAGAACGCAAGAGAAGAAGATGTCTGCGAGTATTGATGCGCGACACATGGAGGACAAGGATCATTGGTCTTTGTTCTTTGTAGATATGATATTGCAATTTTGAATACTCCAGGTGTGAGGGAAGGGATCTGAGTAAGTGTGCAGCCTGATCTTCTATGTCCAACAGAGCCAATATTAGGTCTTCTTTCAATGTGAGAAGCCGCTGTATACGAGAATGTAAATCAGCAACAAGCTGCCTGGCAGTCATAGCGCGTATCATGTGCAACCAATGCCCAGTGTTGAGCTCATGTTGGTGTGCTGCGAGAGTGACAAAGGTGAAAGCATTGGCACGAGCGGTTCTGTGACGGTCGGGATACGCTGTAGGAACACCCTTTTGTCGCTTGGTAGCTGAATGGTGAGCATGTCGGCCAAAAAGGACGCTTGCCCATGGGCGCCATCGCTTAACGTTCCATCAAGCATCAAAGACATATACAACCCACACCAGATGGCGGAGGCTCTCGGTGCCAAGTAGGGGCTGAGACGGCTGCAATGAAGAGATGTTACTGCCATGGAGACGGAGGAGGATTGTCATTCTAAGCATCATCAGCCAGATATCCCTGGACAGTGTCTTGTCCTGGGAACACCGGTCACCCGCTGCATTTATGAGGCGACAGACTCACTTTAGGGATAGACCGCTCAGTAAAAATCCGGTTGTGTAGCGACCACACAAGAATTTGTAATGCTGGCTGAGTAGTACTGTCTGTCAAATGAGCGACATGCTTGCTTATGAGCCTGTTTGGTCTTTTACCATCAAGTCTATGGCCCCAAAGACCGTCATGATCCTGGGAAATAGCTTGGCATTGACCTGCTGTACCCAATCGTCGGTGAGGTTGCAAGATTTGTTGTGACCATTGGTCTGATTGTCAAATCTGTCTCGGTCAACTAGTCACTTTACAATTGCTAGGACCGGCTCTCACCTCAGCGCATTTGCTGCCATGACTATGCATAGCTCATTAGAGACTTGGCCCTGATCATCAAGCTCCCAAGAATTGACTTTGTGAATGAACAACAGGTAGCCAAAGTCTACCAGTTCAGCCTCGACCTGACCGCTGAATGTATCTCTGCAACCTTACTATGAACAGTAGCAAAATATAGCGCAATCAACTCCTCAGTATTTCCTGCTTTTGTAAGGCACTGGAGGATTATGTAGTGACAATTCAAGCAGGGCATGCTGATTTCTGGATCCAAGTGACGCAGGGGTGTCCGACTGACTCAATTCCGGTATGTTGTCCTGCGGCCAAGCAGCTGTTGGTGATCCTTGAGTTTGTCTCCTCTGCCATACACACTCCAGCTTGCAATTAGCACAGCGTCAACAGGACCCCCCAGGAACTTCACGGCCACTGCATTGGACCTAGCCAGTCAGCAGTTTCAACCATTGTGTGTGGGAGGTTCTTGTTATATACTCTCAGCACTTCTCACCTTCTTCACTTGGCAGTGGTACAGCTCGTTGCTTCCCTCAGGTTCTGGTGTTTCCCAGTATCCCTCCCTGTTTGTGTAGGCCAGTCACACTGTAACAAGCGCCCGGAACAACATTTGCAGATGGGATGCACTTTGCTTCATTTGACCTAAGTGTCAGCAAGCAACAACAGTATGGACTTGAGGTTTTTCTCACCTTTGCTTCCCAGCACCCAAAACATCCGGCTCGAGATCGTTTGGTAGCGGGGGTGCCCTGTGCTTTGAGGTCTACACTGGTCATGGTAGAGGTGAAATAGATAAATAGGGAATACGCGCACCTCGCAGAGTAGAGCGTTTGCAGAGCCGAGGTTTGCCCGCCCGGTCAATCAGGAACCAACTACAACTGTAACTCTGTTTAACATTCCCAAGGACTCAAGTTTCCACTTGCAGCCGCCAATGCTTGACACGACAGATATTGTACTATGAGGAATACTGCATAGGCATAGTATTCTACTCACGGTGCCACTGTGTGAAATACAATACGGTCAGAGATTAAACTGCAGGCTCCGGCAAGGCAATAGCTTTGCGTGGGGGATAAGTCAAGACAAACAATCAAAGCATTGCTGAGAGAAGCGTCAAAATCATATGTCTGTGTATCACTCAGAATATCCGCAAATGCATCCTCAGTCCCATTCTCTTGCTATCCATAGCTACAAAGCTCTCCTACCATGTTATAATCCTCCACATTTCATGCTATGGACTGGCCTTGTCTCAAGTCAGTCATGCTGCCACTCCCTCCCAGCTGCTGTATGATAAAGTCTAGCTGCCTTGACTGATATGTAGGCTGGGGCTGCACCTTGGCTCTCTCTTCTGTGGTGATAGGGACATAATTGGTCCCCACGTCCAGAGGATCACAGGAATGTTTAGCAGCAGCTTCAGCATCCACACGTGTTTCATGCTCTTCAAACCTCCAACCAACAAGTACTGGGTCCCAGCTGTTCTCAGGTCGGACTTTGGCTGACTCTTGGTTGTCACAGTTGATATCGGGCTGGAAGGAGCTTTCAATGGCATCAGAGATGGCCTGACGTTTCATAGAAAGGGCCGGTGAGTCATGATACGCCCACACTAAGATATTAAGAACAATGTGTCTGATTGTGACACTAAAAGCTCACCACTGTCATCTTTTGCATACGCCCAATGAACAACTTTCTTTTCTTGTGCTGTATCATGTGCCAGGCATCCTGATGAGGGTTGGTGCTCTTGATGACTTCTTGACAAGAATAACCAACTTGACTTCTTGGAGAAGAATGATCTGAGGGAGCCCTTTGACTTAGAGTTGGTGCCCAGCTTGGTAGCAGAGTTTGCCAGAGATAGGGATGGCATATTGAATGATGATGAGCTAATGTAGAAAGTGTGAACAAATGGAAAAGGTGAAAGGTCAAGCACAAGCACGCTTTTTGTTGTTCTTGAGTAACCACTCCACAAAGGCTATGGATTTGCTTACCTGAGGCCTTCTATGAAAGGTTTACACAGGGGCAACAGGTAAAAGGTAGCAATGACCTTGCACCACACGTCATGGCGCCACCCAAATAGGCAAAAAAGCCCATAAGAAAGGAGCATATTTGAACGGTGTTACAGCTGGCCAACCTGGGGCTATCACTGGTGGAGCTGTGGGATCCCTCAAAGGGTCTACAGATTGTGGGCTTCTGCTTCTCAAAGGTATGTGGATACAAAATAGCAGTATTGACAGGCTGCAACGGGATATTTGCCACCAATGTTTCAAGTCAACCACCTCAAAAGAAGCCATCTATGAACAGTGTAAACTTGAGCAAGAGGATGGAGTTCATTCGTGAAAGGAGTTTGTTCTTTTGCAATGACAGTTTGGCGGGTCACTTTACAGACAGTTTCATTATTTACCTGCTTTACCAAGGCGAGCTTGCAAAGGCACTGATCAATTGGTGGGTGAGTGGAGCTGCCTCTGAGAGAAACGTGATTGAGACAAAACCTGGACTGTATGTCTTGGGGACGCAAATGGAATATCTGCACTTCTAGGTGTAGTGTTGCAAGTCTCACCACACATTGTCAGCCCATGAGCTGTCAGTAGTATTGTGATCAGCGACTTGGTCATGACACATAAGATAGCCGCTAACATTAGGTTTTGTACGTGCCCTCACCCCTCACATTGGCTGGCCCAACACCACAAGTCTCATCCCCCACTTTGATTGCCCCCCAACTGTGGAGTTGATGTCAGAATTACCAATGAGCAAGCGGGTATCAGGACCTTGCTGGACCTTGTATCGTGACTGATGTTGAGATTGTTACCAAGATGTGTCTTGCACCCATGAAGTATATTGTACATGACTTAACATACAGAGCTGGGCCAATGACAGTATCGCGCAATCATACAATGGTGTACAAGACCTGCTCTTTACAAGGTTGTCATCTTGACCTTGCCGTTTGCACTGGGGACTGATTTCCACTGGATGCAGCCTCCATCTCTGTTTGATACCCTGCTTGTTCTTGTAGCACGTTTGAAGCAGACCATACGCTCATCAGTGCTCTTGGTTTCTTTGATGCAGCATTTGGATCAAGAATGGTCCTGCCGTTTGGGGCTTTTCTTCCCCTGATTGTGCCATCAAGCCCCGGCACCAGTGTGTTTGTCTTGTAGCTCAGCTCCCCCTTGTCTGAGTACTGTAATCCAAACATTGTCAAAATGTCTTGGCCGACGTCTTCTGATGCTCTGATCTGAGAGTTGTATAGGCGAGCTGAAAGCGGAATACCGACAGATTGTGTTGATCGGCCAGTTCGAGCTTGGTCAAGCCTGCTGCACCAAGGATGAAAGACAATGGGGTGGAGTGGATTGCAACTGATGAAATTGGGGTTGAGATCAAGAGCTGCAGTTGCGGCAGATTTCAGCCAAGCACAGTCAAGCTCGCACGTTTGATTGGGTCGAGAGCTACTCGCCCTGGAGTAGTATCCAGCAAGTGATCCATGTACGGCGTCATGGATGAACCTAGCATGATGTTGAAACAATGGTTGGGCGCGATCGTCAGCAGTGATGAAGCCCCATACTGTCCAAGTCAGCATGTATAGTGGTTGCCAATGCCGTGTAAAACTTACAGGAGTCCTTGGTATGACAACTGGTCTTCTTCTCCGCAAATGGGTAGACATGAATCTGACTGACTGCACCGGCTGCCATGGTGAAAATGAGCAATAGACGTAAAGATGCGTAGCCTTGAATAGATTGATCAGGCTCTTATGTATCATCTGGAATCTGGGCGTTACGCCTTCTGACTCTAAGGATCTACCGTATCGAGATAAGATCAAAGGTGGAGCGACCCATGAAAGGTGGTCAACCCCTGCCAAGCTCCACAGAGGGGTATCATGATGGAGTGTAAAAGGAGGTGAGCAGGAATCGGAATAGGCTCAAGGTGGTGCCGGGTTTATTGGGACATCAAAAGAACCAGCTAGGTGAACTCTGAAGCAAGGAGCAAGGTGGACTCGGTAGTATACTAGCACTGACCCGTATTCCTGCTCCAACAACTTCCATTGACTGCCCAATCTCAAATATCTGGAAGATTGGATCGCGTCGAGGGATGGGTTTGATGCCAGGTCCTGATTGAAGCGATGCGGAGTCGAACATCTCCAATAAGGTACCTGGCCGAGTGACTGTTTGAGTAATCAGAACTACCGCCGGTATGATCAATTCCAGCGAGTCTCAAGTCGTTGCCTGCTCCGAGCTGCCCGGTGAACATGCGCTCTCACCTACCTCAACAGGCCTATGCTGCAAGAAGTCCCGCTCCTTTCATCAGAATCCGCAGGCCTTCAAGGGTCGAAAGCCGAGTCGCAGCGAATGAATCATGGTCTCAAAGGCCAACAAGGCGATTCGGCCGAGGTGGAGCTGGAGTAATGAAAAGAGGGTATCCTTCGTTGAAAAGGGCAGGGTCAGGAGAGGCCTTCTAGGTATAGTCAGTATAGTGTTCTTCACGCCCTCTTCGTACTGCATTCTCTGGGACTGTGATCGTGGAGATGCCTTCTCGAAGTAGTTCCTCACATACAGCTACTGCGGCTCTTGAAGATCAGACTTTGATCAATGAGCCGAACGATCCGCCGGACACGTCAGAACATCAGAGTGAGGATCAAGAAGAAAACCGGGAACGTAGTGTATCAGTACATCAGTTCAGTGTCCAGGGTGATGAGTCTCCTCCCAGTTCGATAGAGCCGTCGATCGACGGATTTGAGGAGCCGCCTCCCAGTCATCGACGACATCATCCCCAGTCGTGCTATCACGACAATGACGAGCGGACTTCTCGTCGGTATCCTACGGAACAGCCTTCGGAATATCACGACTATGTCCATGATCGTGATCATGCTCGCGATGGGGATCGTGAACGAGGACGAGGACAAAGGCATAGAAAACGACGTTCATCAACGAAAGACGATGAATACCATTCGCGGTATACTCGAAGCTCCAAAAAGCCAACCATACTTTACGATAATGGCAGAACGAAACTGACCACTGAAAAGTTCACCCGAATTACCAGTTTACCCCCGGGTTGTGACAAGGTTGAGATAGTGACTATCCATACCAATCACAAGGGTGGCCGTGAGACGCGCTTTAAGCGATACAAGTACGAGGGTCAGAGTTGGATCCCGGGAAGGACAAGAGATCCGAAGGCGAGATCCGAATCCCCTGAACGAAGTCGACGACGGAAGACAAGGCGGACAAACGATGGATATACCGATAAGGACTGGGGTAACGAGACGTATAACAGGACGGAGGAGCACCGTCAGAGTCGGAGCAGATCGAGATCGAGATCGAGGAGTACGACACCACAGCCGGCTTACTGGGAGAGTCGCCCGGACACTACACGTCGCGAAAGATCGCCGTCTGTAAGTAGAGTGAATAAAGAGGACCGATCTCGAGAAAGGAGCATTCACGGTCAGCGCCGTCGTGGTCACTCTCATCATCACCGGGATGATCCACCCGATACTCAGGCGACATCAAGGTCGAAACATAGAAGCTCCAAGTCTCGACCTGATCGAGAAACGCGAGGTCATGGCCATTCCCGCCATCATCGGGATGATCCACCCGATACCCAGCCATCATCGAGGTCAAGACATAGGAGCTCCAAATCCCGACCATCAGGTCGGCCTTCTGGGCCTGGGAAAAGTCATATCCACCGCACTAGGCAGCGCAGGACGACATACACAGTCGTTCCCCAGGGATCGAGTGCCTGCGTTATCTTGTAATATCAGCAAGTCGGTTCAAATTCAGCAACGTGAGGGGAATAGATCAGCCCATTCAATGTGTTACATTCCTTCAGCTTCACAACATCGTACAAAAAAGCGAACCGTTATATCCCGCATCTCAGACTGGACTGTTACACTTTCCCAGCCCGCCTTTCTGCTTGTTCCCTTCTTAGTACCAGATAAGTAGAAGCCGACCAAGTATAGCTCAAATCCCGATTCCCCTCCCCAGTCAACGCATTATAATTCTCCGCAAATCCACTTTTCCCACACAACCTCTGGAATCGTTCCGAGATCTCATCCGCCAATCCCGTATTCCCAGATACCCTAAGACCCGATTCGATGAGGATAGTGGGAGGTGCCCAGATTGGTCCTCGCCAATAACCGTCTGATTCGTAATCTGGAGATTTGGGATCTTCGGTCGCTAGACCCCATTCGGTCAGATGGGCTTGTAAGCCGTTTGTCAATGATTCGACGATTGATTTAGGTAGGTAGGCAGAAGCGACTAGTGGAATGAATTTGAGTAAAGTCGGAGTAGACCATTTCGATAGATCGTACGCATCTTGAAATTGGAATTCGTTATTCTTGTCGTCCCATAACTCCAGAAGGGCTTCGATCATATCATCCCTCTTGAACTCCCATTCTCTCTCTGCCTCTCCATCTGCGAGATGATGAGCCGCCTGAGCCAAGAAATCATTCTGGACCACCAAAAAGGCAGCCAAATCGGGTGAAGCGGCTATAGTCTGTCGATCGTAACATGTCGCATTATCCCATCCACTATCGTTTCCATGGGTGTACCAAGGGATTCTGAGACCTCTGGCTTTGCGGGAAGTATACCAAAACATTGTATTGGCCTTGATCTTTTCGTATAAATCAGTCAAGCGGTCTTTAGGGACTGCGTCAAAGATGTTGGGGATCTTGTGGTCGGACGCGAAGAAGCCGAGGAGTTTCAAGGCGGTCCAGCCGTAGATTGGTGGTTTGGTGTAATCGTAGAGGATCTCGGAATGGGCCATGGAATCGGGTAATCGGCCTTCTGGGGTGATCCAGTCGAAGGGGACCATCATCTGATCCACCGAGATATCTGGGTATGCGACCGCCAAAGCAAGGCAGTTAAAGCAGTTGTCCCATGACCACACCTATAGATCAGTATTCATTGCTGTATATCAAAGCGGCCTGACGGCTGCGTACCTTGTTCATCCAGAGCTTCGACATCAACACCGACTCCTTCTTGAAATACCCAGCAGGCCTCACGGTCGATGTCCACATGACATAACACCCCAATTGATCCGTCTGACCTTCCTTGCTACTCCAATCGCTCTGCCAGGGGCACATATCCCTCGCATACTGCTCAAAGTTCCCCTCCATCCCCTTTTCGACATCCTTGTATAACGGGAATATCAATTTGGGTACGACGACATCCGGTTCTCTCTCCCTCTCGACTATCGCCAACTCCCACTCGGCTTCTCCTTCTTTAGGCGAGATTGTAATCCGTCTATTGACGGGTAAATAAACATCAACCGATTTATTCTCGACATCCACATCAAATCGTCCTTTGATAGCTATAAACCTCAAACTCGTATCAGGCGTCGAAGTGAATTCGACTTCTTCCATACCCGATTGAGGTCCAGGGACGCGATACATCCAAGTCCTCCAATGATCCACTCCTAATTTCCTAAGTTTCCCCTCAGTATCAAAAGCCATAGGTAACGTCCCCTTTAACCTAATGATCCTAGTATCCTGAAAACTAGCCTCTGCGACGATATCATCTTTCCACATCCATTTCATTGTCGAAGGCGTAGCGACGAATTCAAAAGGAGATGGGTCGGTATGGAATCCTGATGGTGGACCTTGTTTGATATCGGGAAGTACGGGTCGGAGGGCGAAAAGGGGACATCCCCAGGGGTAGATATGGGTGACTAGGCAGATATCGTTATTTGCCGAAGAGAGGATTCCGCGATCGCCTGACCGGGTCGCTAAGCACATGTATGACCCGCGGTACGACCATGGGACGATATGAGGGTCGATACTGATCGGCTGGATCGACATTGTGCGTTATAAGATGGAGGATTCTGTCGGTAGAAGTTGGCCAACGGGGTACCTCTATATATCAAGTGCCCACTCCACCTCGGTGAGTTCTCGCACGATCAGACCTCCAGTCTAGCACCTAGACTGGATAGAGGAAAGGCATCGGAGCAGACTCGGTACCGCCGAGATATAAACCTAGCCAAGAAGAAGAGATGAGCTTGAACCTACCCCACCTCGGCAACTCGGCTGCCGGATATACAAGAGCGGATATCCATCCACCATCCACGTCACATGAAGTCATCCCGAGTCAAACACACCTGCATCGATCACTTCGGCTGACTTGGCTGACTTGTACATACATGACTGATGAACCCAAAGTACTATATCTACACCTAAAACCCGGAACGTCTATCTATTGTATCTGAATCTGTATCTCTGTATCTCGATCTGAACCTCTATCTGTCTTTGCTTTTGATCTCCTTACCTGCTCATCCGACCATACGCCCATCCCTCCGCACCTCAGCTCGACCCTCCATCAATCGAGGCCTATCAGCCTCAGTCCGCAAGCATGCGACCTATCGGCCGCGCCTCTTTCCCCCGACCGGCGTATCCTGCCCAATGATCATACTAAGTCCAGGAGTGGTAGGTACAGCATGAGTAGGTGCCAATCCAAGACTAGCAGCCGGATCAGCAGGTGAAGAGAATTGCATCCAGCCCATTCCCATTCCGGTCATGGGTGCGTGTCCGTTGGCGACGGTCCGAGAAGGTCGGAGGGGGGTTTGGAAATCGCCTTTCTTGGGTGAAGTAGATTGATGACCGGTAGAATGTGATCGGTTGGTGATGGACTGAAGAGGGGCTCGCATACGATTCACGGGGGATGGAGGAGCTTTTCGCTTCGAAGCCGAATCGCGTCGAATGACAGGACTCCCAGTGAGGTGAGGGTGGTTCGGTCGACTACCGAACACAAAACCCGAAGCGCGAGACTGAGGAGGTGTACCAGCGGAATCTAGTACGAACGGATCATCAAGCGTGATGGTGCCCGATAACGACCTTTGTAAATGCCCAGGTCGACTGAGAAAGGGCTGTTTCGCTCGAGACTGGGAAGCGTGTCGCAGGTATGTCTCCCGGGAAGAATCGGGTCCGGAGGAATAGGAAGCGATGAGACTGGGAATACCGTTCATCCAAGGTTCCTGCGTTGCGGGGCTGGCATGAGGTCGAGGTCGAGGATTGGTTCGAGATCGGTAACCCCTTTCTTCTTCCTCTTGGATAGCTAACCTAGCATGCTCAAGCAAGGCAGCATCCACCGGTTCGGGAGTTGGAGATCGGGACGACTCGCCAGCTCGGACAGGTGTCGAATGCAGGTCGAGCAGAGTCTCGGCGGCTTCTCCATTGAGTGCTCGATCATTGACTTGGATAGTGGGTAGGTCGAGATTGACTTGTTGATCTCCTGCCAATAGAGCTTGTCCAATCGCTCGAAGACCAGCAGACGAATTACTCGGGAACTCGTTCCACTCTTGCCAAGGCGGCATGACGTAAAGAGGCGGGTGATCATCCTCTTCTTCTTCTTGGGCCGTATCACCAATAGGTACAGGTCGGAGCGTATAATCGCCGAACTCGGGTGAAGTGTCGGCAGAAGAAGTAGCAGAGGTAGTTGGACTGGAGTCGAGTCGGGTGTTTCGACTCTTTCGAAGGAGAGCCGCCGCAGTGCCAGTTGCTGCGGTAGCGCTGGCGAGTGTAGCTGGATAGTAAGTCGATGGCGTAGGTCCGTGTTGATTTCCCAGGAACTGAGTTTGGTTGGCTTGTGCCGCGGTGGGTTCTCGGTCAGAATCGGGCGTAGAGGTATATGGATTAAAGTTTGGCCTCAGCGGCGAAGTGGGGAGGGTCAACAACGATCCATTCGAAGTAATCTTCTTCTTCTTGCGATCTCGAGGAATGTCGGTATCGGTATCAGAGTCGAGCTGGAGTAGGTCCTCGAAACTGACGAATGGTAACGAGGTATTGTATTCGACGGCATGTTCGAGTTTGGCCAAAATCGATACGGATTCAGTAAGTGATCGGGGGATATTGACTTCATCGGCAGTCTTCCATGGTTGTTCATCCTCAAACAAGAACAGCTTTTGGCTATTATCGCGGTAGAGCGGGGCGATGAGGGCATGCTTCCAAGTGGTCTTGAGACCGGCCGGACCGAATTGGAGAAGGAAGTCGCTATGGAGCTTTTCGAGTGAGCGTTGTTGGCTGAGAGTCAGCCTGGTCCACGAGAGTTAGAGGAGTCCTCAGGTGATGGAACAGGGGATGATGGATGATGAGTGAGACTGTGTCCGAGACTTACCGCATAACCTTTGCCCAATCCCGCTTGCACTTCTTACTTCGCTCTTTAGCTTCCGCCTCATCAATCGGTCTATTCCCTTCTACTCAATCAGCTTACAACCTCACGCGTATCTCGAGACTTACCCATATCCCACCTAGTCCTCCTAGCCTGCTGAGACAACGGGATCCCATGTTTATCCTGCAAATGCCTCCTAGCGACACTTCTCGCATTTTTGCCATCATACGTCTTGCGACATCCTCGACAAGTATACATCTCCCACCTACTCCCTGCGGGTGGATTTCCTTTATTATATTGATTGACCGGTACGTGTGACTCGTCCGAAGAAGATAAAGCGGGTGGGTGAAGGATAAGGAGGTCGTTCACGTCGAGATGTGTCCCAGGGGGAGGAGCTAGGAGGGGGTAAGTGATATTTCGGAGATTGGGGAAATACGCGACATCGATATGCGAATCGGTATCACGTGCTTCGTACGGTGTATCGTCGTCTTCGGGGTATGTTTTAGAAGTGGTAGTCGGCCGAGCTTCACCTCGGACGGTGGTTCGTCGTCGACTAGCAGCAGTGATTTTCGGTTTCGCCTTTGCTTTGTTTTTTCCTTTTCCATTTTTCGCTTTACCTCTCCCTTTCTTTACTCCTGTTGCTTTTCCTTTCCCCTTCTTTGGTTTCAGGGGTTTGTACTCGTCTTCTTGATCCTGATCTACTTCCAGATCCACTTCCTCATCCTCTAGATCCGGATCGATTAATGAAGGACTAGCCAGTTCCTTCAACATCCTCTCTGAGAATGCTGGAGAAATCTCTTCTTCTCCCTCGTCATGATCATGATCGTACCCTTGTTGCTCATACTCTCCTTGATCTTGATGAAAACCTTGATACGACCTACTACCGCCTGGAGTCGAGAATGTATTGGGATCCATCTCTCCAAGTGGAAGGGGTCCATGTTGATGAGTAGGAAGTTGAGCGGGATACATGTATGAACAGAATGGATGAGGGGCGATATGTTCATGTTCCTGGCCGATTACATGACCATCTTCATGCTCTGTAGATAGTCGTCGCTCGTTGTCCGGGTTTGAATGGGGAAGGGGTTGAGGAAGGGGTTGAGGGTGATCTCGCCAAATGGTTTCAGGGAGGTAATAGCCGTTGGTAGCGTATGGATGAGGGTGGAGTTGAGGTTGAGGAGGGGGATGTATTCGATGATGCGGGTTGGGATAATGGTGTGATTCGCGAATGTTAGATGATGGAGGTGGGTGAATACGATGTGAAGTTGAGATTGACCCTGATGTGGATGAGGATGCGGTACGAGGACCAGGACCAGAACCCATGATGTAGGGTTGATACAGCCGAGCTGGGTGTCAGCCAGTATGGGTGAGTGGGGGTGGGGATGGGGATGGGGCGGAGTTGGGGTGGAGTAGTGTGGTGGTAGTGGTAAATGTGGTTGAATGATAGTTGATGGACGAATGGAATCAAGATGATGGGAAGAAGAGAGTTGACTTACAAGGCGCTGATACGAATGACATGTCGAGAGAAGGGAAGGGAGGGTTGGTTGATTGATTTCTCGTCGTGAGATGTGAGGTCACTCAACCCTGCTCATCAGTCAACTAAACCGGTTACTTCGACGCAGAGTACTTACCAAGGAAGAAGCTCAAGAAGATCTAATCCAAAATGGCTTTCGATGACGAGGAAGAAGATTACAGAAGACGAAGTCGAGGTCCGTGCTTCAATACTGGAATCACGTCGTATGTTATTCGCCACTGGTCTAGAATATAATATTGAGTTGATCAAGGATATGAGTATGGTATGTATAGATAGTAGTGATAATAGCAATACAAGATCAGTGAAATTAGGAAGATATGCGTTGTTTGGATATTCTTGTTGACTTCCGGGGTCGGGGGATGAAACGACGTGTATGTGTGTTGTGTGTGTGGTGTGTGTGGGGATGTGGGTATTGATCGTGTGTCTGCCCTCTTTGTGCCCTCCCAATGACCCAGTCAAGCAGATAACGATTTTGTATGCATGACCTTGTATCGAGAGCACCGCAAGTCAGGAGTCATGAGGTTTGATATGTCAGAGAAGGAGGTTAGCCGGGAGGAGCGGTGCTGAAATCACTGACTGATCATCTCCCAAAAACAACCACACGCGCTGCAAGCCTTTACTCACCGTACCTCACCAGCCTTACTCAGAATACAAGCACTCACATTGTAATGCATGTTGAGTGTACTTAGATACATTTAAAAGTCTAGACATCCTCCGGCTTGGCCACCTTTCTACGTTCCACCTTTCCAGTTTTCGAATCTTCCATATCCTGATACGAGACTGGGACCATTACGTTGCCCACTTCCGATTTCGCCCAGATGACACCTAGTTCGTTGGCTGCTGTTGAGAGGTAGTAACTCCGGGCGTCTCCTAGGGATAGCTGGTAGTCAGCACATATCTTGACGAGGTTTTGGATGGTACAGCGGATAGCAGTTCAGGAAGGCAAAGGTGAACATAATCAAGGAAGGAAGGGAGAGT
>Ga0308160_10002722_pt1 | contig 20826 bp, 27 predicted proteins | sample PhyFR1_FD_201036 | JGI IMG/M metagenome (GOLD analysis project Ga0308160, IMG submission 201036) | Phyllosphere microbial communities from UC Gill Tract Community Farm, Albany, California, United States - DLSLF.R1 | ecosystem: Host-associated > Plants > Phyllosphere > Unclassified | place: USA...
TTGATGCAGTGTGTATGTCTTGGTGGTGAAAGAGAGTGTGGTGTATTGTTCTACGAAAATATAGAGGATATGACGATAGCGATGAATCGCGTTGAGCGATGTGGGAAGGATGTGTGTAACGGAATATTTTCAGGGCGATGAAGAGGCAGATCCAACTACGTCTACGTGGGTTTGGAGAGTGTATAGAATATGAGGGGTGGTGTTAGGGTAGATGTGTGTAGGGTTGATAGGGAAGAGGGTAATAATGTGTTGGTGGCTGAGTGACAAAGAAGCAGACAAGCGGACAATTCGGTCTCGTTCAGGCCGGGGTCAAACAGGGCTGTGCAACTGAGACTGGAACAGTCGTGTGTAGGGTATCGGGGTGGAATCTTATTGTACTCGTCACACGGATAGAATGAACAGACAACTTACATGATGACATTGTGCTGACTGTTACTTGATCGGAAGGCTAGTAGGTGTAAAGTGCTGTAGAGCGGCGTGATAGAATTGAAGGTTTGATGAAAGGATATACGATGTCGCAGTCAAGGGATAGGCGGATGACGGGATGATCGTTTCGTGAAAAGAGTGCGCAGATCTTAGAGGGGTATCCTATTGTCCTACTCGGCTGAATCTGTGTGATTTATGGAGTATATGAATTTGAGTGACACCACAAAAAGAGATACAGAAAACCAGTTTTCCAGTGCAAGGCCGGTAACTCGTATCGGATGTTGTTTCTAGACTTGCAAGGGGTAGAAGGACTAGACCGACGTAATCTCTGCTCCGACGCCGTTCCTCCCTCTTTCCCCTCTCCCCTGTCTTTGTATAATTTCAGAAAAGAAACCCCTCACCGTTCAACTCCGAAGCTCGTTGCTCATCATATGCATTGCAATGATTAGCAGCGGAGTGTACCTGGATCTGAGGGAAGCATGCATCGATTTTCGTCTCGCTTGGGAAAACTTGCATCCGGAGCTGTGCTGGAGCACATGACCATTTGGCGTGGGAATCAGTTACCATCGCTTCGCAGTGCATCTTACGTTAGTCAATGGACTTCCATGATGCGGAGAACAAAGATCTGCGTATGCTGCTTTGAGTTAAATTAAATAGTGCATAAATAGTCAGGTACAAGCAAACCAGTCTTCGGCAAGCCATGGAACGTGAACGATACAAATACAAAAGCGACCCTCGGCGTCCACATGTAGGGGTCCTACCACCGTACACTCCCAGACTATTTCTGTTCCTTGATGACAGTCTCTGCAAACGTATCAGCCACATATCATTGAACAAGGAGAACAACTCACTCTTCCTCTCAGCCTTGGGCTTATCCTTCCCAGCCCTAGTATGTGATCTCCTTCTATCCTCCTTCACCTTCTGAGCCTCAATCATATCCCTCTTCAATTTCGTAGTATTGTGTATACTAGCAGGTACGAATCTCCTCTCTGCGACTGAACGGACATCTTTTGATGTAGACCATTTCTCGACGAGTTTCTGTCGGTATTCCATCGATTGACGTTCTTTCGTGGATATTGGGCCTATCTTCTTGGATGCGTTTGACTTCCATATACTACTGATTAGCTCATTCCTCAAGGTGATTTATGCCATGGCTGAACATACCGGACGTTACCATCTTCAGAGGCAGTGAGGACAAAGTCCGCTGTCGGAGTGTAAGCAACGTCAAAGACACTGATATCAGCTTGATCCTACTATAGATTTCGACTAGCTTACCGCTGCATCCGCTTGGTGTGGTATACATCGCGAGACTTTCCACTGTCTCTATCCCACAGTCGGACGGTTCGATCGTATGACCCAGAAACAAAGCCTTCTCCAGTTGGACCTGTCTGTGAGCTGGGATCACCAACGATTGTAGAGCTACTCACTCCAGTCACAGCCCATGACACCTCCGACGTGACCTTTGTAGATCTGGTTTGGTGATTCCAAATTACGTATATCGAACGTGTATAAGTTATGATCCTCTGAACCGAGTAGCAAGACGGTCGGAAGTGTAGGACACCATGATAGCGAGTTTGATCGGAACTGAAATCAGCTTCATCCACTCCCAAACGCGCAAACTCACCTGCATGACGATCCGCCTTTCTGCTTTTCCTGTACGTATATCATAAAGACACATTGTCCTATCATTTCCTATACTCGCCAGTACACTTGTCTCACTCTGATTGAACTTGACTCCAGAAACCGTCTCCATCGAGCTTCCGAATGCCAAAGTTGACATTGGACTTGAGCGAGTCTCGTCCCAAATCTGAACAGTGTTTGAGGCAGTTGCAAAGATTCCATCTGTACGGTGGTGATCGATACCGTTGAATCCATTCTTCGAGGTATACGACATGGTCGGTTCGAGGTTCTTGCCCATGGCATCTCGTTTCGCCGAGTCGATATTCAATCCACCTCCTTCCTCGTCGTCGAATTCTAGTCCGTCCTCGCCTATCGCACCGGCCTGGTCTAGCGGCGTTTGACTAGACGATCCTTCTCCATTGCCAAACTCGTTTCCGTCAAACACTTCCTTGTCCCTAATTCCAGGAGCGAACGCATCACTTCTCCATACTTTGATAGCCCCGTCCAGCTTTCCCGCGGTAATCAATCCCCTCTTCCCATCCCTTGCTTCCGCAGTCCAACAGATCCCACCAACCATCCCTCGATGCGCATTTGGGATCTTCAATAAAGGTCGTCTCATGGTCAATGAATGGACGATCACCTCTCCATCACCTCCTCCACCAGCTACGACCGATACCCGCCTCGGGTCTTTGCCGAGACAATAGACACCATCCTGATGTCCACCAAGAGCATCGACAAAGGGTTTGGCAAACATTCTATCCAGCTTCGCGGCGGTCAACGCTCGTGTGTATTCTCTTGGTTTGTCGAAGGGATGAAGGTGGGGGGCGAGATTACGCTGAATCGGATGAGGAGCTTCGGAGGATGAAGGAAGGTGATCGTCGAGCGATCTTGAAATCATTTTGATTTTCTGCTAGTCAGTTCCTTGCTCTAATGAACAGGGTTAACAAGCTTACGACCATGTTGGGCGGTGTGTAGTATGTAATAAATGACGGTCAAGGTGCACTCGCGGTGGACATCCCAAAATCTCTATTTAACAGTAACGGCTAAACCCGACAAAGCAGCATGACGTGGTATTAAGCATGAGTCATGAGTCAATCGTCACTAGTCTTGTGCAAGTGAGTCAGACTCTTACTCTGTTCAATCATACTCTACATATTACTCCTGGGGCAATGTCCCGCTCAGAGTCTCCAGCGTCGTCTCTCGACTTCTTTCAGTCCGACGCTTCGGGTTCGGAAGAGGAGTACACCCCAGCGACTCACCGAAGAGCCGCAAATAAGCGTCGTCCAGCCCAGACGAGCAATGCGGTGGCGGGACCTAGCACCGGGGGTGCAAGGAAAGCACTCAAGATCAAGATAAACGTCGGGGCGGCATCCTCATCACGCGCTGGGGCGGCGATGCATCCGGTAGAGGGAGATGTAGAGATGGATGAAGAGATTGAGGAGCAGGTAGCGGGGGTAATGGGAAGTCGAGTCATGGATCTATCCAATAGGGAATTGAAGAAGGATCATTCGGCTAGACCCCTATGGGTCGACGAAGCTGGTCATATGTATGTTGTGCCTTTAGCCGTTGAATTCACTGACAGCGGTTAGTATCCTCGAAGCATTCGCACCGTGGGCGCAAGCTGCTCAGGATTTTCTAATCGCCATCGCCGAACCTGTCTCGAGACCATCGCTGATACATGAATACCGTATAACAAAACCATCACTTCACGCAGCCATGTCTGTCGGCCTTGAAACGAGGTCTATCACCGAAGTCCTGAACCGTCTATCCAAAATTCCGTTACCAGCCAAGCTAGAAGCCAGAATCCGAGATTGGACATCATCGTACGGTAAAATTCGACTTGTCCTGAAACACAACAAATACTTCCTCGAATCAAGTGTACCAGAGTTCCTGAGAATGTTGTTGAGCGATCCAGTCATTGCGCCTTGTAAAGTCGTCAGAGAGGATGAAGAGGGTCAACAGGTGTTTGGAATGGAAAAAGGATCAGCGGCTAGGAGAGATTACTTTATTCCAGGTACGGAGGAAGCCAGGCGAGCAGAGCGGGGTGAAGTTGGAGCCGATGGACAAGTTCAAAGACCGGGTCAAGGGCAGAGGGATGATGTGATTGGTGCTGTTATCGGTATCGATCAGAGTAAGCTCCCGTTGCTGATGTTCTATGAAGCCGAAGCTGATAAACAGGCGACGAGCTGGACGAAGATGAAGCAGTCCATTCATTCGAGGTTGCATCCGATAAAATGGAAGTGGTCCGACGACAATGTCAGGATATCGATTTACCCGCATTAGAGGAATACGACTTCAGAAATGATACTGCCAATGCCGATCTCGATATTCAATTGAAGCCGATGACAGTCATTCGACCGTACCAGGAAACTTCACTTGCGAAAATGTTTGGTAATGGGCGAGCTAGGTCTGGGATCATCGTCTTGCCTTGTGGTGCTGGAAAAACTTTGGTCGGTATCACTGCCGCATGTACAATCAAGAAGAGTACAATGGTACTCTGCACTTCTGCGTGAGTCAGCTATCGGACCTGCTTTGATGTGTAGCTGATGGAAGCGTATCGGTAGCTCAATGGAAACAGCAATTCCTACAATTCTCCAATATCTCAGAAAGGCAAATATGTACATTCACCCAATCAAGCAAGGAGATGGTAAGCTGCATCGCCCTGACGGCCAGGGCGCAAAGCTAATGATCAGTTCACTGGTCCAGCGGGAATCGTCATTTCGACGTACTCGATGATTGGAATTACCGGTAAACGTGCACATGACGCGGAGAAGGTGATGCAGTGGATCCGATCGAGAGAATGGGGTTTCCTTTTACTTGATGAGGTACATGTCGTCCCCGCCAATACATTCAGGAAATGTGTGAATGGTTTCAGAGTACACGCTAAATTGGGTCTTACTGGTGAGCTGAACCTCTTATTCTATACGGACATAGCTCATCAATGCAGCAACGCTTGTCCGTGAGGATGACAAGATTGGAGATTTGGGCTACCTCATCGGTCCAAAGCTATATGAAGCCAACTGGATGGACTTAGCCAAGAACGGCCATATCGCGACGGTGCAGGTAAGCTGTTATTCGCGTTTCTTCGGCAAAAGCTTACAGATAGTGCGCAGAAGTATGGTGCCCGATGACACCTGAATTCTACCGCGAATACCTCCGAAACCCATCTCGTAAACGAATTCTACTCCACGCAATGAATCCCAACAAGATCCAAGCGTGCCAGTACTTGATCAATTATCACGAATCGCGAGGTGATAAAGTCATTGTCTTTTCAGATAACGTCTTTGCTCTTGAGGTAAGCTCGAAACTCCTTGATACAGATAAGAGCTGACGCCCAGGCCTATGCGAAGAAATTGGGTAAATCATTCATTCACGGAGGTACACCCGAGGGAGAACGACTTCGAATTCTGTCGCGGTTCCAGCACGATCCTCAGTTAAATACAATCTTCTTGTCCAAAGTGAGTCAGCTCGGAAGGCTTGAGCAGAACTAAAGCTGATATTCAGGTTGGCGATACGTCCATTGATTTACCCGAAGCGACTTGTTTGATTCAGATCTCGTCGCATTTCGCTTCTCGAAGACAAGAGGCTCAACGACTTGGTCGTATTTTACGTGCAAAGCGTCGTAATGATGAAGGATTCAATGCGTTCTTCTACTCACTCGTCTCCAAGGACACTCAGGAAATGTACTACTCTTCCAAACGTCAAGGATTCTTGATCGACCAAGTAAGCTAAGCTGCTCTTTGCAGATGAAGGCCTTAGCTGACAAACCCAGGGCTACGCATTCAAAGTAATTACAGAATTACACGGAATCGACGAAATGGAAAATCTGGTTTTCAAAACCCAAGGTCAACAAATCTCTCTTCTCGAAGAAGTATTGAATACAGGCAACAATGATTGGGAGACATCGGATCATTATATGAGATTAAACGACGGGAAACATCAGCATAAACCGTCAAGAGCTCAGCCTGAACATATCACAAATGCTGCTGCTGGGAGTGTTGGGGCTGCTCAGAGGTTCATTGCCCCGCTTGAACATTTGAGTGGAGGGCAAAATCTGAGTTATCAAGAGAGGAACAAGAATATCAAGTAAGTCGCCCAGCCTCTCCGTTCAAATTTATGCTGACATGTCTCAGCAAGGAACTTAGTCGTGAAGAGCGAGTATTGAAGAAACAGAAATTGGGTGGATCAAGTAACAGTAATCAACCTCAGCACGCCCTGTTCAAAAAGAGGAAACAAGAACTCGAAACTGCCAAAAAGAGAAATCAGTAGTTGTCCCCCTCCTGTCGTGTAGCCCAAGGACATTTGTATTTCACGTTATGCACTGTTGTATGAGTATCGTAATTTGAAGAGAGCATCCAGACGTGATCCGTTCGGTGCATATACGGAGCTCACGGACCTGTACATCCTCGCCTCAACATGATCCAGCATCTGACCAGACTGCCGATTTCTGGTCGACCTTCGCAATAACGTGACTCGATGCATGACCAGCTCACCAGGAGCCCAATCTAACTATACTCAGGTACGTACGTATCTACACTACACATCACAGAGCCATGCCTTCGTTAAGTAGGAGAGTCGAGAAGAATAATTTGCGTGTATTTGATCGGATTCAGAGGCTATCACTAAGCCTCAACGGTTTGAAGAGGGATCACACCCCTTGAAGCCCTCTTCTCGAGAGCACCTGCTACCCATCCTGCCATGTCCACCTCCTTGTCCTTCTCACCAGCGAGGAAAGGATGATCGAGAAGTTGAGCATAGCTAGGTCGACTTGATGCTTCTTTGATCAAACTGGAAATCAGCTCGTCTTGAGTATGTAAAGTGAGATAGTGCATACCACTTGGCAACGAAATCGTGGGCATCTGGACTGTACCCAGATGGCAGAGTCGGGGCGGGCCCATGGACGATGGCGGTCAATTGCGCAAAGACATTCGCGAAAGTTTCGGGAGGATAGGGGTAACATCCTTTGGCGAGCTCGACGATTGATAGTCCGACAGACCAGACATCCGAAGAAGCAGTGTAGCTTGAAGCTTGTCCCGTTGATTCTCCCTTTATACGCTCGGGCTGATGATCAGAGATGTAATGTAACGGTTGCCAAGAGAAACGGGTACTCACAGCCATATAACTCTGACATCCGATGTTTGTCTTTGCCAAACTCTTCTCAAGTTGTCCAGAAACACCGAAATCGACAAGCTTGACCTCTCCTTTCTTGTTGATCAGAACATTCGTAGGTTTCACATCTATTCATCAGCTTGTTCCATCCATTATAGAAAAGGAGGCAGCTAACCTCGGTGCATGATCTGGAGTTCATCCTTTAAGAACTTCAAACCCCTGACCACACTTCCAGTAATCCTCCTCAGAACATCCTCTGGGACCCTCAATTCGGCAGGTTCGTCCTCCGCCTTGACTTGGTTTGCTGGTACACCACCTCCTGTCAAGGTATCAAGTGATCCAGCATCCATGAGCTCCATACAGTAGTATACACATGACTCGATTGTGAATGCTCCGTAGAATTCGACGATCTCAGGAGCGACTGCTCGATGGAGAATATCGAGTTCCATGATGATACCGTTCAACTTGCTCTCGTCTAGCTCCAATCGAATTTCCTACTTGTCAGCTTGGTCTAAGTCAATCGCTACCGAAAGCTAACCTTCATCGCCATCATGATATTGGTAGGTCGGTGGAAAACCTGTTGTACCGATCCGTAATTTCCTTTTCCAAGCTCTCCGACTATATCCATCTCGTCCATGTTGATATCGAAGCTGGCTCCATCCTCAAACTTGACTCCTTGCGAAGTTACAACAGCCTGTCGGAATTTCAGCGAACCTGAAGGGTCCCTTCAGATCAGTATATGACAAATCGGGATGTGGAAGACGTACATAATCTTGGAGTAATCGGTGAATTTGTTACCCTCATCCTTGGTTGCTCCCTTCATACTGCTCAGATTCATTCCACCAGGAGGCCCTCGACGACCCGCAAGACCAGGCATAGCGGGAGTGCTTCCACCCATAGATCCGAGATTAGGTCGATTGCCAGCTCGCCTAGCTGCGAGACTACTCAACGGCCCAGAAGCGGGTCCAGGGAGTGAAGGGCCACCTTGTCCTGGTGCTGCTTCCGGTCCGGCTCCGGGACTGCCTCGTCCTCCTGGCGTAGTCGGACCTCCGCCAGCTTGCTGTCGAAGAGCCTGAGACCGTAGTAATGCTGCCATAGACGTAGCGTGAGGATTGGCTCCGCCTCCAGGCTGCTTGGGGCCTGGCGAAGACACGCCTGCGTTCTGTGATCGTTGTGCGACCTGTTTATTAGCTTGTACAATGCAGGTGTTTCAAGCTTCGCTTACCGCATCCATCTTTGCTTGCAAACTAGCGGGAATCTTGGAGATACCGCCTCGCCCTCTACCACCCATACCTAAGGGTCCTCCTTGCATACCACCTCGGAATCCACCGCCAGGAGCAGGACGCCCAGGAACGACCGGAGCCGAGGCTGCGGGTATGGGAGGAGAAGGTCTATGGGGGGGAAGGGCGGCGGGGTTGGGTTTGGATGCGGAGGCTAGTGAGGGCGTTGGGGCTGCAGCGGGTGTGGGTGTTGGCTCTTGTGCTGGTGGGGGAATGGACTCCTCGACAGAATCCGAAAGGGTAGTCTTGTCGGTAGCTTGATTTGACGACTCGCCATTCGTGGTGGCATCATTGTTGGATTCTGTTGGGGTTGCTGGACGGTCGGTGGCTGAGGTCTGGGAGGAGCCACTTGATTGCTCTGCGATTTGGAGCGAGTCTAATGAAGGCGGGGATGACATGGTGATGTGTTTATTGATGTTTCGAGGATAGCAGTTGTATTCGGTCTCGAATAATTAAGGAGATGTGATGTTTGATTGGATTTCCACTAGTTTCGTCGACCGCTTGTTTCAGAATTCGACAGACGGGGAAATACCGTCAGATATAACGAAAGTAAGTCTGGGTCGTGTCGGCAGTGTCTTGCTGTCCAGCTACGGTCGGACTTGCCGAATGGTAGTGAATTTGTGGTATAAATCCTGGTGATGCGACGCGATAGGTCGTCAGATGATGGAGGTGAAGAGCAAGGTTTGTGCTAGCGGTTCATTGATAAGCTTCTAAAGGTATGTATGTTGATATATCGCTTCCGTGCTTTGCCTCCTCGGTGGAGAATATTTGACTATGTGCTGCGGTTGCGTGGTCGATAGTGGAGCTGTCTATGACGGTGACTAATGATGAGATGTTGGAGTAGTAGTCTGTTCTGATCACCGCTGGGATAAACCAAAGGGACAGCGTTGTCAGCAAGATAGGCGCCTGACGTGGTGCCTAACGGTGACGTAGAAAGTTGGATGCAAGTGGAGGTCGATCTATCGCAATTGTACTCAAGCCATCTTTAAGTATCATCAAGCCACAACAGAATGTCGGGAATCAAGGGATACCTGGACCGCTCAATGGGCGTATTGAGAAAGAATACTAGTCAAAGTATGTATCATCGATTTTGCGACTCGGGAGCTGGTTTCGAGGCTTGAAAGCTGATGTCAAGTGCTGAAGATGGACGCGAATCCTAAACCACCTCCCCAAACCCTCTTCTCATTCACTCACGCCAATCAGCCCATCACACGCCCCGAAGAGTTCGCTACAGGATCAGATGTCGATATTGGGGGCCTTTCGACGAATACTCTGACACCGGTACCCTCGGCCGAGAACCAGGAATACATGGCGTTTCACGGAAACATGTCGCTTCAAGTGCCACAAGCATACGCTGGGCGTATACGAACAGGCTATGCTGCGTTTAGGAACAAGAGCAGACCGACGTTGTTTGGGGAAGATACGTGGGATCTAGGGCTCTATTCGCACATAAGAGTGGTGGTGGGATATAGGGGATGGGAAGGCTGGAGGAGTCGTTGGGCACTGAACATCCAGACCGATGGACCAGTCAGGTGAGCTCACCTATAGAAGAATGTAACACGACGCTGATGAAAGATCGGATTTGTTCCAGCACCGCTTGGATATCCCTCCGTCATCTGCATCGACCACATCGCGTATACCCCTCGACAAGAATTCCTCGCCAGCACCCACATTTTCAACTTTACATCTCCCATTATCATCATTTGTCCTGACAAATTCTGGGCAGCCAGCACAGGAACAGATCCCCATGCTACGCTCGAAGATCCGGACTATTGGCTTCGCGCTGATCGGCAATAACCGCACAGATGATGGATCCGTACCACCGGGAATGGCAGAGGAGCAGGCCAAGAGGGCCGGGGCAGGAGGCTGGGGACGTGGGAAAGGAGAGGTTGAGGTGGACAGTGAGCTTGAGGAGCTCATGAGGAGTGATCAGCCTTCGACGCCGGCACCGGCACCTTCACGACCTTCGAGTCCAGCTAGACCGACTGCCTCGAAATATCACACCCTGAACGCTCAGCCGGAGGTGGATGAGCTTTATTTGGAGTCAGATCTATCAGAGGAAGGAGCGCTCGAGACTGTTCAAATGGATAGTGAAGGTTACTATGAGCTTTGTATCAAGAGTGTCGAAGCTGTCCGTTGGGACCCAGAGACCGATGTAGACTAGCCATATTTTTGCTTATGCATAATATTCTCTTACCCTGATGGAACACGCGGTGCATTCATACAATCACGCCAGTGACAATGGAACAATTGAAATTGGTTACAAACATATGGCGAGCTATCAGAATCATCTGAAATGACGCCATCATCGCTCATATCAGACGCGTTATATTGGTTACTACCATTGATCCATCAAACTCCCGGCGGGAATCTATGAATTTGGAATGATTGTATTATCTATTCCAGATGATAAACTGATCTACGAATATTCTTTAGATAGTCTAGATTACATTGTATATGGCTCAACCTAATGTGGGTGAAGGTCAAGCGGAGGTGGATTGGGATGCTGTATTTCAAACGATAGATCACCAGCAAGGAACCAATGTGGCAGTGGCGGATGGTGGCACTTTGCAGAGTGGGGTAGGAGGACGCGTAGAGTATCCACCGTGGACAACAATTCCAGAACCAGTACATGCGCGACGAGGACCTGGAAATGAGGAAGATCAATCGGATGCCGAATTACTGGAGTTCTTTGGTCAGCAATGGAGTCGCGGCGAGCCATCAAATCACAGCGTCGGGCGCAACGGGCCACCTAGAACAATGGATCCTCCTTCTGGCTTGGGATATCTCCCCAACTCCGACGCTGGACCTGAACGACCTTCAACAGGAGATCTGAACGAACAATACAATTTGGCTTTCAGAGCCATGCTTGGAGAGAGCAGTGAACACGAGGGAATGGTACCACCCCCTCAGCTCCGCTCGCAGAGGGGTCGGCGGCGGTCCCATTCGATGGGTCCAAGGCGTACCCTTTCCGGGAGTAAGTCTCTTCTCAGCTCGATTCCTTATTTCCACGTCTTACGATCTAGTCCAGACTGGAATAGGTGCATATACAGGTCCTCTTACCTCGTACCCCTCGTTCTCCCACCGCGATCTCCCCTCGAACCAGCATACGCCTTTCACGATACCTCCCAACATGATACACAACAATCCCGACGTCTACCCTTTCTTCCCACAGCCACAATCATATAATGCCAGTGCAGGTCCATCGACACCCGCCCCGACTCCTATTAATCATTATTACGGTCTCCCACCTACGAGTAGAGCTTCAAAACGTGATTCCACTTCTACATCCGCCACCCACTCTCAACGTCCGACACCACTCAATAGCGCCCATCCCTCGCCTCAGGCGATGATAAGCTCTGCATTTTTGCAACACATAGAACCATCCTCGACCGATCAAGGGACAGGAAGTGAACCAACGCCAAACACAGAACTCGACTCAGAAGACAAACGAGCAAGAAATACCCTTGCCTGTACGTTCTCTCTTTCGTTCACCTAGCAAGCCGTCAATAAGAGCTGACGGACAGCGGCACGATTCAGGGCAAAGAGAAAAGCACATATAACCGATGTTGAACGACAAATCACGCAATTAGAAGGTCAATCCACCAATTTAGCGAAGCAGGTTGAAGAACTGCGGAAAGAGAACGGGTTTTTGAAGGTATGTTTCCCAGTTTCGTGTCGTGTGATATTTGCTGATGGTCAGGATATGGTACAGCTCAAATATGGGCTAGACGTCGACAAGCGTATGCCATAGGTCGTCACATCGCACAGAAGCGAATGGACAGTGAATCACCATCGATTCAGCACGCGTACAGTATAATATCAAGTCATCTATGCATATTACTTCGACATCCAATACAATGTTATATACAATGCTGAGCCCCACTTGGTGGACGACTATGATCTCCTGTCATGAGCTAACAACTCGAGACATCTCTTCGTCATATCCTTCGACGTGACTTCCACATGGTCGTCCATCTCGACATGACCGCCTTTACCAGTTTCATCCGACTTTGCGTCAACTGCTCCCGAGAACACACGCTCGTACTCCGCAGGCTGAATCCACATGGATGGTACGCTGTGCTCCATGAACGATAGGTCAAGCAGAAGGAGATAGAACCCGACCAGATGGGACGATGAGGATATGCTAGTGTGTTCGCCTGCCAGATTAGCTTGTCATAAAGCGAGTGATCCCCATTATGAGGTCTTACCACTTTGTGCGCCATTTGAAGCAGCTGTGACTCGCAAAGTAGCGAGCTGTTTCAAGACGTACAGCAGTTCTTCTTCTCGTACCCTTGCAAGTCAGCTCGTGACAGAGTGTATGACTTGCCGAGCTTACCTCGGAAGCGGCATGCGTCCTCTCAGGCGGCCATCATCTATATATCGTCTCATCACATCCTCGCACCGATGCAGTAGCGTAGGCAAGGTGAGTGTGGTGACTGATACCGCGCCCGCTGGCGACGTGGAGACAGAAGCGATCATGAGGTCAAATGACCAATAAGCAAGAGCTTCACTCGGTACGGATGTGATAGCCCCAGTTGTACCGCCTCTGGGTACTGGACTCTCGTAGTTGTATAGCGTACTGCCCTGCAGAAGGATTTTGGAGTAGCGCTCGACGAGCGGCGTCGAAATTCTGGGATGTTTCAGGAATGGGAGAATGACGATATCCCTGAACATGTCGAGTTTGGAGATGACGAACTGCTCGTCATCGGGCGTCTGAGGTGTACTTTAGGTGAGCGTCATGCTTCGCTTTGCTGATGCAGGGAAAGCTTACATGTCGGCAAGCATTAAGGCTTCGAATACATCCATCAACTTATCCCAAATGGGCGATACCTCTTCAGTGGTCGAGGACTCAATCTGGCCAACTGCGAAGCGAAGGACGGCAGTGACCTCTTGTATAGCCTCTTTATCAGCTTGGCGCTTCGAAGGAAGGAAGGGCTTACCGTTCGCCAAAGAGGGGGATCTTCATGAAACCGACAAGATGGTGGACATCCGTATCGAAGCCTTATTGGGGTCTCGTATGCCTTCAGTACCTGTACAATCGTGGAATCGTCTAGCTGTAGAGATTTCCCCTTTCGCAGCAATCGATTTATAGACGGCATACAGGCTTTTGAGAGAGCAACATGGCTTGGTCTCCCTTTTTGTACGGGACCGATGACCTCATAGGCAAGCAATGAGAATACGGCGAGGTGCGATAGAATCAATGATGATGCCAGTCTAGTTGATGCGGATAAGAGGTCAAAGATGGCTTTTTGGAGAGGTGACATAACGTCTACATCGGGACGATATTCGGGTGATGTCGAGTATGTCGTTATCGTGCGCAGTACTTCCGTAAATTGGATTTGGCGATCCTCTGTCAGATCGACTTGATCATGCAGTAGAGCCGCAATTCGGACTAGGGCGAGTAGCGATTCTTGTGTGTAGCCTTCTTTCGACTTCAGGGAATCGCCCATATAGATGAATGTCTCCCACACCTGAGCCTTGTCCGACCTGGCCAGGAGGATACTTTCCGATGCCTTGAGTGAGGCGATAGAGACATGGCGGTCGACGGTATCGAATGCTTGTTGGATTCGGACCAGTAGTGTCGTGAACACCTTTTCGAAGGTTGCCAAGCCCGCCAATTTGTCCGAGAAAGCCTTGAATACTGATCCAGTCGAGTTGAGAGCGAGGACTTGTGAATCACCATTCGAAGTCTGCAATAGCGGAAACACAACTCTCCACCATACTTCCTCCCATAAATCTGTCGATAGTGTTCCCCCATAAAGCTCGATACACTTGTACAGTGTCTGCATAGCCGTACTTTGCACTTCTACCCTCGGATCCCTGCCAAGATCAAGAAGCTGGAGCAGGAGTTCCAGCCATAGATCCTTTGAATCAGCTTGTACGGCGTCGGAAACATTCCACATAAGCCCAATGGCGGACAAAGTGATATTGACATCTTCTCTTTGACGACCAAAGAGACCAAGGCAAGTGATACATTGTCGCATCGCGTCGTGGTCGAGGGAGGAGAGAAAATCGGTACAGATCAAATTGAGGGATGGAAAGGCGATACGGACGAGATTTGCATCGCCTCTTGTCGATGCCGCAGGTCGGTTAGGAAGCTCGAGCTGTGAGCGAGTCCGACAAACGTCATTGAGCATACCGAAAATGGTTGTCCAGCCGACTTGTAGTGAATGACCTGAAGATTCGAGAATCTGGTTCAGAGTGTGATAACCGGCTGAACGGACATCGTAGTCGGTCGAGATGAGGTTACTGATGGGGTGCACATCTACCTGTTTTCCCAGAACACCAAACACAAGGGGTTGTATACGATCATCTTTCGCCCTCATCGATCCCAGTAGAATGTCCCCAAGCGTCTCGGAAGCCTGTACTCGTACTGTCGAAGGAGCGTTACCATCCCTTGCTACATTGAGTAGATGTCTAGTGAGGATATCCCATCCGACTTCTGGATCTTTATTGACAAGCCGATTGAGATTCAGCATACCCACTATACGGAGTTTACCGAGACTGAATGATTTTTCGCCAGATTTAGCACTTGATGAAATCGTGATTCCACTTGTTCGCCGACGATTATCGAGACTGGGCGACATAGGAAATGTTGATAGTGTCGGCGTCTGAGACGCTTCCATCAGATTGTTGCCTGCACTGAAACCAATCATTTCCGAGCTTAGTTGACACAGAGCAGAGAGGAAGGTCGTGAACGCCTTATCATCCATTTGCGTCGTCGAGTCGAATAGGACATTGATGGCTATACTGATATCTTCATTGTCGATACCCTCAAATACCTCGGATCGAGGTTCGTCGATCGAATCGCGCGTCCTCAGTGGACTGGATCCAATCCGCGGTGAAGCGCCAGCTGTCGTGCCTCTTCGTGTGACACTAGGTCGCCTGGCCGCAAGCATAAAGACGGCATTCTGCAGTACCTCCAGTACATCATGCCAGGCTGTGTCGAGGTCGCTGGCGAGGTACTTGGCTGTAGTTGTTGTAGCCTTCAGGCAAGCGAGGTTGCGTTCGGAAAGGGAAGGGACTGGTCTTCCGCCAAGCGCAGCCGCCAATCCATCCGAACTGATCACGCTGTCTTTCCTGCCAGCCCCGGTTTCCAGATACGTTTGCATTGCCGAGACTACCGGGGGAGGGACAGCGAATCGCCCAAGGGTGTTGAGGAATGCATTACGTGGCATCCAGAGTGAGAGGGTATTGCAGGCGATAGTGAAATCCTGCAGGGCGGATAGGACTTCAGCGAATAGCGAATCGGAAAGATCGGTGGCCATGGTGAAAGACAAGGCGGCTAGCAAGGCGGGCCAGGCTGACTCGGCCATACCTGAAAGAGTCGCCGAGGGTGTTCTAGCAGCCGAGTATATACCGCTAGCCACCGTGTTGAGAGATTGAAGGGCGAGTAGGTAAATGTACGTCTCAGGTATAAGTGGTGCTTCAGCTTTGTCATGTTGTTCAATCCTGTGCGTCAGTCTACAGTGCTTCTCAATCACGTACAATTTCAGCTTCAAACCAGATTGAGGTCCCAGACCACCTCCCTGAGAACCCATCATCGAGCTGACTGTGTTTACTCCGACGTTGGCCGCGCTCGCGACCATGCCAAATCCGATATCGAGATAACCAGCATTTGGACCTGTTCCTTCGCCCGTAGGTACCCCTAATCCATGCATCTGATCACTGACTCCGAGTAGATTTGGTTTCTCGCTCATCAACCTACTGAGGGATGTCACCAGTCTGGCGAAAAGTTTCGGTTCGCCTTGACGATCGTACTGTTCAAATAGGTTTTGTAATAGCTTGTTGTCTCCACAGATTCTGATAATCAGCTAAATCGCGACATCGACTAACCCTCTGATTATTTCCAGTGCTAGAACACGAAACCAAGGTTGTACGACCTCTCTCTTGGTTTCATCCTCTCCTTCCCCCATTCCAAGCTTAATGAGAGTCGAGATGTAGACCTCTACCTGACCGGGTAATTGGGCTGAGAAGGATCGAATGAGGAGGAAGATCAGTCGGCATACTCGCAGGGCGATGGGGAAAGTCGGTTTCTCAGCAAGCAATTTGAGCAGAAGAGCATCAAGGGAATGATGAAGGAGATGGACAAGCTCCGGGCGCTGATAGTCAACAACCTGCCAAATCCTCAATGGATGGTACTCACCTGCTTGACGGGCTCCTCGTATCCGCTGAGGATACTCTCGATCAACTCTAGCCCGAATGTCCTTTGTAGATTGCTCAAAGTCAGCAATTTAGGTTTCTCCTTATCTCCTCCCCCCCAGCTCAATAACCCAGATCCTCCAGATCGGGCGGTCAACAGACATAAATCCGAAAGTACGCAATAAGCATCCATGACAGCCGGCGATACCACGACTTCGGTTGGCGGTTCTGTTGAAAGTGCCACTGTCATCCCTTCCTCTTCTGTAGAGCTGGTGGACAATCGGTCGAAGACGAGCATGACAGCTTGTCGCAGAGTAGCGGCTGCAGTAGAGGAGACGACTGATACCCGAACATCCTGGAGTTTGAAGCAGAGCAACAGGGCCTATCGTTAGCTTGGGAGCGGGACGTGGACATACATTGCCTAGTATTTCCCCATGAGCATCGGGGTTGTAGGTCAGGACAGACAATAAGGCTTGTAGAATCTTGAGTTGGATATCGACTCCTTGGTTCGAGACGCTGTTGAGAGTTTGTAGGACAGATGGGAGAGCAGGCTGATATCAGGGTTGGACACCACAGAGGAAAACGACGGACCGTGGGTACACCACCAGCTGCTACAAGCCTCTGAAGGACTGTGATAGCTATCCCAATGATCTTTGGAGTCTTGGTTTTACATCCCAAAGTGACGGGCGAGAGCATTGTATTGGCATTATCTTCCGGTCAGCCACAGAGTGAGCTCCGGACGTACGAAGCAAGGTATCCCTCGAAGCTTGACCACTCCTCAGTATCTCCAATGCTTTCTCTCCAGCCTATACATAAGTGAACGCACGAGCTAGAAAGGTGGGTGTCACTCACATCCTTGACATCCGGATGTCGCCTTTTGGCTTCGATTACTAGAGCCTGTAGCTCAGAAACGAGGAGGTGATGGTCCTTTCAATCAGTCATCTGTTCTTATTCCGACTCACCATCACTTGTCTGCTATATCTCTCATCAGGACCCGTATCCCAGTCACCTCTCTCAGCTATAGCCAGGTAAACAATGTATTGTACCTAGGATTCCAGTCATCTTTAAGCATATATGACGCGACAACATTCTCACGGTCTCGTCCCTCGTTGTGGTCAGTCATGCTCGGTCTTCGGTTTAGCCCATTCACCACTAATCAGCTACTATGGCATCGTTCCAGGATACTCTCCGTTTCTGCTTCCCACAACCAGTCCCTCCAAGTAGGCAGAATGGAACGAATGGACGAGATCGCGCCACAGACACGGCTTCGGGTCGACAGGAACCAGAGGATCTAGGCAAAGGGACCAAGAAATTGAGTGTTGCGGCTATTGTTCGGGCCTATGCTTTGGACTGGGTATTGGTGGTGACCATGTGGTGCGTCCTCACTGGTTTATCCTCAAGCGGCCAATCGCTGATATCAAGGGGATTATTGGCGGTGCTCAATCGTTCACCTGGTCATAAACGAGAGTTCTCCCTCAACGATATTTCCATTCAACACACTTTCGCGGTGCACGAGCGCGTGCCTCCCAAGTAAGTCTACCTCCGTATCGCGATCTGAAGCAAAGATGCAAGCTCATGGTAGACTCCTTGCCTTTGTCTCCGTTGGAGTGCCCCTCTTGATTCTACTTCCCATGAGCTCATTCATCAGCAAGACCAGATGGGATATTCATAACGCCGTCATCGGTACGCTCCCCGCTTGTTCTTGTTCCCTACTAACATCAGGTCTGTTCATGTCATACACCATGACCGGTGTCGTCACCCAGATCGTCAAGGTACGCTGACCGCCGAGGAAGGAGGATGAACCTGATGAGCTAGATGATGGTTGGACGACCTAGACCTGATCTTATTGATCGATGTCAACCACCCGCCGGCGCAACCGATCATGCTCTGTACGGTCTATCAACAGTTGACATCTGCACCAATACCAACCAGGCTCAACTTGACGATGGATTCAAGGTAAGCACGATCCTCTTCTGACCCGGTCTGGCTGATCAGCAGAGCTTTCCAAGTGGACATAGTTCTTGTAAGCTGCGCATGCCGCATTGAAGCTGATAACAGTATCTTTCGCGGGTCTGGGATTCCTGGCGCTATATTTGGCAGGCAAAATGCATTTGTACGATCGAAGAGGTCACCGAGTAAGTTTCCAGCATCATGCCATGGTCTAACGGCAGACTCGAGCCTGGTTTGCTCTGACCCCACTTTTGGGTGGAGCTATGGTAGCCATCAGTAGGACTGAGGACAATAGGCGTAAGCTGATTGAAACCGATGATCGAAAGCGGCTGACCCGCAGACCACTGGCAAGATGTCCTAGTCGGCTCGATACTAGGTCTGTCTATCGCTCTAGTGTCGTATAGGACGTACTACCGTGAGTCCACCTACTCCTTGCTCATTAAAAGTCCTGACAGTTAGCACCCCTTCATCATCGACAATGCCACCTACCCCTCGCTCCTCTCGAGCCCGAGTCCGAGGATGAGGAGAATCTACATTCTGTTAGGCTCTTGGAAGAAGAGGAGGGTGTACCAAGGCTAAGTGTTGAAGAACTAGCCTGGCGATCAGAAAGGTCGTAGATGAGGATTGAATGCAATTGAGATGAGCATAGTAGCTTTGATTAGCGTCTACATAATAGATCTGGCATGAAGCATGATATGATTATCGTGACTTTTACTGTCGTTCCTGGTTGCAACTCAGGGGACGAACCAAGTCACGTAACTCGGTGTTCTTATCCTCGACATACTTTTCCTTCGCATCATTCTATATAATACACCGGACTCCGCCTCCAACCTGATCCTCAGACTGGGTCTGAATACAGGAAACGCGAGACGACATACGCGCTGAGCGCGTACTGCGGTCTGTAGGCTGTTTGTTGGTGCAGAATAACATAGAGGAGAAAACAATAGTGAATCCTTCAATTTCCAATCCTGGCAGTCTCCCTTGTGGGCTTTACATCATCTCATCTTCACAGCCTCGCCTCGCCTCGCCACAGAAATATATGTGCTGAAGCTCTAGACCAAAGATAAGGATCACTAGTACATCATGCCAAATTCACCACACCCGGACCTTCGTCTAGAAGTGCATCCCCCCTCGACACCTCCAACCAGAAGCAGAGCCCGCTCCACATCACCAACACATACGACACCTAGCGCAGGTCCTTCAAGACCTTTATCTCCGAACCCACGATTCACGGCTTCGCCACGGCTGGACCAGAGTCCGATTCTCGGCCGCGATGGTTATGAACCCGCAAGAGGAGGTGGTGGACTGGCGGGGATCGGACGGGCAATAGCACAAAGGGTCTTGAGAGCCGTGAGGAGAGGAAACTTGCCGTTCATGTTGGTGTTCATAACGTACGTTCTCATTCCCCACGGCGACCGAAGGGCATGGCATCTAATCAGAAGATGCGTTATAGTATTCTTTACTTCCCTAGCTGGAATTGGATACGTCCCCCCAGACGAGATCGAGACCACGGTAGCTTTCCTACCTGGTACACCCGTATTCGACTTGGCAGGTCGACAAGCTCAAGAAAGACGCATGGAGGAGCAACGGGTACTCGAAGAATCATGGGCTAAAAAGAAGAGACCTAAAGATGTAGGCTTTTTCAACGTGTCGTCGCTGACTTATAGGGAGCGTGGATGCAGAGGGCAAGAGATGATAAAGCATTCAGGAGAAATAAGTCTGCTGCTCCTACACCGAGTGCGACTATTGCGCTTTTAGAAGGACTAGTCGGCTCGGAGGTAGAAGAGGTCCAGAAGGACGGCGATCCCTTGTCATAGTGCACGTTCCAAAGCCTAGATTTCATGTTTTCTCGGGATCATCCTTTTTTGCTACTCCTATTGCCAATGCCCATGCATCTATCATACATATACTATGAAACCCCAAGAATCGATCACCACCTACATACAAATTCGGTAGGTGATATATCTCCCTGCCGTTTCACTAGCCCTCTCAATCTTCATAACCTGACCCCTCTTGACACCGTAGTACCGAGCAACAGGATCTCCGATCATAATACGTGGTAATTGGGTCTCTTTTAATCGGCTGGCTCATCAGTCGCCACTCGTCCGACACCCAAGAAAGCGACTTACTACTTCTTGATCAAAGCTACCTTCTCCTCGGTCGACATGATCGAGTGTTTTGGCACCAGGAAGTGTTTTGTGATGTTGACTAGTAGGTCTGATTCTGAGAACTCTTCTAGACCGTACTCAGTCGACATCTCCTGTAAAGTCTGCACATCAGCTTGATCATTCCATTT
>Ga0308160_10002723_pt1 | contig 20816 bp, 22 predicted proteins | sample PhyFR1_FD_201036 | JGI IMG/M metagenome (GOLD analysis project Ga0308160, IMG submission 201036) | Phyllosphere microbial communities from UC Gill Tract Community Farm, Albany, California, United States - DLSLF.R1 | ecosystem: Host-associated > Plants > Phyllosphere > Unclassified | place: USA...
CATTAAACCGTCCCGCTGCGGTCAAGCGAACGAAACGGTGGTCGATCGAAGAGAGCGTCGCCTTTTATGTCGCACAAAAAGGAACGAACATGACGATTCGCTCCTACACGGAATTGCGGGATCTACACCCAGAAATGCTGAGTGCGAATACGATCATTCGTCGGTTCGGCACCTGGAAAAATGCCTTGGCACACTTCGACCTCACCTCGAACGGCTTCTTCACCGATCAAGACTGCTTAGACGCTCTTCAACAAGCTGCTGCCACACATGGACCGCTTCTGACGAGTCAGCAATATGCCAAGTGGGCGCGAGCGCACCAAGCACCTTCACTGACGTTGTTGATTGAACGCTTCTCCAGTTGGCGCGAAGCCTTACGTCGGCTCGACAGCGAATAAAAAGGATCGTGCCCGCTGATTGATTCGACGGGACACGATCCTTTTTGATTATTGTTTTGGCAATCGTAAGAGCTCATGATCCGCTCCTTCAGCGCATTGACGTAACGTATAGACCGACTGTTCCTTCACCTCGAGCTGTCGACAAACTTCGTTTTTACGATCATCGTCTGTCGTACCGAACTGATCACGCGATGAATCGGATGTATAGTGATACGACTTGCCATCATACTTGACATCATACAACACCGGATCGCCTTCAGTCGTAAACGCCGTGATGCGAATCTGATCTGATTTGCCTTGCGTTGAGTTCTTCAAAAAGGACTCGAATCGGTCGCTGTTCGCAACATCCTTCTGGACGATGATGTCGCCATTCTTCTTCGCCTCTTCCATCGTATATTTTCCGCAACCGGCTAAACAAAGCAGACATACTATAAGACCGAGCTTCCGCATCCTTCACCGACTCCTTCTCAACGTTTCGTTAATAAGCGATCAAGGCGATATAGTTGCGACGTAAAGCCTTCCTTCATCCCCATACCGAGCACTTCTTGCACAGCTGCTTCTGTCTCATAGGTCGACTCGAAAACGATCAACGTCGTCTCCCCGTGGTCGAGGAATGTCGTGACATTCTCGCTTCCTGGTAAATGTTCAGAGATCGCCCCTGACGCGTCCGAGAAATAATCGGCATGACTATACGTGTTCGGAGCATTGATGTGTCTAAAAATCGCTTTCCCCCATGACTCCATGCCGTAAAAGTCACCTTGCGTCGGATCAACACAGCGCATGCAATAATGCCATACACCATCCGGTTGAAACTCAAACGTCTTGATTGTCGTCTCCCAGCCTTCCGGTCCCCACCATGCTTCAAGCTGTTCTTTTTCTGTGAATGCGGCAAAGACGCTATCTCGTGGCGCCTCGCACGTCCATTCCATTCGTAGCGTCTTTCCCTCAATCGAAGTCTTCAATTCCTTTTTCATTCGTCCCGTCTCCCTTCACGTTCGACTGAATCTGCTTCAAATGTGCGTCTAGACGATGCATACGGGCTTCCATTTGCGCAAGCGAGTTGCTCCACATGACGAGCTCTCGAAACGCTTCTGGGCGAAGGCTATACAAGCGACGATTCGCCTGCCGTTCGACAGTGATTAGTTCCGCGTCAAGCAACAGCTTCAAATGCTTCGAGGTTTGCGGTTGGCGTAAGTGTAGTTGTTCAGCTAACTCATTGACAGAGCGAGGACCATTTCGTAACGCTTCGATGAGTTGAATCCGTGTCGCGTCTCCGAGAGCTGAGAATCGTAATGGTATCCGATCGTTCATATCCGTTCACCTCTTTATCTTATATATTCCCAACTTAGAATATTCCAAACTAAGAATATAAAAAATGCAAAATGATTGTCAGATGCGTTCAAATGGCGTACGTTCTAAACAACCTGTATGAAAAGAGCGTGAACCAATGAAGACCGAATGGATGGAAGCATTCCTCGTCACCGCGGAGACCGGTAGCCTGACGAAAGCAAGCGAAGTACTGCATATGACGCAACCGGCGTTAAGTAAACAAATCAAAAGTCTTGAGAGTGCACTCGACGTCTCGCTGTTACACCGTTCGGCACATGGTGTCACGTTGACGACAGCTGGCGAAATCGTCTTTGAAGAGAGTCGCGAACTGCTTGACCGGATCGATCAGATGAAACGACGGATCGGTACGATCGACGAACGGACGAAGTTGACACTCGGATCATGGCCAAGCGTCGCGATGACGTATCTCCCGCGTCACGTCTCGCGTCAAGCGACGGCTCCGGATCTCAAATTGAAGACGGCGCATACGACGATCGATTTGATGCAAGGTCTTGAAGAACGCCGATACGATGCTGTCTTACTCGACGATCGTCACCATATCCATCCGTATCATACGACGCATTTGTATACGGAGAACTTTTTGCTTTATGTGCATCAAGACGATGAACGATTTATAGGCTGTACGTCTGTGGCGTTTGAGCAAATTCGTGACGCCTCTTTCTTATCGCTTCCGATCGATTGCGATTCGACGAACATCCTAAAGGACGCGTTCATCGAGCGAGGTGCCGTCTATCAAGCAGAAAACGAGATGGAATTCGGATCGAGTGTCCTCGGTTTTATCCGTGCAGGACTTGGTATCGCTCTATTGCCGGAGATTTTCCAAGATGGACTGTCACCTGAAATCAAGACTTTACCGGTCGACGGGTTTGATGTCGTCCGCGAATTGTCACTCGTCTCACGAGACGCCTCCCATCATGCGATCCTGCTTGATTTACTCGGTCAGTCGCGCTGAAGATGCACTTGTAGTTCATGTCTCAGATTTTCGACCTGATCTTGTGAAATCGCCGAGTCCGGTGTCTCACCGTACCGGACGAGATGATAGATCGATGGATCGAGCGTGACATCAATCCGTTGTAACCATTCGCCGACCGTCTCTTCGGAGCGGCGGCGTTTTTGTTGTGTCAGTTTTCGATCGAACGTTTGTAACAGACGGCGAATCTCTGACTCTGATTCTTCACCAACAAGTGTTTGTCGTATCGAACGATTTGGGGAAAACACTGGCGGCGGGTCCATTAAATCGTCGATTACAGTCTCTCGTCTGCGTCGTTTTCGCAAACGCTTCAAGAAGTAACGTACACTGAAGAGGACAATCAGTAGTATGACAAGACTGACGATGACGTAGAAGGTAGCAACACCTAAAGTATCCTTATCCGCAAATCCCCCGCTTTGTACAACTTTTTTCTGTTTGTCCTTTTTAAGCTTAACGTTCGTTTCTTCTCCATCATTTGTTATAATAGGTGTCCCATTAAATGCCGGTTCATAAAAGAAATAACGATAGACTTCCGTACCGACCAATTGAATCGCAGCAAGGCTTACGAGTGCTATACATAATGTCACAACTAATCCACGCTTCATTCTATCCCTCCTTTTCAATATTTTACCATCTCCATTCTGCCTCGGAGTTATTTTTCTTTCTTTTCAGTCAATTTTTCATTAGAGTAAGTGGTGACTCTCATTAAAAGGACGTGACATCATGTATCTTCCAAGTTTTTCGTTAACCGATCAGACGTTTCTTATCACAGGAGCTGGGCGAGGCATCGGGCGCGCGCTCGCCATCGGGATGGCAGAAGCCGGTGCTAACATCATTCTCGTCGCCCGGACGGAACGGGATTTGAAGGAGACGGCACAAGAAATCGAACGACTCGGTCGAACGGCTTACATATTCCCGTGCGACATCACTGACCGGAAACAAGTCGTCGAGACGGTAGCTCGTGCCTACGAACAAGTACCGCAGATTGATGGGCTCGTCAACAACGCTGGAATGAACATTCGCTCGAAGGCACTCGATGTAACGGAAGACGAGTGGGAAACGATCCAACAGACGAATCTGAAATCCGCCTTCTTTTTCGCTCAAGAAATTGGGAAACGGATGCAGGAGACAGGTGGAAGCATTCTGAACATCGCCTCGGTTGCTGGTCACGTCGCCTTACGGACCGGCGTCGTGTATGCGACGACGAAAGCGGCAATGATTCAGATGACGAAAGTACTGGCGCTTGAATGGGGACCACAAAATATTCGCGTCAATGCAATCGGACCGTGGTATTTTAAGACACCATTAACAGAACCATTGCTGGAAGATCCTACATACCTGCAAGAGATCGTTGACGTGACACCGCTCGGTCGGGTCGGTGAATTAGAAGAACTGGTTGGACCAACTGTCTTCTTATCGTCTGCTGCAGCCCGTTACGTGACCGGGCAAACGCTTTATGTCGATGGTGGAATGACGATTAAAGGTTTTTAAAGACAGAAGAAGACGGATGCGCATCTGCTCATCCGTCTTCTCGTATCTGAAAGGAGTTTCATCATGTCAAAACGTATTGCACTCGTCGCTGGCGCCTCGCGTGGTGCCGGACGTGGCATCGCCTATGCCTTAGGTGACGCAGGAATGATCGTTTACGTCACAGGACGGAGTACGAATGAACAGACAACGGACAACCGTAGTGAGACGATCGAAGAGACAGCTGCTGGTGTCACAGCACGCGGCGGACTTGGCATTCCCGTCGTTTGTGACCATACGAATCAAATGGACCTCGATCGTCTGATTCAACAGATTCAGCACCATCATGGTCGAATCGATCTCCTCGTCAACTGCGTGTTCGGTGGTTCAGAAAGCCACTTGCCGTCTGGAACCGGACGACGGTTTTGGGAGCGACCACCGGAACATTGGGACGCGATGATGTCTGCCGGACCAAAAGCGTATTTGTGGACCATTCGGGCTGCGATGCCATTGCTACAACAAAGTCCAGCTGCGCTCGTCATCAATTTGACGTCATTCACTCCAGATCAGGTGGCCGGAAACCTCTATTATGATTTGGCGATGCAAACGATTAATCGAATGACACACGTCATGGCGCAAGAGCTGACTCAAACGAATATCTCTGTCATCGCGCTCTGCCCCGGTTTCATGCGGACGGAACGGGTCGTCGATGCTGGATTCGCGAGTGCTGCGACTGAATCGACGACCTATATCGGACGAGCCGTTATAGCGCTGATGGCGGATGACGCCGTTAGCCGTTATTCTGGACAAGCCGTCTTCGTTGCCGATCTCGCGAAGACATATCACTTTACGGATCAGGACGGAACGCAGCCACTACCGCTTTAATTGCTTTACTCGATAGATTCAACTAGTTTTCGATCATTTACTTTCTTTCAGGTCGTGCTGAATCAAAGACCTCTTTCGCATTAAAGAATGGATCGAGGACGCTCGTCTTTCCAGCAACGGCTTGACGTAGACGAATCCCATCAACGTTGATTCGAGCTTGGCGGAAGTAGTCGGGTCCAACTTGCTTCCACGCATGTTGACTCGCATCAACATTGAAGAAGTACCGGAAACCGCTATCGATGAGCAAACGATATTTCTCACCCGAATAATCGTGCCAATCCCCGACATCACTGCCGTATGGATAAATCAATTGCGTCGTTTTTCCGATCAGCGGGGCAACGTCCTGTTTGTAGCGTTTAAGATCCGCACGAATCGTCGTGACTGATTCTTTCCCGACCCAAATATGTCCGTACGTATGACTCGCGAACTGCCAGCCGTCCTCTTTTAATGCGACGGCGGTCTGTTTCGCTTGTTTTCGTGCCGTTTCGACCTGTTCATTGTGCCCATATTGATTGTAGGAGGAACGATACCCGAGCACCCCATTATAACCTGTGATACCGAGCAACCCTTTTGCTCCTTTATAGGAAAAGTCAGGATGCGACTGGACGAACGCATCGACGATTGGTACGAGATCATAGGCACCATCGGGCTTTCCAACCATCGTGTTGACGATTTTGCCGTCCTTCGCTTTCAGATTCTTCGCAAATCCATCGCCTTTCATGTATTCGTAATAATTGACGTCGTCCTGCGACAGCACGAGCGGTTGTTTTCCTTTTGGTAAACGGACGGGTGTCTCGACGATCTTCCCGTTCACCTCTTTTGCTAAATCTGTTGGTCGGACGAGTACGTAGTTGTTTTTGTACAACGCATCCAAGATCCGTTCGAACTCCTGTTGCGTCACCATGTAATCATCGTACCCCGCTTCCTTCCGGTCACCGTCAAATGCTTGTTTTGGATCAGCAATCAATGAATGAAAGAAGAGATGCGGCACAGGTTTCGTCACAGGCAGGAGCGCCTGCTTTTTCTGTTCGTATTCTTCCATTTTCAGATTCGTCTCTTTTGTGCGCACGGGTTTTAACACTTTCATCGCTCGGTCATAATCGTACTGTGCAGCGTAACGATCCGCACGCTGTATCGTCTTTTCTATGTACGCTTGTTGCGAAGCTTGTCTTTTTTGCTGTGTCTCGCGTGGTTTGTCCGACTTTTTCTCGCTGACTTCGCTTTCCCCACATCCACTTAGTAGCAGACTCAACGCTACACCGCCAATGATCCAGTTCCGTTTCATGTCTTTCGACCCCTTTATCAATTTTGACATTTTGATTCCCCATATATTGTATCTGTTCCCGATTATTCAGTCGATTAACTATTTTGTTGAGTCATTCCGTTTCGTTATGACAGTCCATCCAAAGCGGAACTTCCGCTTCTTCGTCTTGAGGTGTTTAATAGGGAGCGTAACGAAATTCACGGAGGTGCAATAAGATGATTGAAAAGAACTTAATTAATGGTGAATGGTACGATACAACAGAAACGATTCCGGTCTACGACCCAGCAACGAAAGCATTGCTCGGACATGTTCCGGCAAGTTCAGCGGAAGACGCACAGCGTTCCGTTGACGCAGCGAGCGAAGCATTCGTCAAGTGGTCAAACGAAACAGCAGACACACGTGCGAATTTAGTCGATGCCTGGTATCGCTTGATCAACGAACACCGTGAGGAACTCGCTCGGATCATGACGACGGAACAAGGGAAACCGTACGTCGAAGCACTCGGTGAAGTCGATTACGGCAATCAATACGTCCGTTGGTACGCTGAAGAAGCACGCCGGATTTACGGTGAAACGATTCCGGCTTCTGTTCCAGGAAAACGACTCTTCGTCGAAAAAGAACCAGTCGGTGTCGTTGCAGCGATCACACCATGGAACTTCCCGGCAGCGATGATCACACGTAAACTTGCTCCTGCTCTTGCAGCGGGTTGTACGATCGTCCTCAAACCATCGGAAGAAACACCGTTTACGGCACTTCGTCTCGTTGAACTAGCAGAAGAAGCAGGTATTCCTAAAGGGGTCATCAACGTCCTAACAGGTGATGCAGCAACGATCAGTGGCGTCTGGCAAGCCGATTCCCGCGTCCGGAAAATCACATTCACAGGTTCAACAGCCGTCGGGAAACTAATCATGCGTCAAGCAGCCGATACGATGAAAAAACTATCACTTGAACTCGGTGGGCACGCACCTTTCATCGTCACGGAAAATGCGGATCTCGATAAAGCCGTTGAAGGCGCGATGCGCTCGAAATTCCGAAACGGTGGTCAAGCGTGTGTCGCGACGAACCGCTTCTACGTGCAAGCATCTGTACTCGATGAGTTTACGGACAAATTCACAGCTGCCGTCAAACAACTGCAAGTCGGAAACGGGATGGACGCTGATTCGACAGTTGGTCCATTGATCAATGCGAAAGCCGTCGCGAAAGTCAAAGCTCACATCGATGACGCTGTCGCAAAAGGGGCAACAATCCTGACTGGTGGTACGATTGACGAATCGATCGGCTACTTCGTCACACCAACCGTGCTTGCAAATGTCACAGAAGACATGCTCTGCATGCAAGAAGAAACGTTTGGTCCACTCGCACCAATCTCTGTCTTTGAGACACTCGATGAAGTCATCGAACGGGCGAACAATACACCTTACGGACTTGCAGCTTACGCGTTCTCTGAACGCATCGATGAAGCATTAATGCTCGGAAAACGACTCGAATACGGAATCGTCGGTCTGAACGATGGTGCACCATCTGCTGCACAAGCTCCATTTGGTGGCTATAAAGAGAGTGGTCTTGGCCGTGAAGGTGGCGTCTACGGTATCGAAGATTATCTCGAAGTCAAATACTTGTCGCTCGGTTAATCAATTAAACATTTCGTTTAAAACAAACGATCTTTACTCATAGGTCACCCCTCATTTCTTGAGTGAAATGAGGGGTTTTTATATGACGCCTGCTTACATACTATTTTGTAAGGTATGATTGAATTCAAATGATTATACGAAAAGGAGTGATTAAAGAATGGATGTCATCACCTTCGGGCAGCGAGAACAGAACCAATACTACATAACAAGACCTGCTGTTTATGCGGTCATGCGCGACTCTCAAACAGGTAAAATCGCCGTCATTCAAAAAAGGGACGGTAAGTTGTTTCTTCCAGGTGGCGGTATCGAGACCTATGAGACGCATGAAGACTGTCTTAAAAGAGAAGTACTTGAAGAAACCGGAATAGATGTTACAGTGGTTAATTTCATCGGACGAGCCAATCAATATTTCTATTCGCAAAATGAAACGACCCATTATTTGAACGAAGGGCAGTTCTATCGTTGCGATGCTGGGCAGAAAGTACAAGATCCGATTGAGGATGATCATGCCTTACGATGGATCGACCCGGTTGAAGCAATCGAACATCTATTTCACGCACATCAACGCTACGCAGTCCAAAAGACGCTATACATGATTTAAATCAAGACGCACAAAAGGAGCGCGATTCTCTTATTCAGAGAAAACGTGCTCCTTTTAAATATGTGACAAACAAATAGTCTCGTTGTTATTCGACGTATTCGTAGAGGACGACACTCTCGATGTAGTGAATGAAGCGGCGTAGTTCCTTCTCCTCTTCGTTCGAGAGATCGCCTTCTTTTGACATATTGGCGATTTCAAGACGCTGAACTTCAATCGCTTTCAAGCAAAGTTCTTCTTTTTGTTGATCGACGTCCTTGCCACCGATTGGTGACGACCACCGCGTATGTTTGAAGCGAAGTCGTTTATAGAACTCCAGCACGCTTTGAACGACGTCTGGCGGATACGATGAGCGGCAATTCTCGAGACGTTCGATGACCGTTCCCATTACCTTTTCATACAGTTCATGCTCGACTTGCGTCATTTGAATCAACGCGTCAGACGACATGTTCGATCGTTTCCGCTTCCACCACAATTTACGAATCGGTTGGACGATTTGGAAGCGCGAATCCTTGCCGATCGCCTTACGACGATTTTCGATTGAGCGGAAAACGTCCTTCTTCAGTAGATCCGGCACCTTATGTTCAGCGACGAAGCGTTTTGATTCTTCCTTCTCCCACTGAACGGCTTCAAGACGAAGGGCTTTTAATTGGTCATTGAACTGGTTTAGTTCTTCCTGACTTTTCTCCTGCGCTCGCAGTAACCGAAGCATGACATGATACTCATTAAGAAGATCAAACGCAACGACTGCATTGTCTTCGTCCGTCACTTGTTTGATTTCTGAGATCGCCCGGCGAATCATTCGTTGTTTTTGAGCGTTCAAGTCGAGTGCGATCGGTGTTGCCGCTTCGCCCCGGTTCAAGAACGGTAAGAGAATCGTCGCAAGAACGAGCGTATAGATGATGACACCCGCTGCAAGGAAGATGATCAACGAGCGTTCCGGGAAGGCTTCACCGGACTCCGTCAGGAATGGTAATGATAACACCCCGACCATCGTGATCGTTCCGCGAACACCGACCAGTGTCGTAATCAAATCTTGCTTAAAGGACGGTCGACGGTGTTCCCGGTCTTCTTTTTTGAAGAACCGATGATCAAACCAATTGAAGAACATCGTCCAGACGAGACGGATCGCGAGAATGAATGAACCGATCTCGATGACATATAACATGAGACGCCAGTTGTTGATCGCGTCATCTGCGAAAATCTCGCGTGTCGCTTCTGGCAACGTCAAACCAAGCAATAAGAAAATGATCCCGTTTAGCGTATACGCAATCATCGTCCAGATGTTATCTGTCAACGTCTGCTCTTGCGCAAAGAACGTTTCTGTTCGTTCTTTGATCAAGGCATGCAAGATACCACCCGTGACGACGGCGATGACGCCTGACGCGTGAAACCCTTCTTCGGCGATGAAGAAGATGATGAACGGCGTCAAAATTTGCAGCAAAGCATAAAAGACGACGTCTTCAATACCGGCGCGACGCAAACGAACCTTGAGAAAGTTCATGGCGAGTGAGATCGTCAATCCGATCACCGCTCCAACGATGAACATGTAAAAGAATTCTGTTGTTGCACTTTGAAGCGAGAAATACCCTGTGACGACAGCAGCCACCGCATAACTAAACGCAACTAATCCTGAGGCGTCATTGATCAGCGATTCTCCGCGAACGAGCGTCAGAATCTGTTCTGGAATCTGGACACGTTTCGCGATCCCGTTGACGGCAATCGGATCAGTCGGCGATAAAATCGCAGCTAAAGCAAACGCAGCAGCGACTGGAATGACTGGAATCAACCAGTTGATGAAGTACCCTCCGACGATCGTCGTCAATAAGACGAGGATGATTGCGTTTCCGAAGATCGCAGTCCGCATCCGCCACAAATCTTCTCGTGGGAAGTGAGAACTATCGTTATAAAGTAACGGTGCGATGAATAAGAGGAGGAACCACTCGGATTCGACCTCGATCGTCAAACCACTCATCAGAAGAGCAGCGACGGTTCCGGCAATGATCTGAATCAAAGCCGTTGGGATGAAACGGATGTAATGTCCGATGACTTGCGTCAATAAGATGAGCGCAAGCATCAATAAAATCAGTGATAATGTTTCCATGGAAGACCCCTTCCTCTATTGTTTCTTTCTACCTATATTCTAACATAGTTTTTTAATCAATCCTGTCCGAGCGCCTTATCGGATCGTTGCACAGCAATCATTTCTGCAGCTTGACGAATCAACTGCTCCCTAAGTTCGAGTGGTTCAAGGACTCGCACCTCTGGACCCAGTCGCATCAATTGGCGTCCGAGATACGGCAGTTCGGTTTCCGGAACCAACCATGTTCGTTCCGACTGAATCGGTAAAATCCCTTCTAGCAACCGTTCACCTAAAGCTGATACTTCCAGTTTCACTGTCGTCATCGGTACACGTGTCATGTCTTGTTCCAAATCTGAAAAGGTTAACTCGGTTGCTGGCAACTCATGAAGCGTCACGTCTTTAATCCGATCAACGCGGAACTGACGATACCCTCGATTCGTCTGTCCATAGAAGTACCAGCGATTCTGTTCGAACGATAAACCAATCGGATCTACAACGATCATGCGTCGTCCTTTTGTCGTCTCATAGAGAATATTCCCCATTCGTCCGCTCTCTAACAAGTCGAGTAACGCAGGATTTTGCGGCGACGGTGGCGTATCGATCGCTTGAAAGCGAAAGCGGTCTTTCCATTTTACAATCTGTTGCTCCGTCATCTTTGGTAACTCGTGCGCATAGCGTTCTGCGACTTCCTGACGAATCGGTCCGAATGGAAAATCAGGAATCTGACCAATCCATTCCAGAAGGATGAATAAGACAATCGTCTCTTCATCCGTCAAAACGAGTGGCGGCATGTTCCGATGTGGCAACATCCGGTAACCCCCTGCTACGCCAGGTTCGCTATAGATTGGATAACCATTTGCTTCAAGCACCGTCATGTCCCGTTGGATCGTCCGGATCGACACCTGACATTCTTCTGCGAGCATCCGTGCAGAGAAGTGTTCACCCCGGTTTAACAAGCGAACTAAACGCCATTGTCTCGTATTCATACATTTCCTCCTTAAATGGCGACATCTTTTGTCGTCATTATACGCTAAGATGAAGTCACACGATGCAAAAGGAGGAATTATGGATGTCACAACCTACTACCGTTCTTTATATCGCTTGCAGTCTTGACGGGAAAATTGCCAGACTCGATGGTTCACTTGATTGGTTATTTGCCGTTGCCGGAGACGGGGATAATGGCTACCAAACGTTCTATGATCAAGTCGGTGCCGTCATCATGGGACGAAAAACATATGATGAAGTCCTGCAACTCAGCGAGACGTACCCTTACGCAGGTATTCCGAGTTATGTCTATAGCCGAGCGAAACAAACGTCTGAGATGGTCACCTATACGGATGAGCCGCTTGACCAACTGCTCGACCGGATCACGCCAACGATTGAAGGTAATGTTTGGCTGATCGGTGGTGGCGAATTGATTCAAGAAGCGTTGCGCTTAAAACGCATCCGCTCGATTGAACTGGCAATCGCCCCTGTCATTCTCGGAACAGGCATCCCACTGTTTCCGGAAGGAACGAATGAAACGAATCTTCGTTTGACAGCAAGTCGCCATTCGGGACAATTCCTGATGGCAACGTATGAAGTCTTGACTTAAATAACAATAACCGGTTCGGGAAAGCGAACCGGTTGTTCGTTTACATCAGATTAGGCATTTTTCTTCGTCTTTTTCGCTTTTGGTTCCGTCCACTTAAAGATTTTATTCATGACGTTGTAAATCCGTTTCGATTCCTTCGTCATCAACGGTCCAAGAATGGCGAGAATCAAGACGTATAAGGCAGAGAATGGTGACAAGATATCCATCAATCCACCGGCGATTCCGAGATTCGCGACGATGATCGAGAACTCTCCGCGCGAGACGATCGTCAAGCCGATGTTCGAGGATGCTTTGTGTGACAAGCCTGCTTTACGCCCCGCAATCATACCAGCCACGTAGTTCCCGATGATCGTGATGACGACGGCACCGAGTGCGAGCCAGACGGCGTCAAGTAACATCGTCGGATCGATGCTCAATCCGAAACTGAAGAAGAAGATCGCACCGAAGAAATCACGGAATGGTACGACGAGATGTTCAATCCGCTCTCCTTGATCGGTTTCTGAGAAGACGAGACCGAGTAACAACGCCCCGATCGCTTCTGCAACATGAATCGTTTCCGAGAATCCGGCGATGAAGAACAAGGCAGCAAAGACGACGATGATAAAGACTTCATCTGAGGCGATCTTCAGCATCTTATTCAAAAGCGGTGTTGCCTTCCGAGCGACGATGAAGAACAGCAACATATAGCCGAGGGCGATCAAGATTGAGGTGAGTGATGCGAGCAATGTCGTTCCGCCACCGAGAAGCAGTCCAGATAAGACGGACAAGTAGACGGCGAGGAAGATGTCCTCGAACATTATGATTCCAAGAATCAACTCCGTCTCCGTATTACCGGTCCGGCGGAGATCAACGAGGACTTTTGCCACAATCGCACTCGAGGAGATCGTAATGATTCCGGCGATGACGAGTACTTCATAGAGTGGGAAGCCGGCGATGAATCCGTATAAGAGACCACCGGTAAAGTTAATCGATAAATAAATCGTTCCACTCGTGACAATCGATTTTCCGGACCGGATCAACTTACCGACCGAGAACTCGAGTCCGAGATAGAATAAGAGGAACAGGACGCCGATTCGTCCGAGGAAGCTGATGAACTCAGCACTTTCAATGAACTTGAAGTCTAGTATCCCGATTGTCGGAGCGTGCGGTCCAACAATCATCCCGAGAATGATTAGAAACGGGATGATCGAGAAATTGAGTCTGTTCGCGAGCACTGCCGCGATCGCCACTAAGATAAGCGCGGTACCGACTTCAAATATGAGATGATCCATATATTATCCGCCTCCTTCGATCGAGAATAATGCTTTCGTGATGTGACGGATGTTTTGACGTTCTCCGGATAAAACGATCGTATCACCGGCTTCAAGGCGTGTATCCGGTCCTGGATTGAGTGATTTCGAACGGTCATGCTTAAGCACCGCAATGATTGAAATATCGTAATGATTACGAACATCGAGTTCACCGATCGTTCGATTGTTGACCTTTGAATCCTGACCGACTTTGAACCATTCGATGACGAGATCATCAAATGCGAGTTCGATTTTTTCGAGATCCTTCGGCTTATAGGATAGCCCTCCGAGAATTCCTGCCATCTGACGCGCTTCTGCATCATTGAACGTCACACTCGAGATGCTCTCATCAAAATCATCGTCATCATAGTGATGCATCTCACGTCGTCCATCGTCATGAACGATGACGACCACCTTATCTCCTCGTGTCGTGATGCCTTCGAACTTCCGTCCGATTCCTGGTAAATCTACTTCGCGCATATCCATCTGTTATTTCCTCCTTTTTTGTTTTTACAAATGATGATTCGCTTTATGGATGAGTGTCTTGAATGCCTCATCACTCAATATATCTTGAAGGTCATGCAGCTGTTTCAAATCCGCTTTCGCCATGATGACAAACCCGTCCTCCTCAATGAATGCCACGCGATCTCCTTCCTCCACTTGCAAGGCTTGCCGAATTTTTTTAGGGATGGTGATTTGTCCTTTTGACGTTAACTTTGATAGCTCCATCACGAACTACCTTCTTTCTGTGTTTTTCTTGTATTCCTTACTTCCTTACTTTTCTTATTACCATCTTAGCATAGATTTAAACTTATTCCGAGTGTTTTGCTTTGAATTAAAATTTAAAAATCGATTTTCTTTTTGTTCAACCGTTTTCATACGATTATTTTCAAGACATCTTACAATAAACATAGAAAAACGCATCCTCATCTAAATGGATGCGTTCTTCTTCAAATCGTTAATTGGAGGTGTTTTTATGTCGCAATTGTTTTCAATTGCTTTCGTGGTCTATATTTTATCCTTGAACGTTGCAGCAATCTATCTTATCTATAAACGAATCGTACCAGCTGTAGTCGCCGGCTTAACAATTCTCTTCCTGATTCCAACCGTCAGTTGGACCGTCATGGTACTTTTTGTATTCGCTTTATTCGTTACACCAGTCATGGATTGGTTTGAAGGTTTAGAAAGTCTGATTAACCTGATGTGGTTTGGTCTGCTGAACGGATGCTGCTACATCTTATTCGGAACCGTTAGATGGATCATTTCAATGATTCGGAGATGATTCTTTGGCTGGATTGATCTTTATCCCTTTTTCACCTAGGTGATGGATGGACCGTTCAATCGCTGTTTCGATGTATCCGTCCAATTGATGCGGCAACAAGATATCATATTCTTGTGGCAGAACGGTTCGTCGGTCCTCTTCTATCTCACTAACAAATTGCGGAAGTGCTTTCCACCTCGACTGTACACTCACTTCGTGAAGCGCTCCGTTGATCGCTTGTTCATTCCAGTTCACGAACGGAGCGATGCGTGTATTGTACCGCCTAAAGTCATCATGATATCTTGAACCGATCGAGGCGTCGGCTATGATTGCTTGTCGTAACCACCCCATATAAAAACCGCGTAACCAAATATCGTCCGCTATCAGATGGACGTAATAGCCACTTCGAAAAGATGGATCCCAAGACGCCGAGTCTCTCCAAAACGCTTCGTAGTCAATCGCTCGTGTCCCGCTCGCTAATTCACCCGTATAATAGTGGGCTTGCTCCTTCTCTTCATAGCGCGCATCAGGAGCGATCGTACCGAGAAGAAATCGAGCGGGGTCAAGTTCCGGTAATGACGTGATCAATCGTTGTCCGATGTAAGCATGCATTAGTCGTGAACCCATCGCTTACTTTCCTTCATAATCACTACGCGTGATCGCATAAATCTTTAAATCCCAGAAACGCTCTTTGACGTATAAAGCACTCCGCGAGACCCCTTCGAACGTCATGCCAATCTTCTCCATGACACGAGCAGATCCATCATTTGAAACAAAACAACGGGCTTGAATGCGCTCGAGTCCGAGTGTCTCAAAGCCGTACTGCACGAGACGCGCTGCCGCTTCCGGCATCAAACCCTTGCCCCAGTACTCGCGCGACAGCGCATAGCCGAGTTCTGCTTGCTGTTGCTCAAACGAGACTTTGATGAAATCAATTGTTCCGATGACTCGTCCGCTCGTTTTGTCTTCGATTGCCCAAGGTGCCGGATTTCCTTGTTCGTATTGTCGAAGGATGTGTTCAACGAATTGCTCAGAGTCCGTGAGACTTTTATGTGCATGCCAGCTGACATATCGCGCTGTCTCTTCATCTTTCGTGTAGGTATAGATATCTGCTGCATCTTCTGTGCGAACCGATCGTAAACGGAGTCGCTCCGTTTCAAGTACAGGCAATGCTTGATATAAATCGATAGTCGTTAACATGATCGAACCCTTCTTCCCTTGATTTTTTCCAAGTATACCCACTCTTCTACAAAAAGTATAGAGATATACGAAAACGTTATCAGAATTCCTGGTATACTATTGGAAAATGATGTAAGAAAGGGTGTTGTCATGTCTTCTCGGGAACGTACACTCCTAAGTACACTCGGTATTTCACAGTTTGGTGACTTCATTTATCTCGTTGCGATCAACGTTTATATCTATCGCTTGACCGGTTCAGCGTCAGCCGTTGCTGCGCTGTGGATTATCAGTCCGGTCGTTTCTCTCGTCATCAAGTCGTTCGCGGGGAGTTGGGTCGACCGATCCGACTTACGTCGTCTGTTGATTCAGACCGATCTGTTACGTGCTTTTTTAATCGGTATCATGCCCTTTCTATCATTATCGTTGCTTTACATCGACTTGATTGCCTTAGCTATCATCAAAGCGGTCGTCGAACCGGCAACGTTGACCTATATTACGACGCTTGTTCCGCAAAATGATCGGACGTCGTTTAATGCCTATCGTAGTCTGATCACCTCAGGTGCCTTTTTGATTGGTCCGGCTCTCGCTGGAGGACTGCTCTATATTGCTTCTGCTGACGTTGCCATTTGGCTCAACGCTGTCTCGTTTCTCGGATCAGCTGTCTTGCTGATGCGCTTGCCGCGTTTTACCGCTTCAGTCGAACGAGGAATGCGGTTGCAGGACATTATATCTGATTGGCGGCTTGTCTATCAGTTCAGTAAAAGCGCACGCTACGTGACCGGATTATACATCCTCGCGATGCTGATGATGATCGCGACACTTGCGCTTGATACACAAGAAGTCGTCTTTTTGCAACGAAGCATCGGGTTATCGGAAACCGATTATGGTTTACTGATGAGTCTGACTGGGATTGGTTCCGTCGCCGGCAGCTGGGTCGTCGCCCGCTACGCCAAAACGCTCTCCGTTCGGATGATGCTGACAATCGGCTATGTGTTCGTCGCCGTCGGTTACATGCTGTATGCGAGTGCGAATTCGTTTTCAATCGTCTGTATCGGTTTCTTGTTGCTCGGTTGTTTCCACGCATTTGCGGGGACCGGTTTCCTAACGTTCCAACAGACGAATATTCCACTACACTTAATGGGACGCTTTACGAGTCTTTACGGAGTCGGTGTCAGTCTGCTACAGATTCTAGCGATCGTCGTGATCGGTCTACTCGGTGATATCTGGTCGATTCGCTTCAGTACAATCCTATTTGCTGGTCTCCTCGTGATCGTGACGATCTGTTTTCTCGGATTGGTTTTCCTCCCACGCAAGCAACGGTACTTTACGACGAACGAAGTTAAAGAAGAGCGACATGCCTAAAAACAGGGAACCCCGTCAACGCGGTGTTCTCTGTTTAAGTTGCTGTTCTAACCGTTCTTTCATTACTTCAGCATGTGCGACGAGATGAAAAGATCCATCTTGTAGTTGTTTTTGCAGTCGCTTTGCTTCTGCCCAAGCGAGCGCGTATTCCGCTTGTGAGACATCCCCTTGATCTCGTGCTGCTTCCAGTTCATCCGTGTCGATTAACAAGACTTGTCCCGATGGCAAGGCGATGAGATCGAGAAACAGATCTTCCCAGTAGACTCGTCCGTCCTCTACTCCGGTACGAAGACAAATATCGGTATAGGTCTGTACTAACTGACCCGTGGCGTCAAACATCGAGGTCACGGCATGATGGGCATCGCTTGGGAATTGTTGTACCCAAACGTAACCAGCGTCAGCGATTCGAATCGTCTCGTCGTTATATTCGACATCTAATGGTGAAGTGACTTCCATGAGTTGAAGGAGTGTCACATGTCCTTTGAACACTTCGTTGTCTACCTGTTCATGAGCATAGTGTCGTTGTGTGACGCGACCCCAGTCACGTCGATCGGCATAGCGTTTTTTAATCATTTACCGGTCCTCCATTTTTTCTTTAGTGTGCCACACCCCTCTTCTTTTTCATTCTAATTCTTTAAAAAAAGAGGCAACGAATTTTCGTTACCCCTTGCTTCCTTATTTTGCTGTCTCTGAACCGTGTAACGCAGCACCATTCGTCTCGATGACGTGACGGTACCAATCGAACGAATCTTTTTTCATCCGTTCCATCGATCCATTGCCTTCGTTATCCCGGTCGACATAGATCATGCCGTAACGTTTTTTCATCTCACCGGTCGTAAAGGAGACGATGTCGATGACGCCCCACGGCGTGTAACCGATCAACTCGACACCATCTTCAAGTACGGCTGCTTTGAACGCTTCGATGTGCGCACGCAAGTAATCGATCCGCGCCGTGTCATGAATCTGACCATCCTCGATCGTGTCGACCGCACCAAAACCATTCTCGACGATGAACAACGGAATCTGATAGCGGTCGTACAGACGATTCATCGCATACCGGAGACCAACCGGATCAATCGCCCAGCCCCAGTCACTCGACTGGATGTATGGGTTCTCAACGCCATTCGCGAGACCACCGTTGACGATGTTACCTGTGTTATTGACGACAGCATCATGTTTGACGGTCGTCGACATATAGTAACTAAATCCGAGATAATCGACCGTTCCGTTTCGCAAGATTTCTGCGTCACCTTCTAGGATTGGAATATCATATCCTTCCCGTTTGAACTCATTTAACGCGTAAGACGGATAATAGCCGCGGACTTGAACGTCTGGGAAGAAGTAACGCTGACGCATTGATGTCTCAGCAAGCAGAATGTCTTCCGGGTGCGATGAGTACGGATAGATCGGTACATGGGAAACCATCGCTCCAATCTCGAAGTCCGGGTTGATCGCTTTCCCTTTCGCGACGGCTAGTGCACTCGCGAGTAACTCATGGTGTCCCGTTTGATACATGACTTCCATTGCGTTCTCTTCCGGATCAAGAAGGACACCAGAATTCGTCCAGAGGAATAATGGATTGCTGACGTCCATCTTGTTGTTAATTTCATTGAACGTCATCCAGTACTTGACCTTGTCTTTGTAACGCGTGAAACAGACTTCCGCAAATTTTTCGAAGAACAGCGCGACTTTCCGGTTGCGGAATCCACCGTATTCACGTGCGAGGTGGAGTGGCATCTCAAAGTGCGACAGCGTGATGATTGGTTCGATGCCGTATTTCAGTAATTCATCGAAGACGTCATCATAAAACTTCAGTCCTTCTTCGTTCGGTTCCGCTTCGTCCCCGTTCGGGAAAATCCGACTCCAACCGATTGACGTCCGGAGACATTTCAGTCCCATCTCAGCGAACAGAGCAATATCTTCTTTATAACGGTGATAGAAATCAATCGCCTCGTGGTTCGGATAAAATTCATTCTCCTCTACTTGATCCGTGATGCGACGAGCGACACCGTGCGCTCCTGCCGTCAATACATCGACGACGCTCGGTCCTTTGCCGCCAGCATTCCAGCCACCTTCGAATTGATGCGCCGCTAACGCACCGCCCCATAGGAAATCGTTTGGTAATGTCTTCATCTTCATGTCCTCCTTCTTTTTCTCTTACTTGATGATCGTCAAGATTTCTGTATTTGCCGTCGTGACTGTCTCGTCCGTCGGTAGGATTTGCGCATAACTCTGCGTGTTCGTGATGATGATTGGTGTGATCGTCTCAAGTCCATGCGTTTCAATCGCTGTCGCATCAAACGTCACGAGTAGATCACCGGTCGTCACCGCATCGCCTTCTTTAACGTGAAGCGTAAATGGTTTACCGTCGAGCGTCACCGTCTCAAGACCGACATGGATCAAAACTTCGACACCACTCGTCGACCGTAGTCCGATCGCGTGACCAGATGGGGCGACCATGACGACGGTCCCGTCAAACGGTGACGTGACCCGGTTGTTCGTCGGACGAATCGCTACCCCTTGTCCCATCGCACCGGAAGCAAATACAGGATCCGGTACATCCGACAAGGCAACGATTGTTCCTTCAAGTGGTGCCCGAAGCGTCTCTTCGTTTGTCAGCGTAGCGCTGACTTCCTGTTTTGCAACTGGTGTCGCTGTACTTTCAGGTGCTACGACCGGAGCAGCCTGTTCCCCGAAACCGAACACTTGAATCAAGACAATGGGTAGAATCAAGGCAATCGCCGTTCCGATCAATAAGCCGATGATTGACGATGGATAGTCGGAATCGATGCCGTTGACGAGCGTCAATGGTCCCGGTAATCCGGCGTAGGCAAAGTAATACGGTTTAAAGAAACTTGCCGTGACGGCGCCGATTGCTCCCGAGATACATCCATAGATGAACGGTTTTTTAAAGCGGAGCGTCACCCCATAGATAGCCGGTTCCGTGATACCGAAGATACCTGTCAGTCCGGCTGAGACCCCGACTTTTTTCGTTTCTTTGTTACGTGCTTTCAAGATGACCCCGATGACAGCACCAATTTGGGCGATGACGGCAATCGTTTGGTAGGCTTGGAAAGAGTCGCGACCATATTGCTCAAAGTTTGCGAGCACCATCGGCGTGACACCCCAGTGGACACCGAAGATGACGATGACTTGCCAGAAGCCACCGATGATGAGACCAGCGACCGCAGGAGCGTTCTCCGCTAAGTAGTTATACCCGTTTGCGATCCCTTCTGCACCAAGTGTCGTGATCGGTCCGATCAAGAGAATCGTAAGCGGCACCATCAATACCATACTGAAGAATGGAACGAACAACGGACGAATGACTTCATGAATCGTCTTGTTCAGGAATCGCTCGACATAGGACAAAATCCAGACGAGGAATAATGGCGGTAAGACCGATGACGTATACGTTGTACCGGATAAAGCGATCCCTAGGAACGTGATGGATTCACCGGCAGTGATGCGTGCTGCGATATCTGCCCATG